>OGQZ01002400.1_pt1 | contig 12982 bp, 10 predicted proteins | sample 1553321 | NCBI WGS metagenome assembly OGQZ01 (sample SAMEA2579958, study PRJEB22360) | human gut metagenome | reverse complement strand
GGCCGCTCCCGCTGCCGGCGCTGCCGCTCCCGCCGCTGAGGAGAAGACCGAGTTCGACGTGGTTCTGACCGGCTTCGATGCCGCTCAGAAGATCAAGGTCATCAAGGTCGTCCGCGAGATCTCCGGTCTGGGTCTGGCCGAGGCCAAGGCTGCCGTCGAGGGCGTGCCCCACACCCTGAAGGAAGCCCTGTCCAAGGACGATGCCGAGGCTATGAAGAAGCAGGTCGAGGAGGCCGGCGGCAAGGTCGAGCTGAAGTAAGTTTCTTACACAGCCATAGACGTTGTACCGTAGAAAAGAGAGACGCACCTGCGTCTCTCTTTTTTTGCGCCCGCCGCTTACTTTTACGCTGAAATGCACTGGTGCGCTGTTCCAAGCATGGGCATGTGGACGTGATGTTCTTCAATTCGCTTTCGTAGGGCGGGGCCAATGTGCCCCCGCCGTTTCCTTTTGTATTTGCGGACCCTCCGCGCCCCGGCGCGGGTCACTTTTTATGCCTCTATATTTTGCGTTGCCAGCGGCAGCGGGGATCGTCGCACTTCCATTCCACATTTCGGGCAGCTTTCACCTTACCCCAGCCGCGTGGAACGCGCCCCGCACAGCACAACGCACGGAACGCGGGCGGATCTTCAAACCGCAGGTTTGAACGGCGTTTTTGCCCACTTTTGTCGCCGAGGGCAAAAGTGGGTCGCGCCGGAGCGCAATCCCCCTGTATCCCATCCCATATCCCCGGAAGCCCTTGCAAAACCCCGCTTTTCGCGCTACAATAGGCCCAATAACACACATCGGAGGTACCCACATGGAACAGCTTACCGTCCAACTCCCGTCCGCCGCCTACCCCGTGTACATCGGCCGCGGCCTGCTGGCCCGGACCGGTGCCCTGCTGCGGGAGGCCACGCCTGCCGCCCGCTGGGCCGTGGTGGCCGACGAGACTGCCGCCGGTCTTTACGGCGGGGCCGCGCCGGGCCAGCTCCCCCCCCCCCGGCCCGCCCCCGCCAGCACCCGGTAGCCGGCCCCCTCGTAGACCGCGCGGAACTCCGCGACGGCCTCCGCGTCCTGCAGGTCGAGCTTCGACAGGAGGATCGTCACCGGGACCTTGTAGGCCTCGCAGGTCACCAGAAACCGGTCCACGAACTCCGTGGGCGTCTCGGGCGAACGCAGCGACGCCATCAGCAGCGCCTGGTCGACGTTGGCGGCGATGATATGCGACTCTTTCGAAAGGTTCGAAGCCCGGCGGATCACGTAGTTGCGCCGCGGCAGGATGTCGGCGATCACATAGTCGCCCCCCTCGTCGGCCTCGCACGCCACTTCGTCGCCCACCACCACGGGATTGGTCGAACGCACCCCTTTCAGGCGCAGTCTGCCCCGGATGCGGCAGCGCACCGTCTCACCGTCGTGCAGCACGTCGTACCAACTGCCCGTCGCCCGGACCACTGTGGCTGTAAACTTTCTATCCATCGGTCTCCGTTTTTTCCTCCTGCCGGGGAACCCGCTCGCCGACCCACTCCAGAAAAGGGAAAATGGATTCGGAAAGCCACCGGACAGGCTTGTAGCTTTTCGACTGCTCGATCGTCCGCGGCCCCACGAGGCAATAATCCTCATTCAGCGCATCGAAGGCCGAGAAGAGCACGCTCAACACGAGCAGGTACTTCAAAACCGATACGGCAATGCCCAGCAGCGTGTCGGCAACGCCCAGTCCCGCAAAGTGAAAGACCTTGCGCACCACCCTGCCGGCGATCGCCACGACGAGGATCACGACGACGAGCGCCGTGACGAAACCGCCCGCGGCGGCCACTTCGTCATCGAGCCGCAGCCATCCGCCGACCTGCGCGCCGAAACGCGCCGCGATCCAAATGCCCGCCACAATCCCTGCAAGGGAGCATATCTGCACGACGAAGCCTTGGCGCCATCCGTTCCAGACGGCCAGCGCCAGCACGAGGCAGACGATTAAATCAAGCGTGTTCAATAAGCCGTTAAATTATCACCGTAAAGATACGAATTTTAAAGAAACGGCCCAAAAAAAGCATACAACGAACGATTAGGCGCAATATATATAAATATAGGTATATCGTCCTAACGTATTACATCGCGCATATTAACACTCAACGCATTACAGATGCTGCAAATGGTTTTTACGGTAAGATTAGTCCGCCCCGCCTCGATGCGGCTCAAGTTGGATCTTTCCATGTCACACCGGTAAGCCAGCTCCTGTACAGTCAGCTTGCGTTCCTTCCTCAACTCCTTGATCCTCGTAGAGATATAAAGGATTTCATCTTGATAGTTCATTCCCATTTCAAAAATTTGGACAAAAATTTTGCTGTGCAAATTTTTATATATATATTTGCACCATGCGTATCATATATGATACCAACAAAAAGAGGGTCGTCCGAATAACAAATTGAAAACTAAATACAAACACATCTTTATTTCAACCATTTTTACTATGAAAAACAACAACTTGTTTAGAAAATTCCTGGCATTGTTCTTAACCGGAACCATGCTGGCCGGTGTCGGGTGTAAGGACTACGACGACGACATCGACGACATCAACAAAAAGATCGACGATCTAAATGCGAAAGTCGAACTGAAGGCCGATGCTTCCGCCCTTCAGACAATTTCAGACAAACTGAAGGATGTCGATTTCTCGAAATTCGTCACCGATGCCGAATTGAGCCAGGAGCTGGCAGCCTACGTCAAGGACGCCGACCTCAAAAAGAAAGTCGGAGACCTCGGGTTCCAGACCGTGACACAGGTGCAGGATCTGATCAAAGGCCTGCAAAACGAAGCGCAGGTGAAGGCCCTGATCGAGAATCAGCTCAAAGCCGCTGACCTCTGGTCCAAAATCGGCGGCGAGGTCAAAAAAGGCATCCTCGAAGAGCTGGCCAAAAACAGCGAGCTGACCACTGCCGTGAAGAATCAGGCTGTCGCAGCCGTCCTGGCCGCCATCACCAACGACCCGGCCGTGAAGGACATCAAGACCGCCATCAGCAAAATTGCCGGCGAGGAGGCCTCCGAATTCGTCAAGGAATACATGGACGTCAACAACAAAGCCTGGATCGAGAACGTGAACTCGGCAGCCGCCGAAGCGGTAAAGAACGCCGAATCCGCATTGAGCAGGCAGATCATCAGCCTCATTTCGACGCAGGGCTACCTGAAGAAGAGCGACCTGACTGCGGAACTCGGCGCCTTCAAGCAGGCCATCGCCCAACTTCAGGCCGATGTCGCTGCGCTGATCAACCGCATCCAGTCGCTGGTAAACGTTCCCGGAACCATGTATGTTGGCAGTGGCGGATCCTATACTACGATGGATTTCTACAAGGTCGGAGCCACCCCCATCGGCAACGGAATGGTCACGCTGACCTACCGCGTCACGCCGGCCTCGCTGGCCAAAGACCTCGTAGATGCCTATGCTAACGGAAAAGCGACGTTCGCTATTGTCTCCGAGCAGATAAAAACCCGTGCCGCAACGGCAACTCCCGCAGCCACCATCACCGACGTTCGGTTTATCGAGGAGGGTAAGTTCGCCGTAACCGCCACCATGTCGGCGGAGGAGCTTGGTGAGCTTTACGAGAAAGAGGAGAAATGGATCACGCTGGCCCTTTCGATCGAGAACACCGTGAATCCCGGAACCGGCGCCGAGGACGAAACCGCCTCGGAGGTAACGAACAACGTGCTGTCGAACTTCGCCAGCATCATGCCCGACGAGGCCCAAGAGATCGAACTCGGCGTTTACACCAAGGACGAGGAGCCGGTCGCCTACGACTACGCCACCATCGAAATGCCGTTCAACAAGCAGGCCGTCAGCAAGAAGACGCTGCTGGAGAATACGCAGCTGCTGGCTTCGCTCGACGGAGGCAAGACCCTGATGACGCTGGACAACGTCAACAAACTGCTTGGCTCGAAAATCAGCATCGGCGCTTACACCGTAACGCCCAAATACTACGCCGACCCCAGCCAGTCGGCCGAGATTACGGACAAAACCGAGATCGGCAAATTCATCCTGCGCGTCGACAACTCGAAACTCGTTTACGACACGAAACTCGCTACGGTGGACTTCCGTGCAGCAGGCGTTTCCGGCGACGTAGGCAAGAACGTCGTATGCGCACACAAAATCGTGATCAACGTCGACGGGAAAGCCACGACGGCAACGATCGAGGCGCCGCAGACCTACATCATCACCAACCAGGCCGGCGCGACCTTCACCTTCAAGGAGACTCCCAAACCGCTGGCATGGAGCTATGCGTTCGTCAAGAACGGCATCGCCGGGCAGACCGCCACTCCGGAAATCTCCGATAACATCTTCGGCGAAATCGCTTTGGTGAACGACATCGACCTGCCGAAGGAGGTCACCATCGAGGATATTATCACGCTGGGCAACCTCGACACGGACCGTTCGACGGTCAAGGTCGCCGGCAAGGAGGTCGACAACGATCTCGGCATCCGATTCACCGCATTCGCCAGCCAGATCGCCATGGGCGTGAAAGCCTCCGTTCAGGCAGATGCATACGAGTGGGGCAAGGCCTATGACATCGAGTATGTCTATGTATACCAGAACGTCGACTACAAACTGAAGGGCCAGATCGCCTTCGGAGCCGCCCCGGCGCCCGTCAACTACATCGTCGACAACGCCATCGGCTACGAGACGAAGAGCGTCAGCAAGACGTGGAAGGACGTTTACACAGCCAACAAGGCCGGATTCGCCAGCGAAGCGGAGTTCGCCGAGGCTATCTTCGCAGCTACGACCGATCCCGCAACGCCCGCAGGCGTAACGAAACTCTTCAACAAAGCAAATGAGAAGGGCAAGGAGATCGAGAACACCAACGGCACGGCAATGACCGTCACCGCATCGACCCTGAAGGGCGTGCTGAATGCCAAGGACATCACCGCGACGAAGGACAAGTTCGAGCAGAAAGCCGAATGGACGACCTGGTACGGCCAGAAGATTTCCGTAACGTTCAACTACAATGTCACGATCCCCGACTTCGACCTGAGGTACAATGTCGGACACGTAACCGACATCGCAGGCGTGATGACGACCGTAGTCGAAGGTCTGGTCAACGGGACGACCAACCTCTGGGAGTGGCCCAACATCACACTGCCGACCTACTTCAACGAGGTGGACGCCGAGAAGTACGACTTTACGTTCGAAGTGACCTCCAAAGACGACAAACCGAACAAGGGCGACAAATACGCCGTCGTCAAGGGCGACAAACTCGACTGGAGCGCAGCAAACCGCAACTATGTCGACATCAAGACTGTCGTTAAGATCAAGGACACGAACATCCAGGTAGCTTCCCTGCCGCTGCGCGTGGAGATCCAGACCCCGATCAAGACGCTGGCACAGACCAAGGCTATCGAGGTCGCTTACAAGACCAACGAGGCGACTACGGCCAATATGTTCGAGAACCTCCAGTTGATCGACGCCGACGGTAAGTCGTGGATCGAATACAACAAAGACACGAAGGCCTGGGAAGCCGTTACGGTAGGCAACGGCAAGACGGCCTACGACGTATTCCAGGCAAAACCCGAAGCAGCGAAAAATACCGCCGGTATCGTATTCAAGATGAAATCGGCCGAGTATGCCGATACCCCTGCCAGCGACAAGGATGCTTCCGCATATATCAAAATCACAGACAATACGCTGACCTACGAGAACAACAGCGCCACGCTGCTGAAGGACATCATCATCAAGGTAACGCCGAGCTTCACCTACCAGTACGGCGAGATCACGGGCGAGGAGATGACGATTACCATCAAACGCTAAAGTTCACACGCTTCGCGGTCCGGCACGGCAACCGGCTGTGCCGGCTCCGCAAAAGCGATCCTCGGCAGGGGATGACCCCCAAGGAGTTGTTTTTTAGTTAACAAGTTTCACACCCATCCCCTGCTTTTTGGCGGACCGAAGAGGCGCGGTCCGCCATTTTTTCGTACCTGCCGCCCCGATGCCCGCCGGGCGTAAAACCGGACCCCGTTCCGGCTTTGCGCCCGGCCGGCATTTCCCCTTCGGAACACAAACGGCGCAACGGCAAAGACAGATAAGTTTGATTTTCAGCCCGGCTTGTATTATCTTTGCCAAAGATAAACCCCCGCACGGATAGGCGGCGCCACGGCAAACCCCAAGCAACGCTTGGTTCTGCACCCGGCTTGCACTATCTTTGCATCATACAGCATTTAACCAGCTCTGCCATGAAAAGATACCTAACGATTCTCCTGCTGCTGAACGTCGTCGCAATGACGGCCAGCGCCCGCGAGGTCTTCCCGATCAACGAAGGGTGGCGCTTTTTCTTCAAGTCGGAGAAAACCTCCGACAACGCCCGCCACGTAACCCTGCCCCACAGCTGGAACACCGATCCGCTGGCCCAGGGCTACTGGCTCGAAACCACGGGCAGCTACCAGAACGGCATGTATATCCCCGTCGAATGGGCTTCGAAACGCCTTTTCGTGAAATTCTACGGCGTACAGTCGGTCGCCGACCTCTTCGTCAACGGCTATCACGTCGGCACGCACCGCGGCGGCGCCACGGCCTTCACGTTCGAAATCACCGACAAAATCCGTTTCGGAAGCGACAACTCGATGCTCATGGTGGTCAGCAACAGCAGCCGCGACGACGTGCTGCCCACCTCGACCGACATGAACCTCTACGGCGGCATCTACCGCGAGGCGGAACTGATCCTCACCGAGCGCACGGCCATTTCGCCGCTCTACCTCGGGTCGGACGGCGTGCTCGTACACCCGCAGACGGTCGGTCCCGAAAAGGTCGAGGGCGAGATCGAGGTGCACATCACCTCGAAGGGCGACAACAGCTGCACGCTGAACGTCGACATCACCAGTCCGCGGGGAGAGCGGGTCTTCTCGAAACGCCAGAAGGCGCGCCTCGACGGCAAACCCGTCTCCGTGGCCTTCTCGGTGGACAATCCGACGCTGTGGAGCCTGCGCGACCCGGCGCTCTACACCGTGACGGCCTCCATCGGCGAGGACAGCATCACCGACCGCGTCGCCGTCCGCACGGGCTTCCGCTCGATCGGCGCCAGCACGGCCGAAGGGCTGACGATCAACGGGGAACGCACACCCGTCCGCGGCGTCACGCTCTACCACGACAACGCCCTTTCGGGCGGCACGCTGACTCCGGAGGATTACGACGCCGACCTGCGGATCATCCGCACGATGGGAGCCAACGCCCTGCGCTCGGCGGTAATGCCGCACGCGCAGTACCTCTACGACCGTTGCGACGAACAGGGAATGCTCGTCTGGATCGACGCCCCGCTGCACCGCTCGTCGTTTCTGGGCGACGTCTCCTATTTCGCCACGCCCGCCTTCGAACAGAACGGACTGGACCAGTTGCAGGAGATCGTAGCCCAGAACATCAACCACCCGTCGGTGGTGATGTGGGGTATCTTCTCGCGTCTCTGGATGCGCGGCGACGACGTGACGCCCTACATCCGGCGGCTGAACGAGACGGCCCGCACGATGGACCCCTCGCGCCCGACGGTCGCTTGCAGCGACCAGAACGGCGACATCAATTTCATCACCGACCTGATCGTCTGGCAGCAGGACGTCGGCTGGCGGCGCGGCTCGACCGACGACGTGATCGTATGGCGCGACCAGCTGCAAAAAAACTGGTCCCACCTGCGTTCGGGCGTCTGCTACGGCGGCAGCGGATTCCTCGGACACAAGAGCTACACGGCGCAGTCCGAGCCTCGTTCGAACTGGATGCCCGAGGAGAAGCAGACGCGTTTCCACGAGGAGTATGCCAAAAACCTGCAAAACGACTCGCTGTTCTGGGGCGCGTGGATCGACAACATGTTCGACTACGGCTCCCCCCCCCCCCCCCCCCGCGCCGTCCCTACGGGATCAACGGCGCAGGCCTCGTGACGCTCAACCGCCGCGAGAAAAAGGACGCCTACTATCTGTACAAGGCGATGTGGAACGGCGCAGAGCCGACGCTGCATATCGTCGACAAACGGCGGCGTCTGCGCGATTATGAGAAGCAGGCGTTCCGCGTCTACTCGTCGGCCGGGACGCCGACGCTCATCGTCGGCCGGGACACGCTGGCGATGAGCGAATACGCCCCCTTCCAGTACCGGTCCGATTCGGTGGCCTTACACGGGATGATTGAGGTGAAAGCGGCGGCGGGGGATCTGCGCGACAGCGTGACTATCCTTGTCGGCAACGTCCTAAAACCGAAACGGACGCAGGTCCTTCGGCGAACAGCAGGTCCGCAAACGACAAATTAGGGACGAAAGGCATCCTTTCGGAGAAGACCTGGAAATAAGGCTCGGCGATCAGCGCCGGGCCTTCTTTGCGTTTGGGGCGCAGGTCGAGGTCTCCGGGGGCCGCCTCGACATACGTCCGGGAGAGTTCGGGCATCGGCACTCCGGCCAGCGAACACAACACCTCCAGCAGACCCAGATTGTAATCGGCGAGGAACTCCCACTCCCGGCGGTAGAAAGGCTCGAACCGCCCGGCGTAGAAATCGAAATAGGGCGACGAGCGGTAGGAGGCCACCAGCGCGCCCCAATGCTGGTGCTGCCAGCGTTTGGAATAGTCGAGACGCACGTCGCGCACGGGCTGCCGGGGACGGTTGGCGTTGCGGACATGCACGGTCAGCTCCATCACGCCGTCCGAGGCCAGTATCCGCGCACGGTTGCGTTCGGAACGCTTCACGAAGTGCTCGCCGAGGTCCACGACGCAGCCGCCGCGCAGGAGGTGCGTGAAATACTCCACCGAAGGAAGGTATGCAAGAGGCAGTATAGTAGACATAAGTAAAAATTCAAAATTAAAAATCACTGAAACGAAGCGGTCGAATCGGGTGACCCCCGCCTCTCGGGCGGGCGGCAGCGCGCAGGGCTTTGCTATGGAGCGACGCGCAATAGCAGACCTCCGCAGGACGGAGCTGCGGCCTGCCGACGCAAAACACCGTTTTTATGCGTGTGAGCGCAGAACAGGAGCGGAAGCAGAACGAAGTTTCCTGCCGCCTCTTAAAACCGGCGTCTTACGCCGGCGCCTTTTAGGCGGGCGTCCAGTCCCCGTTCTTTTTGATCAGCTCCACCAGCCGGTCGAGTGCCTCCTCCTGCGGAATGTTGCGCTCGACGACCGTGCGGCCCTTGTAGAGGGTGATGCGGCCCGGTCCGGCGCCCACGTAGCCGTAGTCGGCGTCGGCCATCTCGCCGGGACCGTTGACGATGCAGCCCATCACGCCGATGCGGAGGTTTTTCAGGTGCGACGTGCGGGCCTTGATGTCGGCGAGGGCCTTCTCGATGTCGTAGAGCGTGCGCCCGCACGAAGGGCAGGCGATGTATTCGGTGTGTGAAAAACGCACGCGCGCAGCTTGCAGGATCATCAGCTCGATGTCGCGGATTTCGCTTTCGGCAAATCCCGGAGCGTCGATCCAGATGCCGTCGGCCAGGCCGTCGAGCAGCAGCGGCCCCAGGTCGGCGGCGGCCTTCACGGCGAGCGTCTCCAGCGAACGCTCTTCGTAGCGGCGTTTCACGACCACCGGTTCGTCGGGGATGTCGAGATTCAGGATCGCGGCGCGCAACTCGGCCGTCGGGTTGCCCGAAAGGGCTTCGAGCACCCGGAAACCCTCCAGCGGCTCGGTGTGCACGACGGGAACCGTCACCTTCGAACGGCGGCGGTATTCGGTCGGGAAGTAACGCTCGGGATGGAGCACCTCGAACTCGCCGGGACGGTCGGCAAAGTGTTCGACCAACAGCTGCGCCACGGGGATTTCATTTTCGGGGGCCTCGGTCAGCGAGACGCGGATCGTGTCGCCGATGCCGTCGGCCATCAGCGCCCCGATGCCCACGGCGCTCTTCACGCGCCCCTCGATGCCGTTCCCGGCCTCGGTGACGCCCAGATGGATCGGATAGTGCATATCTTCGGCATCCATCGCCTCGACCAGCAGACGGTAGGCGGCGACCATGACGCGCGTGTTCGACGACTTCATCGAGACCACCACCTGATCGAAATCGCACTCCCGGCACACCCGCAAAAACTCCATGGCCGAGACCACCATGCCCTGGGGCGTGTCGCCCCACTCGTCGAAGACGCGCTTCGCCAGCGACCCGTGGTTGACGCCGACGCGCAGGGCGACGCCCCGCTCGCGGCACTGCGCGATCAGCGACTGAAGATCGCCGCGGTCGAGGCGGTAATTTCCCGGATTGACACGCACCTTGTCCACATACCTGGCGGCGATGGCCGCGACCTCGGGCACGAAGTGGATGTCGGCCACAACGGCTGTCCGGAAACCGTCGGCACGCAGCTGCCGGACGATGTTTTCCAGATTTTCACCTTCGCGCCGTCCTTGCGCCGTAAGGCGCACGATCTTTCCCCCGGCGCGGTCGATCCGCTCGATCTGGGCCACGCTCGCGGCGGTGTCGTTGGTGTCGGTATTGGTCATCGACTGGCAGGCGACGGGATGCCCGCCGCCGATCGTCGTCCGCCCGATGCGCACTTCGCACGTTGTCCGGCGCATGAATTTCGAAAGATTCATCGGTTTATCAATTAGGTAATTACGCACTTTCTCACATCACTTTCCGCTGTCGGGCGGCGTTATCGCCGCCTTCGGCGACGTTTACAAATCCGACCCCACCCCAGCCCTCCCCCAGGGAGGGAGATGGCGTACGCATCGGACAGCAGTACAACGTACCGCCTCCCACTACCGAGAGCCGTTATCACCCCGCAACGGATTCAGGAAGCAGCGGCAAAATGAACGCTCTCGACAGCCGGTACAGTGTACAAAGATAGCAACGATTTGGCGAACGGCGAAATAATCGTTATATTTCGGAACATCTCTAAAATGCGAACGCCATGAAAGAGAAACTACTGCTGGCAGCCGCCGCGCTGCTCGGATTTGCAACGGCATGCAACAACGAGGAAGATCAACCGAAGGTGGTATCTATGTACGGGGTCCCGTACAACAACTACAAGATCAAGGGCAAGGTGACCGACAAGGCCGGACGGCCGATCAAGGGCATCGAGGTCCGGAGCAACGCCTACCTGCCGACACCGGAGGCGACGACCGCAGCCGACGGAACCTATGATCTTTCGGGCAAGGGAGTCGGCAACACGGCAAGAGTCACCTTCACCGACACCGACGGCCCGGCCAACGGCGGCGACTTCGCCGCAAAGACCGTCGACATCGAATTCACCGAGGCCGAACGCACGGCCAAAGGAGACGGCGACTGGGATCAAGGGGCATTCGCCAAATCGGGCGTCGACATCGCCCTCGAGGAGAAGGAGTAGCCCCTGCACCCGACCAGCACGTCTCCCGGGACGGAAAACCGCCCCCCGCCAATGCCCAAACAAGTTTGGCATTGCGCCCGGCTTTCACTATATTTACAGAACATAGGATGCGTCTCGGCAATGCCCAAACAAGTTTGGCATTGCGCTCTACTTTCACTATATTTGCCGGGTGGATACACTCGATAACGACATCAAATTCGTAGCGGGCGTCGGCGAGGCCCGGGCAAAACTCCTCGAACGGGAGCTGGGCATCCGCACGCTGGGCGACATGCTCAGCCACTATCCGTTCCGCTATATCGACCGCACACGCATCTACCGCATCTCGGAGATCACCGAGGCCGCAGGCCTGTCCTACGTCCAGTTCCGCGCCCGCATAACGGGCGTCGCCTATGCCGGAACAGGGCGCAAACGCCGCTTCACAGCCTTCGCGCAGGACCCCACGGGACAGGCCGAGCTGGTGTGGTTTCAGGGCGTCAAGTGGATCGAGAAACGGATCGAGGTCGGACGCGAATACCTCGTCTTCGGCCGCCCGTCGTTCTACCGCGGCGAACTGTCGGTCGCCCATCCCGAGCTGGAAACCATGGAGCAGGCCCTCTCGCGCAAGGCCGAAAGCGGCATGCAGGGCATCTATCCCTCGACCGAGAAGCTGGGCAATGTGCTGGGTGCGAAGGGCATGTACCAGATCATCTGCAACGCCTGGACGCTCGTGAAGGACCGCATCGCGGACCCGCTTCCCGAGGCCGTGCGCACCCGGTACGGACTGATCGGCCTGCGCGACGCCATCTACAATATCCACTTCCCGCAATCGCAGGAGGCCCTGCGGCAGGCGCAGTACCGGCTGAAGTTCGACGAACTGCTGGGCGTGCAGCTCAACATCCAGCAACGGCGCACCGAACGCCTCGCGAAAAGCAACGGCTTCCTCTTCACCCGGGTCGGGGGCGTGTTCAACACCTTCTACACCGAAAAACTCCCCTTCCCGCTCACCGGGGCGCAGAAACGGGTCATCAGGGAGATCCGCCGGGACACCGTGACGGGATTCCAGATGAACCGCCTGCTTCAGGGCGACGTGGGCAGCGGCAAGACCCTCGTGGCGCTGATGTCGATGCTGCTCGCGGTGGACAACGGCTTCCAGGCCTGCATGATGGCCCCGACGGAAATCCTCGCCCGCCAGCACTACGCCACCGTCTGCAAGATGCTCGACGGAATGGACGTGAAGGTAGCCGTGCTGACCGGCGCCTCGAAGGCCAGGGAACGCCGGGCTTCGCTCGAAGGCATCGCCTCGGGCGAAGTGGACATACTCATCGGCACGCACGCGCTGATCGAGGACCGCGTGCAGTTCTCGAACCTGGGCTTCGTCGTGATCGACGAACAGCACCGCTTCGGCGTCGAGCAGCGCGCGCGGCTCTGGACCAAGAACCTCCAGCCGCCCCATATCCTCGTGATGACCGCCACGCCGATCCCCCGCACGCTGGCGATGACCCTCTACGGCGATCTCGACGTGTCGGTGATCGACGAGCTGCCTCCGGGACGGCGGCCCATCAAGACATTCCACTACACCGACGCCGCGCGGCTCAAATTGTTCGGCTTCATGCGGCAGGAGATCGCCAAAGGGCGGCAGGTCTACGTCGTCTATCCGCTCATCAAGGAGTCGGAGGCGATGGACTACAAGGACCTCACCGACGGCTACGAAGCCATCTCGCGCGACTTCCCGCTGCCGGAATACGTCACGATTCGCCCGAC
>OGQZ01002398.1_pt1 | contig 12983 bp, 9 predicted proteins | sample 1553321 | NCBI WGS metagenome assembly OGQZ01 (sample SAMEA2579958, study PRJEB22360) | human gut metagenome | reverse complement strand
CAATCTCTTTTCTGAAAAATAAAATAGTAACAAACAATACGATAAATTATACTACAAAGATTTGCACATTTCAATTGATTTTTGTGATATTCCATGCCTTATTTTTCTTATTTTCGGGAAAAATTAAATTCAGACACAAAAAAGGCAGTCGTGATAAAGCGACTGCCCCTGCGGTTTATACTTCAATATTTTTAATTGAATCAAATTCGTCCATGATTTCTTTTGACGGCGTTTTTGAAAGAAGAGAAACAATAACATTCACAATAAGCGCAAGTCCGAAGCCTACAACAAGTGAATAAAGATTTGTTGCCGCATAAAGCGTCTGACCGTTTACAAGCGGAATATAGTCCCATATGATAACTGTCAGAGCACCTGTTGCCATACCGCTGATTGCACCCGAAAGTGTTGAGCGTTTCCAGAAAAGTGCCAACAGAACAACAGGTCCGAATGCCGAACCGAATCCTGCCCATGCATCCGAAACAAGTCCCATAATGCTTGATTTAGGATTAAGTGCAATGAAGAATGCGATTACAGCAACAACTGCAACTGCGATTTTTCCGACCAAAAGCGAACTCTTTTCGCTTGCATTCTTTTTAACAGCACCTTTGTAAAGATCCTCTGAAACAGCCGACGCAGTGACGAGAAGCTGACTGTCTGCTGTTGACATAATTGCGGCAAGGATTCCGCAAAGGAAAATACCGCCGATAAAGATAAGCACACCGTTGCCTGAGAAAAGCTGCTGGATTGTTCTGATGAATACAGATTCGCTTGTTGCATCGTCAAGCTGTGCTGTAAGGTAGCCTCTTGCGATAAGACCGATAAGGCATGACGCAGTAAGTGAAATAATTACCCAAACAACAGCAATTTTTCTTGACTTCTTGATTTCTTCATTGCTCTTTACAGCCATGAATCTGACGAGAATATGCGGCATACCGAAGTAACCGAGTCCCCACGCAAGGTTTGAAATAATCGAAACAGCCGAAACAGGCGTTCCGTCACCGTTTACAAAGAAGTTAAGGAACTGAGCAGGCTGTTCAACACCTTTTGCAGCAAGTGCAGAACTGAAGCTTGTGTCAAATGTGAGAATTGCATATGCAAGCACCGGAACGGTAAGGATTGCAACAATCATCATAAGTCCCTGAATGAGGTCGGTTGTACAAACTGCCTTGAAACCGCCCATGAATGTATACACAAGAATTACTACTGCGGCAACGATAAGACCGATAACATAAACCCGATTGTAGTTTTCGTCACCGCTTGCGCTGTCCGAGAAGAGTGTTGCAAAAAGCTTTGCACCAGAACTGAATGCCGACGCTGTGTAAACCGTGAAGAAAACTGCGATGATTGACGCCGAAACAATCTTGATTATGTTTTTATGGTCACGGTAGCGATTTTTGAAAAAGCTCGGAATAGTGAGCGAGTTGCCTGCCACAATTGTGTATTTACGAAGTCTTGCCGAAACAATGTACCAGTTGAGAATTGTGCCGATAAGAAGTCCTACGGCAATCCATGCCTCGCCTGTGCCGGCAAGGTATACGGCGCCCGGAAGTCCCATCAAAAGCCAACCACTCATATCAGATGCCTGTGCCGACATTGCAGCTGTCCAACTGCCGAGGTTTCTGCCGCCGAGAAAGTAGTCCTCATTGTTCTTGTTGCCCTTTGAACAAACAAAGCCTATTACGATCATAATAATCATATAAGCTATAAACGCACAAAGAACTATTATGTTGTTTGTTGTCATTATGCCCCTCCTGAAATTAAATTTATAAATCAAATACCTTTTAATTCTACCAAAAATGAATAAATAAATCAAGTGAATTGCAGTATTTAGGACTTTTATGCAGATAATTTGTGCATTTGCAAAAATTCAGGAGTAACATTTTGCACATAATTACGAATAAAATAACTTTTATATGCATTTAAAGGGGGATTTTGTGTTGATTTGAAGAATCAAAAGTATTATAATTACATTGATTGCAAATTGACTGTAAAAGGTATGTGGAGAGATAGAAATGAATATGGTAAAAAGAACTTGGGCTGAAATTTCACTTAATGCAATTGAGCATAACTATAATGTAATAAGAAATAAGGTTGCAGACGATACAAAGGTCTGTTGTGTTATAAAGGCTGACGGCTACGGCCACGGTGCAGTTGAGCTTTCACAGATTTATGAAAAACTCGGAGCAGATTTTTTTGCTGTTTCAAATATTGACGAGGGTATAGAAATCAGAAAAAGCGGTTCAAAACTCCCTATTGTGATTCTTGGCTACACTCCCGTTTCAGAGGCTGAAAATCTTGCTGAATATGATATTTCTCAGGCTGTTTTTTCACTTGAGTATGCAAAGGAGCTTTCCGAAAAATGTGTTGAAGAGGATTGTATCTGCAAAATGCACATCAAGGTTGACTCGGGAATGTCAAGAATCGGCTTTATGTGTCAGGAGTTCCCACGGGATGAATATTCTATTGAAGAAATTTGCGAGGCTTGTTGCCTTCCGAATCTTGAGGTTGAGGGGCTTTTTACTCATTTTTGTGTGTCTGATGAAGATGCCGAGGGCAGAGAGTTCACAAACAAGCAGTATGAAAACTTTATTCATGTGCGTGACAGCCTTAAAAAGAGAGGCGTTGATATCAGCGTTGTTCATTGCTCAAACAGCGGTGCAATTGAAGATTACCCCGAAACCTGTTGCGATATGGTAAGGGCAGGTATTATTCTCTATGGACTTGCTCCGTCATCAAAGCTTGCCGACAGACTTGACCTTGTTCCTGCAATGACTCTTAAAACAGTTGTCGCTTTTGTAAAAGAGGTTCAAAAGGGTGCAACAATTTCCTACGGCAGAACTTTTACGGCCGACAGAAAGATGAAAATTGCAACCGTTCCTATCGGATACGCTGACGGATTCATCAGACAGAATGCAAAAGACGGCTATATGATGGTAAACGGAAAGAAAGCGAAAATTGTGGGCAGAATATGTATGGATCAGACAATGCTTGATGTTACCGATATTGAAGATGTCAAGACAGGTGACGAGGTTGTCGTATTCGGTACAGGCGAAAACGGTGAGCCTACTGCAGATTCACTTGCCGAAAATACAGGAACTATAAACTACGAAACCGTTTGTCTTGTCGGAAAGCGTGTTCCGAGAATTTACATTAAAGACGGAAAAATTGAGAATGTGATGTATAAATTATGAGATTACTTGCTGTTGACGGAAACAGCATTGTAAACCGTGCGTTTTACGGAATAAGACCGCTTACTACAAAGGACGGTCAGTTTACAAACGCAATTTACGGATTTCTTACAATGCTGTACAAAATTAAAAATGAAGAAAATCCCGACGCCGTGGCGATTGCCTTTGACCTGAAAACACCTACCTTCAGGCACAAGGCTTATGCAGGCTACAAGGCAACGCGAAAAGGTATGCCGGAAGAGCTTGCGTCACAAATGGAACCGCTGAAAAAGCTTCTTACCCTTTTAGGCTATAAGCTTGTTACCTGCGAGGGCTTTGAGGCTGACGATATTCTCGGTACGCTCGCCAAGGCTTGTGAAGAAAACGGAAACGAGTGCGTTATTGCAACAGGTGATCGCGACAGCCTTCAGCTTGTGTCGGACAAAACAAGCGTTCATCTTTGCTCAAACAAACAGGATATACTCTATACCCCCGAAAAGATTCTTGAAACTTACGGTGTAACTCCAAAGGAGCTTATAGAAATCAAGGCGATTCAGGGCGATACTTCGGATAATATTCCGGGTGTTGCGGGAATAGGTCCAAAGGGTGCAGGCGACCTCATTCAGAGATATCACACGGTTGAGTATATATATGACCATCTTGATGAACTTGAAATCAAGGACGGTGTGCGTAAAAAGCTGACTGCGTCAAAGGAAAATGCAATTCTCAGCCGTATGCTCGGTGAAATAAACTGCAACGCTCCTGTTGACACAAATGTCGAAAATTATGTTGTAGATATGAAAGATGTCGATGAATGTGCCGGATTTATGGCAAAGCTTGAACTGTTTTCTTTAATAGAAAAATACGGCATCAAGGCTGACAAAAATGCAAAGCCCGAAAAGGTTGAGAAAAATTCGCTTGAGGTTGTGTCTGATTTTGACGAAAATGAACTTTTAAAAAATGTTAAGTCAGAGAAAAAGCTCTATCTCAACTTTGAAACAGAGAATAAAGAATTAAAATCCTTTGCCGTACTTTTTGACGGCAAGGTGTATATAAGCACGGACGAAGAACTTTTTGTTAAGTTTATTGCCGACAGTGAACTTGAAAAGTACACAAGAAACATCAAAACGCTCTACGCTTATGCCGATGAGAAAAATATTGATGTTGAAAATATTGTGTTTGATATTGAGCTTGCGGCATATCTGATTGAACCGTCGTCAAAGGATTATTCGGACAAAAATCTTTGTGCCTCTTACGAAATCGCTCTGCCTGTCTGCACTGATGAGCAGAATGAAAAATACGAGGCATTTGCCTGTTACGCAGAATTGTGCGAAAAACTCGGAGATAAAATCAAGGCTCACGGTCAGGGAAAGTTGTTGAGTGAAATTGAAATTCCGCTTGCAAAGGTGCTTGCAAGAATGGAAAATATCGGTGTCTGTGTTGACCGACAGGGCATTGAAAGCTACGGCGAAATGCTTTCTGCACAGATTAAGGAGCTTGAAACCGCAATTTACGAAAGTGCGGGCTGTGAGTTTAACATCAATTCTCCAAAACAGCTTGGCGTAGTTTTATTTGAAAACCTCGGACTCCCTTGCAAAAAGAAAACGAAGAGCGGTTACAGCACAAATGCAGAGGTGCTTGAAAGCCTGAGGTATGAACATCCCGTTGTTGAAATGGTGCTGAGATACAGAACGCTCTCAAAGCTGAATTCAACCTACTGCGAGGGACTTTTAAAGGTCATTGCAGATGACGGCAGAATCCATTCAAATTTCAATCAGACCGAAACAAGAACAGGCAGAATCAGCTCAACAGAGCCGAATCTCCAGAATATCCCCGTAAGAACCGAGCTTGGCAGAGAGATGAGAAAGTTTTTCTGTGCAAGAGATGGCTGGGCGCTTGTTGACGCCGACTACTCGCAGATTGAACTCCGTGTGCTTGCCCATATTTCGGGTGACAAAAATATGATTAAAGCGTTCAAGGATAACGAAGATATCCATGCAATCACAGCGTCACAGGTGTTCAATATGCCACTTGATATGGTAACTCCGATTATGAGAAGCCGTGCAAAGGCGGTTAACTTCGGTATTGTTTACGGAATCGGCGCATTTTCACTTGCAAAGGATATCGGTGTTTCAAATAAAGAGGCAAAGCACTACATTGAAAGCTATCTTGCCCATTACAGCGGTGTTGACAGCTATATGAAAAATGTTGTTGAAAAGGCAAACGCTGACGGCTATGTTGAAACGATGTTCGGCAGAAGAAGAAATCTTCCCGAACTCACCTCGAGCAAGCATATGATCCGTGCATTCGGCGAGAGAGTTGCAAGAAATATGCCTATTCAGGGCACAGCCGCAGACATTATCAAAATTGCAATGATTAAGGTTGACGAGCGAATGAAAGCCGAAAATCTCCGTGCAAGGCTTGTGCTGCAGGTTCACGACGAACTTATTGTCGAAGCTCCGCAGGATGAGAGCATGAGAGTTGCACTCATTGTTCAGGAAGAAATGGAAAACGCAGTTAAAATGAGCGTTCCGCTCACAGCCGATGCGGCAATCGGAAGGACTTGGTATGATGCAAAAGGATAACAGAACGATTGCCTTTGTATGTACGGGCAACACCTGTCGCAGTCCCATGGCAGAGGCAATTTTTAATGATATGGCAGAGAAAAACGGTGTTTGCGTCAGGGCGGAAAGCTTTGGCATTGCGACCTCAACGGGACTTCCCGTGTCGGAAAATTCCGTGATTGCCTGTAAGGAAATCGGAATTGACCTTTCGGGCAAAGCTTCAACAGCCGTAGCTGATGCCGGCATTGAAAAATACGAAAAATTTTACTGTATGTCGCAAAGTCACGCAAAAATGTTGATGCAGTTTTTTCTTGTACAGCCCGAAAAAATCGCCGTACTTGGTATAAGCGATCCCTACGGCGGTGACATTGAGGTGTACAGACATTGCCGTGATGAAATTGTTAATTCTGTAAAGGAAATATTAAAAGCGTATGAAAATTGACAGAATGACCGAAAATCAGCTTGAGGCGGTTGCACAGCTTGAACAGCGGTGTTTTTCGCATCCGTGGTCGTTTAACAGCCTTGAAGAAGAACTGAACAACGAAACCTCGCTGTTTTTTACCGCAACGGAAGATAATGCCGTTGTCGGATATATAGGAATGAGTGTTGTTGTTGATGAGGGTTACATTTTCAATGTTGCCGTAGACGGTACACACAGAAATCGGGGAATAGGTTCGGCGCTTGTTGAAACGCTTGTGACCTATGCCAAGAAAAATAACCTTTGCTTTCTCACTCTTGAGGTTCGTGAAAGTAACGGGAACGCCCGTTCTCTCTATGAAAAATTCGGATTTATCAAGGTGGGAGAGAGGAAAAATTACTACTCCTCTCCAACCGAAAACGCTGTTTTAATGACACGCTGTTTTTGACATATATATGTAATAAAACATTATATTAACGATATTACGGAACTTCATCATAAATGTTTCGTAGTGAAAGGAAAATTATGAAGATACTCGCAATAGAATCGTCCTGTGACGAAACTGCGGCAGCGGTTGTTGAGGACGGCAGAAACATAATCTCCTCGGTGGTTGCTTCTCAGGTTGAGGAACACAAGCTTTACGGCGGTGTTGTTCCTGAAATCGCATCACGCCGTCACGCAGAGGCAATTGTTCCTGTTGTAAGACAGGCTCTTGAAGATGCAGACTGCAGGCTTTCCGACATTGACGCAATCGGCGTTACATATGCCCCCGGACTTATCGGAGCGTTGCTTGTGGGAGTGAATTTTGCAAAAGGACTTTCACTTGCAACAGGAATTCCGCTTGTTCCTGTTCACCATCTTCGTTCACACATTGCATCAAATTATATTTCAAATAAAGAATTAAAACCGCCGTTCCTTTGCCTTGTTGTGTCGGGCGGTCACAGCCATATTGTTATGGTTGAGGACTACACAAAGATGAAAATTATCGGCAAAACCCGTGATGATGCCGCAGGCGAGGCTTTTGACAAAGCCGCAAGGACAATGGGAATGCCGTATCCGGGCGGAATTGAAATGGACAGAGTTGCGGAAAACGGCAATCCGTTTGCATTCAAGCTCCCTCGTCCCGCAGTTCACGATGCGCCGTATGATTTCAGCTTTTCGGGACTTAAAACAGCCGTAATCAACCTCATTCACAATTCGGCACAAAAGGGTGTTGAGCTTAACAAAGCCGATGTCTGTGCATCATTCCGCTATGCCGTTGTCGATTGCCTTGTTACAAACTTTATCAAGGCGGCTGAAGACTTGGGACAGAAAAAGCTTGTAATCGCAGGCGGTGTTTCGGCAAATTCACTTCTCAGAAGAACCCTTGCAGAAGAGTGTAAAAAGCGTGATTGGGAAATGTATATGCCCGAAAAATCTCTTTGCGGTGACAATGCCGCCATGGTCGGTTCACAGGGTTATTACGAGTTTCTCAGCGGAAATATTGCAGGAACAGACCTCAACGCTTTTGCTACAATGAGCATTGAAAAAGGCTGATTTATTCGCAAATAATCACTAAAACACTTGCTATTTTATCAATAATATACTAAAATAGTGTTAATAAACCGAAAGGACGATTTAAAATGAGCAATCCTATTGTTACTTTTGAAATGGAAAACGGAAAAACAATCAAAGCGGAGCTTTATCCCGAAATTGCTCCGAATACTGTAAATAATTTTCTCAGCCTTGTAAACAAGGGTTACTATGACGGACTCACATTTCACCGTGTAATCTACGGTTTCATGATTCAGGGCGGTTGCCCCGAAGGCACGGGTATGGGCGGTCCCGGATATTCAATCAAGGGCGAATTTGCCGTGAACGGCTTTGAAAACAATCTCAAGCATACAGAGGGTGTTCTCTCAATGGCTCGTTCAATGATGCCCGACTCAGCAGGCTCGCAGTTCTTCATTATGCACAAGAACGCTCCGCATCTTGACGGTCAGTATGCCGCATTCGGCAAGGTAATTGAGGGTATGGATGTTGTCAATGAAATCGCAGAGTGTGACACAGACTATTCCGACAAGCCTCTTGATCCTCAGATTATGGCAAAGGTTACAGCCGAAACCTTTGGTGTTGACTATCCCGAGCCTGAAAAATGCTGATTGTTAAGAAAGGAATTTTAAAATGAATGTTTTGCTTGCAGGCGGCGCCGGATATATCGGCTCGCACACTTGTGTTGAACTCATCAACGCAGGTCATGATGTTGTAATTGCAGATAATTTTTCAAACAGCTGTCCCGTAGCGGTTGAAAGAGTTGAAGAGCTGACAGGCAGAAAAATTCCGCTCTATGAAGCCGATGTTTGTGACAGAGATGCCGTTGAAAAGATTTTTTCGGAGAATAAGATTGATGCGGTAATTCACTTTGCAGGTCTTAAAGCAGTAGGCGAAAGCTGTGAGAAGCCTGTTGAATATTACCGTAACAACATTGATTCAACGCTCACATTACTTGAAGTGATGAAAAAACACGGTGTGAATAACTTTATTTTCAGCTCAAGTGCCACGGTTTACGGTACTCCGGAAACTGTTCCGCTTGTTGAAACAATGCCAAAGGGTTCTCCTACAAATCCGTATGGCTGGACAAAGTTTATGATGGAACAAATTCTTACAGACACCGCAAACGCAAATCCCGATATGTCTGTTGTTCTTCTTCGTTACTTTAACCCGATCGGCGCTCACGAAAGCGGCAGAATTGGTGAAGATCCTAACGGAATCCCGAATAACCTTATGCCGTACATAACACAGGTTGCCGCAGGCAGACTCAAGTGTCTCGGTGTTTTCGGCAACGATTACCCTACGCATGACGGCACGGGTGTGCGTGACTATATCCATGTTGTTGACCTTGCAAAAGGTCATGTAAAGGCTATTGAATATTCCGCAGAGCACAAGGGAACCGAGATTTTTAATCTCGGAACAGGTGTGGGCTACAGCGTTCTTGATATTGTAAAGGCTTTTGAAAAGGCAAATTCGATTGAAATTCCTTATGTTATAAAGCCACGCCGAGCAGGCGACATTGCAGAATGCTTTGCCGACGCAACAAAAGCCAAGAAAATACTTGGATGGATTGCCGAAAAAAGTCTTGAGGATATGTGCCGTGACAGTTGGAACTGGCAATCTCACAATGTGAATGGTTACAAATAACAAATAAATGATATTTTATTTGTGCATTCCTACAAAAAAACAATATTTTGTCAAATAATCAGCCGGCAAGAGTTTTTAGCATTGACTTTTGGTGGTTGATTGTTGTATAATTAAACTGCTTATAGAAGCATTATCACATAAGGAGGAAAAGAAAATGTTCAAAAAAGCACTTAGCCTTTTACTGTCTATGATGCTTGTTGTGACATCACTCGTTGCAACTGTAGTGAGCGTTTCTGCTGCCGGCGATTCATATTTCGTATCCGGTTCTGAAGAACTCACAGGTTACAAGTGGGCTGAGACTGAAGCAACTTGCGGAGATAATGTAATGACAGAAAACGGCGATGGTAACTACGAAAAAGTATTTACCAACGTAGCAGTCGGCAACGGCTACCAGTTCAAGATCGTTAAAAACGATACAGAGTGGATTGGTGTAGGCGATACCGGCAATGACAACTTCACATTCAATGTAACAAAGGAATGTGATGTAACAGTAACTTACAACCCTACAACAAATGAAATCACTGCAACAGGTGAAGGTGTTGTAATTCCGAAAGAACTTGTTGTTGACCACATTACAGTCGTTGGTAACGGTGAAGATGCATGGCTCAACGGTAAGGACTGGAAGGTAGATGCTGAAGCTAACTACATGACAGAAACATCTGAGGGTTCAAAGGTTTACCAGATTAAGTTTGAGAGCCTTGACGCTTATGAGAACTATCAGTTCAAGTTTGCTGCCAACGGTTCATGGGCAGATAACTGGGGCCTTCCTGAGCAGGGCACAGCTCCTCTCAATGAGTGGTTTGACCTTACATACAACGGTCAGAACATGATCATTGATACAGATGCAGCTGGTTACGAAGACGGTTATGACATCGTTCTTACACTTGACCTTTCAAACTTTAACTATGCTACAAAGCAGGGTGCAAAGGGTAAGGTTGACATCGTTACTGATGCAGAGCCTACAACAGTAGCAGAGCCTACAACAGTAGAGCCTACAACAGTAGCAGAGCCCACAACAGCAGAGCCTACAACAGTAGCAGAGCCTACAACAGTAGAGCCTGCAACTGCAGCTCCTGCAAAGGGTCTCACAGTTACAGCTACTTCAAACCTCTTCCCTGAGAAGAAGGTTACTCTCAGCGCAGATAAGAAGACTGTAAAGGTTACATACATGTTCCAGTCTAAGGATAAGGACATGTTGGACTTCCAGTGGGATATGAACTACGATGCAAATGTACTCAAGCCAACAGCTAACACAACCAGAGCTAAATCATTTGAATATCCAAAGATTGGTAGTTATGTTTGGAATTCTCTTCCGGGTGTAATTAAAGCTAACGGTAATACACTCAGCCTTTATGACACAACATCAAAGGAAATCGTATTTGCTTCTGCTGAGTTTGAAGTAATTGATCCTGAGGCTACAGCAACTACTGTTAATCTTGATGTACAGGTACTTCGTCTTTCAAAGGTTGATCCTGCAACAGACATGGAAATCGGCGATGAAGAAGTTTCGGTTGCTGACAAGTCAATCGTTGACCAGGAAGTATTTGATAAGTATGTTGTAGCTAATAATACTGTAACAGATCCCGACGCTTCAGAAGAGCCTACAACAGAAGAGCCTACAACAGCTCCTGCTGCCGATACTACATATGTAGTTGCCGGTACAGAAAATCTTACAGGCTATGAATGGGTTGGTACACCTGACGCAGCTCCTGAAAATGTTATGACAGCTGACGGCAGCGTATTCACAAAGACATTCTCTGCTGTTCCTGCAGGTGAAAGCTATCAGCTCAAGGTTGTTGCAAACACAGGCGACGAGCAGAAGTGGATTGGTCTTGACGGTACAGATAACAATGTAACTTTCAATGTAGAAACAGCTTGTGATGTTACTGTAACATTCGATCCTGCTACAAACAAGATTACTGTAACAGGTGACGGCGTTAAAATGGTAACAGACCTTAAAGTTAACACCATTACAGTTGTTGGTAACGGTGAAGACAACTGGCTCAACGGTGTAGCATGGGGTGTTGACGCTGAAGTTAACCACATGACTCAGGTTTCTGACAAGGTATATCAGATTAAGTATGAAAATATTGAATCTGCAGACGATGCTTATCAGTTCAAGTTTGCTGTAAACGATAGTTGGGCAGCTAACTGGGGTCTTCCCGAGCAGAGCGCAGCTCCTATAGGCGAAGAATTTGACCTTACATTCAATGGTGAGAATATGCTTCTTGACACAGTTTCTGCAGGTTTTGAAGAAGATTCACTCGTTGATGTAACAATCACACTCGACTTTACAAACTTTGATTATTCAACACGTTTAGGCGCTAAGGCTACTGTTAAGGTTGAGCCTTCAACTCCTGCAGTTGATAATTTAACAATCAACGCTACATCTAATATTTGCCAGGCTAACGGTTCAGGCACATTTAATGTAGGCGACAAGGTATCAGTTTACTATCTCCTTGACACTAAGGACGCACAGCTTGAAGAAGTACAGTGGGCTCTTACATATGATAAGAACCTCCTTACACTTGATTCACTTACAATGCCTGAAATCGCTGACGGCATGGTAAATATGGATGATGTTTCAGGCAATGCTTCAAACCTTGCACTTTATGATTTTGCAGGCGGCAAGAAGCTTGTTGAGGCTGTGTTCACAGTTAACGGTACAGGTACAACAAATGTTGACCTCAATGTAGTTGATCTTACACTTGGTAAGCTCAATCCTGCAACAGGCACAGTTGATGCTGATTCAGAATATGAAGCAGTAGTTAACGGCGACATGGCTAATGATCTCTTTGATCACATTAACTCAGACGCTAAGGTTGAGGCATATGTTGAGCCTACAACAACAGAGCCTGCTACAACAGAGCCTACAACAACAGAGCCTACAACAACAGAGCCTGCTACAGAGCCTACAGACGCTCCTTCAACAGAGCCTACAACAGTAGAGCCTGCAACAGAGCCTACAGACGCTCCTGCAACAGATGCTCCGGCTACAGTAGCTCCTACTACACCTGATGCTACATCTGCTACACAGGTTGCAGGAGAAGGAGACAAAACTACATTATATCCGTCTCAGTGGAATCATGCGATTGATAGTGATACATATCAGTTTGAGTCAGCTTATGCAGCAGCTGCTAGTGCGCCTGATATGTTGACAGGTTCACGTTTTGCGGTTGGTGGAGTGGATGCAATGTATCGTCCGGATTATGCATTAAAACAGTCCTTTGATATTGGTACTACTGATGCAAATGCTGGTTCATTCCAGGATCTTATTGTATCGAATGTAAAAATTGATATGGGTGCTAGCACAAAAACAGGATTAAAAGATGCACTTTGCGTTTTAGTTAAATGCGGAGATAATTGGGGCGTTTACAAAGCTTCTGAAAACGATACTGTAACAAATGCTGTTGAGCTTACAGCATACGGTGATTCTACAACAATTACAAATAATTTAACTGGTACGAATGCATCAGATGCACTTGTGACAACAATCGCAGCTGGTAACAAAGTAACAGTTGATGTATATGTATTTTACGATGGTTCTTATAGCACTGTTTTCACAGATAATCTTGCTAACTTAGAGAGCTGTGGTGTGACTATCTCCGAGAATTGAACAGTAAATCGTTGGCCGCAGAGTGTCGACTGTGGGAAAAT
>OGQZ01002394.1_pt1 | contig 12995 bp, 9 predicted proteins | sample 1553321 | NCBI WGS metagenome assembly OGQZ01 (sample SAMEA2579958, study PRJEB22360) | human gut metagenome | reverse complement strand
CCTTCGGCACCAACGATTTGACCCAGATGACCTTCGGCTTCTCCCGTGACGACGCCGGCAAGTTCCTCGGCGCGTACTACGACAAGAAGATCTACGAGAACGACCCGTTCGCCAAGCTCGATCAGGTCGGTGTGGGCAAGCTCGTGAAGATGGCCGCTACCATGGGCCGCGAGTCCAATCCCGACATCCACCTCGGCATCTGCGGCGAGCACGGCGGCGATCCCGCTTCCGTCGAGTTCTGCCACAAGGTCGGTCTGGACTACGTGTCCTGCTCTCCCTTCCGTGTGCCCATCGCCCGTCTCGCCGCTGCACAGGCTGCGATCAAGGAAATGTGAGCGATCTTATGAGCGTTCACAAAGCGGCTTGAAACTTGCAAACCTTTGATGTGACTGCGTTTGCAGGCATCATTGGCTGAAAACAAACAAAAATCCGGTATTGTTCCGTTTGGAGCGATACCGGATTTTTTGCATCTTTTGCGGGGCAGGTTGAGAAAAACTGCGTCATGGACAGATTCCGTGTGCCGCCGGTACTCGGAATGGCACTCTGAATGGCACGCGGAAGCGGCACTCGGAAGGGTTGGCGGCATCGACATGACAAAGGAGAACACAGACAAGGAGGATGACAGTAGAACCGGCGGTGATGATGCTCCTGGAGGAGATCAGGCAGAGAGTGGTGGCACAGTCGGTGCTGCTGATAGCCATATTTCTGATGCTGACAGCGGCACTGCTGGCATTGCTGATGAAATGTCTGTACAGAAGGCTGGAAGTCCTGATCACAGAGATCATGGTGAAGGCAGCACAACAGACACAGCAGAACCCGCAGGAGACACAGTTCCCGAAGGAGGACTGAGTAATCCCGATTCCATCTTCCCCGCTGTGGCTGCTGTTCCTGCGGAAGTAGTGGATCGACTTGATGAGCTGCTTGCTGATACAACTGGTGAACCCGCCACAGACAATAAGCAGGCCGAACCTCAGCCTACAACGGGAAAAGTTGAACAGGTTATCTGGGATGAACAGCCCACATCTTCCCCCTCCGAAGCAGGGATTTCTGGCGCTGATACAAATGACAAAGTGAAACCTGAGCCTGATGCAAACCCTGAGAGCAGCAGCTCCAAGAAGCCCAAGCAGAAGAAATCCAAGGCCAAGACAAAGTAAAATCCCCTCATTGGCATAAGTCCAACAGCCATGGCCGGGAACCATTGCAATTACTGCATTTCCTGCGTTTTGCTCATGGCTGTTATAATTATTTCGTAAGGTGATCCTATCCGGTTCCCGCGCACGAGAGGACTTCCGCCGCACAAGCGACGGCACACGCCAAATGCCGGAAATGCCAGAAAGGACTTTACTTATACGGCGCAGCCCTGTATAATCGTTTAAGATGGGAAATCGTCGAAAGACTATGCTGCAGGGCCATATGCCTGAGCGGAAGAGCCCCTATGATCGACCGACCGCACTCTTAAGGCAACACCGCGCAGTGAAAGCTGCGGTATTGCCTTAGCAGGACTGCGGTCAGTTTCTTTCTCTGCGAAAGGAGGGAGCATCGGTGAACCGCGTGTTCCGCGAGGAAAAGAAATATCTGATCTCGCTGCCGGAGGCGCTGCAAGCCTGCCATCGGCTCGCGCAGGTCATGCACGAGGACCCGCACAACGGCATAAGCGGCTACCCTGTCCGCTCACTTTACTTCGATACGCTCGACGACAGGGACTTCCGCGAAAAGGCTGCGGGCGTAGAGCTGCGGCGCAAGCTGCGCCTGCGCTGCTATGATCCGGCGGCAGACTTCGCCATGCTGGAGATGAAGCAGAAGCAGGGCGCAAGCCAGCTCAAGCGCTCTCTGCGCGTGACACGGGAGGATGCCCAAGCGCTCACGCGCGGCGACTACGCGCCGCTGCTACGGTATCCGGAGTCTTTTGCCGCGGAGTGCTACGCGCTGATGCACAGCCGGTGCTATCGCCCCAAAACGATCGTAGAATACGACCGCAAGGCATTTATCGCCAAGGAGAACAAAATACGCATTACCTTTGACAGCCGCATTGTTTCCGTCGAGAGCTGCTTCGACCTCTTTTCGCCGCGGCTGAACATGAACCCCGTGCTCGATCCGTACTGCGTGGTGCTTGAGGTCAAGTACAACGGCTTTCTGCTCGATTATCTTCGCGAGCTGATCAACAGCGTGGATCGCAGTGAGCTTTCTGTCAGCAAATATGTGCTTGCCCGCCAAAACGGATGTCAGACGAGGCTATAGGAGGAAAACACCATGAGACAACAGATCCTGAACCTTTTTACCACACCCCGCGATATGTCGTGGGAGGATATTCTGCTCAATATCGTCCTTGCCGCCGTGCTGGGCTTTTTTATCTTCCTGTCCTACGCCATCTCCCACCGCGGGACGATCTACAGCCGCAAGTTCAACGCCTCACTCGTCATTCTCGCGGTGCTGACGGGGACGGTCATGACCGTCATCGGCAACAACATCGCGCTGTCTCTCGGTATGGTGGGCGCGCTGTCCATCGTCCGCTTCCGCACCGCCATCAAGGACTCGCGCGATACGGTTTATATTTTTTGGTCCATCATTGTCGGCATCTGCTGCGGCGTGGGCGATTATGCCGTGGCCTGCATCGGCAGCGCCGTGACCTTCGCGGTGATCCTGCTGCTCGGCTGCATCAAGAGCGATAACCGGATGCTGCTCATCATCCGCGCCCACCGCAGCAAGCAGGAGCCGATCAAGGCGCAGGTCTACAAGCTCTTTCGCGCCAAAGCGACGCTGCGTGTGGAAAACACGACGGAGGATACGGTCGAACTGATCTACGAGATCACGCAAAAGCTCCTGCGCCGCGCGGAGCAGACAACGCCGGACATTCCCGGCAGCATCTATTCGCTGGGAAGCATCGACTATGTCAATCTTGTCATGCAGAACGACGAGGTGTCGAACTGAGAAACCGGAAAGAGGGGAGCGGAGACGAACATGAAATACAAGCGAATGGCTCTTGCGGCCTGTGCGCTGCTGCTCCTCCTATCCGCAACAAACCTGTCAGCCGTGCTGACCGATGAGCACCCACGCTATCATCAGCATCTTGAGCGCCCCGCCTATACACCCTGTGCCGAGCATGACGGCGAGACGCTCTGCTCTCATCTGCCGCTCGTTCTCATCGACACAGGCGGCGCGGAGATCCCCGGCGTTCCCATCCGGAGCGGCGGCAGCGGCCGTGAGGACGATGCTTTCACCACGACCGCAGACGGCAGTACGCTGCTGCGCGCGTCCGTCTCGGTGGTGGATCATGCCGAGGGCAACAATCACCCCACCGACACGCCGACGCTTCAGAGCGTCATTGACATTCGAGTGCGAGGCAACTCCTCGCGCTATTTTGATAAGCACAGCTATCTTGTCAAGACGCTGACGGACGACGGTGCGGCCTCGCGCGATGTCGCCATGCTGGGGATGGATGCCTTCGACGAGTGGGCGCTGCATGGGCCGTACCTCGATAAGACGCTCATCCGCAATTATATGTGGTACAATCTTGCGGGCGAGATCATGGACTACGCGCCGAATGTGCGCTTCTGCGAGGTACTGCTCAACGGAGTGTATCAGGGGCTTTATGTTATGACGGAGACTGTCAGCTCCGGCGCGGATGCCCGCTTGAAGCTCACGGAGCCGTCGAAGGACACGGTGCAGACGAGCTATGCTCTACGCCTTGACCGCGGCAGCGGCAACGAGGTCAAAAACATCGAGACCTTCTCCCAATACGCCCTGCGAAATCTGCAGGATATAGACATCGTCTATCCGGGAACAAAATGGCTTACGCCGGAGCGCGCGGCGTGGATCGCACAGGATTTCTCCGACTTTGAAAAGTCACTCTACTCCTATGACTATGATACCGAGCCCTATGCATGGTGGGAGCAGGCGGACATGAGCTCTTTCGTGGACTACTTTATCCTCAACGAGTTTACCTGCAACTATGATGCGGGCTGGCTTTCCACCTATATCTACAGGGATGTGCGCGGCAAATACAAAATGTGCATCTGGGACTTCAACTCCGCCTGTGACAACTACAGTCATCCGGTCACAGAGCCGCAGCATTTTGAGCTGCAATACAATGTCTGGTACTATATGCTCAGCAAGGACGAGGACTTTATGAACGCCGTGATCGAGCGCTACCGTGCGCTGCGGCAGGGTGTCCTGAGCGATGCATATCTCAACGGCTATATGGATGCCGTGGTGGAATGGCTCGGCCCCGCCGTCGATCGCAATTTCTCCGTCTGGGGCTACGCGCTGGATAAAAATATGCTCTCACCCGCAGAGCGAAACCCGCACACGCACACCGAGGCCGTCGCGCAGATGAAGCGCTTCTGCACGGAGCGCGGCGCGTGGATGGACGAGAATATCGACATTCTTCGCCAGTACAGCCACGAATCCAAAAACAAGAAATTCAACCACTGAGAAAGCGAGGGCGGAGCCGTGAAAAAATTTATCATCGCGCTTTCCGCTCTGATCCTGCTCTATCTTGCTTATGACACGGCGCGCTACCGGCTGGGATGGTACATCGACCTGAAGCCGGACGAGCCGGTGACGGCCTTTATGACCACGGATACGCAAAGCATTTACATGGATCGCGGCAGCGGTCCCGAGCCGTTTATCGTTAAGGGCGTAAACCTCGGCGTCGGCCTTCCGGGCGAGTGGGCGACGGACTACGCCATCGACAGGGAGACCTACCTGCGCTGGTTCGGGCAGATGCAGGAGATGGGCGCCAATACCGTACGCGTTTACATTACGCTGCATGACGATTTTTATAATGCCTTCTATGAATACAACACGCTGCGCGAGGAGAACGGCGAGGAGCCGCTCTGGCTGATCCACGGCGTGTGGGTCAACGACTATGTGCAGAATTCCCACCGCGACGCCTACGATAAGGACTTTCTCGATGCGTTTATCGAGGACGGGCGCACGCTGGTCGACGTCCTGCACGGAAACCGCAAAATATCGTTGGGGCGCGGAACGGGCTCCGGCTTCTACACCAAGGACGTTTCCCGCTGGGTCATCGGCTATATTCTCGGTGTGGAGTGGGAGGATGTGACCGTCACCTACACCAACCACAAATACCCCGATCTGCCGCCCTATCAGGGAACGTACCTCTCCGCGACGGAGGACGCCTCCGCCGTTGAATCCATGCTTGCGCAGGTGGGCGACCGGATCGTCTCATATGAAAGCCGCCGCTACAAGACCCAGCGCCTTGTGGCGTTTTCCAACTGGCCGACCACCGACCCCTTCCTCTATCCGGAGGATATCACGACTTTCTTTATGAAGTGCGCGCAGGTGGACGTGGAGCACATCCGCACTGAGGATGCCTTCCTCGCCGGTCAGTTTGCCTCCTACCATGTGTATCCCTACTATCCCGACTATCTCAACTATATCCTCAACCCCGCGGCGATGGACCGCACGCCCATCTGGGACGGCAAGGCCGTCATCTCCCGTGCGGAGACCGGTCCCGGCACGCCCATCGGTTCCGTGCTGCGCCGATCGGACTTCTACGATGAGACCGGCGCGGCGAACACCTACCTTGCCTATCTGCGCGCCCTGCGGCGGCATCACACGATGCCCGTCGTCATCTCCGAGTTCGGCGTTTCCACCGGGCGCGGCATGGCGCAGATCGACCGGAACACCGGACGCAATCAGGGCCATATGTCCGAGCAGGAGCAGGGGCAGGCGCTCGTGGACTGTTGGCGCGACATCACCGCGGCAAACTGCGCGGGCGGCTGCGTCTTTACCTGGCAGGACGAGTGGTTCAAGCGCACCTGGAACACCATGCACGCGGTGAATCTCCAGCGCACGCCGTACTGGAGCGACTATCAGACCAACGAGCAGTATTTCGGTCTGCTCTCCTTCGACCCCGGCGAGGAGGAAAGCGTCTGCTATGTGGACGGCGACCTCTCGGAGTGGACGGAGGAGGATAAACTCTTCGATACCGGCACGCGCGCCCTTTCGATGAAATACGACGAGAAGTTCATCTATCTGCTCGCCTATGAAAAGGGCTTTGCGAACGGACAGAAAACGCTCTACATCCCCATCGACACCACGCCCAAGACGGGCAGCACCTACTGCGAAAACTTCGGCCTGCGCTTTGAGGACCCGGTGGACTTCGTCCTCGCCATCGACGGCAGGGACAACAGCCGCCTCCTGGTGCAGGAGCGCTACGAGGTGCTGCGCGCCATGTTCTACCACGAAACGCACGACGCGGACGCCTACCTTGACCCGCCCGACGCGGACACGCCGCTTTTCAAGCCCATCGAATTGATGCTCCAGACGGCGATGCCGCTGCTCACGGGCAACTGGCAGGCAAGCTCTGAGACCTACGAGACGGGCGATCTTGCCTACGGCAACGCGAACCCCGCCGCGCCGGACTACGATTCCCTCGCGGACTTCATCTTCGCGGGCGACTATGTGGAGCTGAAGCTCCCCTGGCAGCTTCTGAACTTTTCAGACCCCTCGCGCATGACCATCCACGACGATTACTATGAAAACTACGGTGTGGACTACATCACCATCGACACGATGTACCTCGGTCTTACCGACGGCGCGGCGCAGGAGCGCACGCCGCTCTATCCCGCGGCGCTCAAGGGCTGGGGCAATACGGTCAGCTATCACGAGCGGCTCAAGCCCTCGTACTACATTCTGCAAAAGCTCTGGCAGTAAAATACACGAGAAAGGAAGAACGCCGGTGTTTGTTCAAATCCTGATCTACATCTACCTCGGTATGTGCGCCGGCATGATCCTCTTTAACATTGCAACGGCGCTCCTTTCACGGCGCAGGGAGCATCGGTTCTTCCGCGACGGCATCCGCCTTGAGCTGACGGTCTCGCAGGAGCTTGACCGTCTCGCGGAGACCGGAGCGGTCAGCGAGAGGCATCTGCGCTTCATGGAGCGCAGACTGCGCCGCGTGAACGGCATGGCGGCCTTTGACGCCGCGCTGGAGCGCCTGTGCGTGAGGCGGCCAGAGCTGACCCGCTCCTATCTGACGGCGCTTAACGGTGTGACGATCACGCTGGCAGAGGATTACTGCCGCCGCGATGAGATCGAGGCGGCGTATTTTCCGTATATCATCCGGAAATACCGGCTGCTCGACGGGCAGGAGAACGAGGCGCTGAAAACGATGCTGCTCGACCTGTTGCATGAATCGAGCATCTACTGCCGCGAGAACGCGATGCAGGCGCTCTACACCTCGGGCGACGCGCAGATCATCGTGCGTGCGCTGCGGATCATCGCCGCAAGCAGCCTCTATTATCACAGCAAGCTCCTCTCCGACGGCTTGCTGAACTACACGGGCGACACATGGGAGCTTGCCGACGCACTTTGGGAGGCGTTTGATGCGTTTCAGCCGTGGATGCAGGTGACGCTGCTCAACTATTTCCGCTTTTCCTCCGGCGCATACTGCGAGAAAATACACGCGCTCCTCAACGATCCCGCGCAGGACGACGAGGTGCGCTTTGCCTGTCTGCGCTATCTTGGCCGCTATCCCTATCCGCCCGCCTATGCCGATCTGCTGCGCTATGCGACGCCCTCGGAAAACGCGCGCTGGGAGTATGCAGCCATTGCGTCCTTTGTACTGGCGAGCTATCCCGGGGCGGAGACTGCGGCGGTGCTGAAGAGGAACCTCTATCATCCCAACTGGTATATCCGCTTCAACGCGTCAAAAAGTCTGGAGCAGCTCGGCTTCGGCTACCGCGATCTGATCGACGTGATCGAGGGGCACGACCGCTACGCCTCCGAGATCCTGCGCTATCGCTTTGATGTGCGGGAGCTGGAGGAGCGAAAGGAGGACGCAGTATGTACGACGGTATAAAGCTGTTTCTTGAGTGGGTGGGCTATTTCTTTATCGCTTATCTGATCGGCTACTCGACCTTTCTGTTTCTGTCGGTCGTCGTCGGCTCCCTTGAGCTGTACAAGCACCGCCGGCAGGAAATGTTCAAAAGCATTCTGCCCTCGGATTACTACCTGCCCATCAGTATCATCGTTCCCGCCTACAATGAGGAGGTCACCGTGGCAGACACCGTGCGCTCACTGCTTGCGCTCGACTACCGCTCCTATGAGATCATCGTGGTGGACGACGGATCGAAGGACCGCACCTCGGAGGTGTTGGCCGAGACATTTGATATGCACCTTGTTCACCGGCCCATTCGCCGGCAGATCAACTGTCAGCGCGAGGAATACGTCTATGAGACACGCGCACAGAAGGTACCGGTGACGCTCATCCGAAAAAAGAACGGCGGCAAGGCAGACGCGCTGAACATGGGCATCAACGCCGCAAATTTCCCGTACTTTATCTGCATGGACGCGGACTCCGTTCTGCAGTACGACTCTCTGCGCCGCATCGCCCAGCCGATATTGGAAAACGGCAATGTGGTGGCGGTGGGCGGCATCGTCCGCATCTCCAACGATGTTGAGCTGGAAAACGGACGGGTGAAGCATTACCGGCTGCCGCGCAATATTCTCGCCTTCATGCAGGTGCTGGAATATGACCGTTCGTTTCTTGCCTCCCGCATTCTCTTTGACCGCTTCAACGGCTCGCTCATCATTTCCGGCGCCTTCGGGCTGTTCAAAAAGGATACCGTCATCGCGGCAGGTGGCTATGACAGCGGAACGATGGGCGAGGATATGGAGCTTGTGGTCAAGCTGCACGAATACTGCACGGTCAACAACATCGACTATGCCATTCGCTACGCATCCGACGCGATCTGCTGGACGCAGGCGCCCGAGCGGCTGCGCGATCTGTGCAAGCAGCGCAAGCGCTGGCATCTGGGCCTGTTCCAGAGTATGTATAAGCATCGCGTCATGTTTTCCAATCACAGGTTCGGCGCGGTGAGCTTTGTATCCTATCTCTATTTCCTCATTTACGAGCTGCTTTCGCCGTTTATTGAGATATTCGGCGTTTTTACAATGGTACTCGCGTGGTGGTTCGATTTGATCAACGTCCCGTTTATGCTGCTCTTTTTCCTGATCTACGCCGTGTTCGGCTCGGTCCTGACGCTTACTGCCTTTTTCTCGCGCATCTACACGGCGGACCTCACGCTCTCGTTCGGCGACGGCCTCAAGGCCGTCTGTCTGTGTCTCTTTGAGCTGGTGTTCCTGCGCTTTATTCTCGCATGGGTGCGCTGCACGGCCTTTATCGGCTATAGGAAGAAAAAACTCAGCTGGGGGCGCATCGAGCGCCGCAAGATCGATTTGAAATAAAGGGGGGTGTCGCCTGTGCGCCGAAAAAAGCTCTTGGAAATCACGCTCTGCGCCGTGCTGACGATCGGAGCGCTGCTGTGCTGTATGCAGGATGCAAGCGCGAGGGAGACGCTTCTGATCTCGGGAAACGCCGATCTCTATCCCATCGAGTCCTATGACCGCGGCAGAGAATGCTATGTCGGATTGCTGCCGGAGCTGTATGAGCGCCTGAGTGAGCAGACAGGGTACGATCTTGTCTATCTCCCGTACAGCAAGAACACAACGCAGGCGCAGCAGACCGCAAACCGGCAGGCGGACATTATTTCCGCCTATCCCTCCGGCGCGGTCGACAGCGGCGCGATGCGCCGTCAAGTGCTGCTCTGCACGATAGAACATGACGGCGCAGAGCGCGCGATATATGTTGGCTTTACCAACGCACTCACGCCGGAACTGGCCGGCGCGCTTGCACAAGCGCTGGAGGACCTCTCCGGCGCGGAGAGCATCGGCGTCCTGGCAGACTATACGAATAGCAGCGGCGCGGAAGCCTACCGTACCAGGTGGCTCATTACGCTCGCCGCATTGATCGCGGCGATGCTTGCCGCGGCGGTCGCGCTGATAGTCTTTGCGCGAAAAAAGCGTGCCGAGCAAAAAAATTTGCGGGAGAGGCAGGGGGGGGGGGGTGTCGCTAAAGCTCCACCTCAGACCTGGCAACGACGGGTATTATCTGAACTGCATGGAAACGCTCATCCCCGCCCCGCTCAGAAGCATCGTCTATGTCATCTGCATCGGCTGCGATATGCCCTCGCTCGAACGGCGCTTTGGCGAGGCGGAGCGCGAGGAGATCTTCTCCCGCGCGGCGGAGTATCTGCGCCTTGACTGCGGACGCGAGGAATACCTCGCCTGCGTGGGGCGCGGGATGTTCGCGCTCGTGTGTCAGTGCGGCAGCCGCGAGGCGGGACAGCAGCGCGCCGAAGGGCTTATCCGCGGGCTGGACGGCTACCTTGCGGGCTTCCGCGCCGAATATGCCGGCGCGTTCCGCGCGGGCATCTGCTCGCTGTCGGAAAACCCCGACTGCAGCGCCGAGGCTGCGCTCTACAACGCGCGCCAGGGCTGTGCCCACGCGTTCCGCACGGAAACGCCCTGCGCGTTCAGCACGCGCGGCATGATCGACGAGAGCGAGCAGCTCGAGCGTCTGCGCGGCAGCATGAGCAAGGCGGTGGAAAAGGGCGAATTTGAGCCGTACCTCCAGTTCGTCGTCGATCGCGCCGGCACGATCACAGAACATGATCTCTATATGCTCCGCTGCGCCTGTGCACAGCTCCAGTCATGGAGACGCGAGGGGCTGGAGAAGCTCTGCCTGTCCTGTAATTTTACGCGCCAGTCGCTCTCGGACGAGCGGACCTTGCCGCGCGCGCGTGAGATCGCGGAGCAGTATGACTTTTCACATGACTGCCTTATTATCGAGATCACGGAGGATTGCCTTGTGCATGACCGGAGCGCGGCAGCGGAAACGCTCAACGGTCTGATCGCGCTGGGCTTTCATATCGCGTTGGACGATATGGGTGCCGGTTACTCCTCGCTTTCGGATCTGTGTACCTACCGGTTCGACTATGTAAAAATCGACCGCAGCATCCTCCTCGATGCGGAGGAGGAGCGCGGAAGGGCATTGCTTGCCGGTTTGGTGCAGCTTGCTCACAGCATGGGTATCCGAGTGCTGTCTGAGGGCGTGGAAACAAAGGAACAGTTGGATATTGTGCTTGCGGCGGGCTGCGACTTCATTCAGGGCTTTTATTTCTCGCGCGTCCTGCCGAAGCGGGAGGCGGAGCGCTATTTGCGCGAGCTGACAGAGCAGTAAGGAGAAAGAAATGGAAAACAAAACGCGTTCGCGTGTCATGCTGGCGATCACGCTGTTCAGCGCGATCATATTGTCGGGTACGGTCTTCGTCTGCGCAAAGCGCGCAGGTGAGGAGGTCACACAGCGCTCCTTCGATGAGCTGACGACCGCAACAAAGGAGCTTGCCAAGGACATCAACAATGCCACACGCACGGACCAGACCATTCTCTCCGCCATGGCGGAGCTGATCGCGGGGCAGGACGAGGACGATCTGGATTCTGTGCTGCGCATCATGAACACCTTCAGCCTTGATAAGACCTTTGTCTCCGCCGTCGCGCTGCTGCGACCCGACGGCACGCTGCTGCTGACCGACGGCGCCCGCTACGACGTTTCCGACACATTCGATTTTGAAACAGAGGCGGCGCGGGGCGCGTACATCTCAGACCGCGTGACAAGCTACTTTGCGCCGGAAAAGCTGGTGGTGCGCAACGTCGTGCCGGTGGTGCGCGACGGCGAGACCATCGCCATCCTCTACGGCGTCGTCCTCCTGCAGGAGCTTTCCCGAAACTATCAGATCGACCTCTACAACGGCAATGCCTTCCTCCTTCTTGTGGACGGCAACAACGGCGACATCCTGCTGGATACCTGGCATGACTCGCTCGGCAACATCTCGGAGCTGCGTGGCCGCAAAATGCTCAAGGGCTACACCTACGAGGAGGCGATGAAAAAAATCCCCAACGGCATCGGCGGCGATATGTGCACCGTATCCCGCTCCACGGGGCTGACGCTCTACCTGCACTACGAGCCGGTCGGCATCAACAACTGGAGCGTCGTTCTCGGCGTCAGCGAGCAGGACGCGCTGGCGGGAACGCGCGGCGTGGTGAAGATCCTCTACCTGATGTCGGTCATCGTCGGCGCGATTTTGCTGAGCTATCTTGCCTACATCAGCTGGTACCTGATCTCGGCGCGACGCGGCGTTTACCGTATGAGCATTACGGACCAGGGCACGGGCCTGATGAACCGTGTCGCCTATGAGAAGTGTCTGCGCAAGAGCGACCAGCGCGTCATCGCTCCGGCCGCCTGCATTTATATCGACGCGAACGGCCTGCACGAGATCAACAACGAGCGCGGTCACGAGGCGGGCGACCAGCTGCTGCGCGCGGTCGCAGAGCGTCTGCGGGAGCAGTTTCCGAGGGACGATCTCTACCGCGTCGGCGGCGACGAGTTCGTCGTGTTTCCCGCGCCGGCGGCAGAGGCGGAATACGAGGCGCGGATGCGGGCGGTTTCTGAAAGCCTTGCCGCGCAGGGCTACAGCATCTCCTACGGCATCGCCGTCTGCGAGGCGGCAAACGGGCTAAGAGAGCTGGTCCGCGAGGCGGACGAGAAGATGCTCGGGAGCAAGCGCGCCTACTACGCCGAGCACGATCGCAGAAGGCCGAGATAACGCCAAGACGACAAAACCGCTTTTGTATGGGCGTGTGGTAGAATGACTTTGAAGCAGGAAACAAACCGGAGACCGCAAACGGAGGAAACATGAAAAGAAAAGGAACGATCATTCTTACGATGCTTCTTGTATTTGTTATAGAGGTTTGCCTGATCTACACACTCACGGGCAAAATGGACACGCTTTTGCAGTTTACGAAAATTTTTTCGGTGTTCCTGCTCGTCCTGCTTGCGGGTCAGCTGAGAGATGCGGGAAAGAGAGAGTAAGCGTTTCAATCTGCTGAAGAGTGACAGAAGCCACAGATAATAAGAAAAAGAGGAGCGCCGCTTGGCGCTCCTCTTTGCTGTGCAGTTTTATTTCGCTTATGCCAGAGCGGCAGTGATAATGGCCATCGAATAGACCTCCTGCGCGTTGCAGCCGCGGGAGAGGTCGTTGATGGGGGCGTTCAGGCCGAGCAGGATGGGGCCGTAGGCGTCGAAGTTGCCGAGACGCTGGGCGATCTTGTAGCCGATGTTGCCGGCG
>OGQZ01002387.1_pt1 | contig 13019 bp, 8 predicted proteins | sample 1553321 | NCBI WGS metagenome assembly OGQZ01 (sample SAMEA2579958, study PRJEB22360) | human gut metagenome | reverse complement strand
GGCTGTCTGGAATGTAGCTCCCGGCAAACCTCTTTTCATTTCCGAGTTCGGAGGCGAAGCGCTCTATGGCAAACATGGCGACGCGGAAGTCAAGAGTTCTTGGAGTGAGGATTATCAGGCACAACTCTACAAGGACAATCTGGAAATGTTTAAGCATATCCCCAACCTGCGCGGAACATCGCCGTGGATTCTTTTGGATTTCCGTTCTCCCTTCCGTTTCCATCCACACCAGGGAGGGGAATGGAACCGTAAAGGACTGGTTTCCGACCAGGGACAACGCAAAAAAGCATGGTACATCATGCGTGATTACTATAACCAAAAGAAAACAGAACAATGAAGCACAAAATAAAACACTACATGGCTGCCCTCCTCCTGACCTCTATGGTCTGGAGCGGGCATGCCCAAGAAAAGAATGAAATGGACTTGTCTGGTGAATGGGCATTCCAGACAGATGTCATGGACTTCCGGAGAGGTTCACTGGACGTACGTTACTGCCATCGCCTGCAGGAAAGCATCGTTCTGCCGGGAATTACAGATGACTATAAAATAGGCTACAAATCTCCTTACCGCCACCTGGATAGGCTGACCCGTGTCTACGAATATATGGGCCCCGCATGGTACCAGCGGGAAATAGAGATTCCTGCGGCATGGAAAGGCAAACGCATTTTCCTCTATTTTGAACGTACACACTGGCTCAGTTCGGTATATGTAGGCAAAGAAGAAGTGAGTAAAATAGACTACATCAGTATTCCCCACAACCACGAACTGACCCAATGGCTACATCCAGGCAAAAAAGAACTGATAACTTTCTGCATAGACAACCGCTACCAGTACGATACCCATAAATGGGACCATGCCCACTCCGAATTTACCCAAATAAACTGGAACGGAGTATTGGGCGAAATTAAGCTGGTAGCTGTAGACCCGGTCTATGTAGATGACATGCAGGTCTATCCGGACATCAAGAACAAAAGCATCAAAGTCAAAATGACTGTCCGCAACTGTACAGAACATACCGCCAGCGGCAAAATATCCTTCCACGTGACAGGAAAGGACTATAGACTGCAAAAGGAAGTACCGGTAACAGTGACCGATTCCATTACTTATATCGAGGAAGAGATGTTTTTGGGTAAGGATATCCATTTGTGGAATGAGTTCCATCCCAATCTTTATACGTTGGACTGTAAGCTGACTTCCAGTGTAGATGGCCAATCCTATGCGCATGAGAAAAGCACAACTTTCGGTATGCGCGAAGTAGAGGCCGGTGAGGACCATATCATCCTTAATGGCGAACCCATACACCTGCGCGGTACCGTTGAAAACGCAGTGTTCCCCAAGACCGGCTACGCTCCCGTGGACGATGCCTCTTGGGAACGTGTACTCCGTATCCTGAAAGAATATGGCATGAACCATATGCGCTTCCACTCCTGGTGTCCTCCTGCCGCTGCGTTCCGTATGGCAGATAAGCTGGGTGTCTATCTGGAGGTGGAAATGCCGATGTGGGGTAAAGATGCCCAACCCGATGAGAAGCGCTGGAATTTCTTCCGTCGCGAGCTGCGGGGTATCTTGAAAGAATATGGGAATCACCCTTCCTTCATTCTCTACTGTAACGGAAACGAAATTACCGGCGATTTCAGTTTCATAGAAGAGCTTACCGCCACGGCCCGCCAGTTGGATAACCGCCGTCTATACAGCGGTTCCACAGCCCGCACACGTGTCAAATCAGACCAGTTCTACATTACCCATCAGACTACCAAAGGACACATGGGCATCTACGAAGGACGCCCTTATACAAACTGGGACAAAAACAAGGAACTGGGAGTAGGCCTGCCCATCATCTCGCATGAATCCGGACAGCGGTGCATCTATCCCAATTTCGAGGACGGCGCGGTGAGCATCGAGGTGCCCAATAAAACGAGCCCCGTACAAGCGCGTAATTTCGAGATATTCCGTGAACTGCTGGACAAGAACCACATGCTCGACCAGGCACATGACTTCTTCCGTGCTTCTGGAGCCTTGACCGCCATAGAGTACAAGGATGTCATAGAAGCCCAGTTGCGCACTTATCTGAAAGGCGGTTTCCAATTACTGTCTCTGAATGATTTTACCGGACAAGGATATGCACCGGTAGGCATTCTCGATCCTTTCTGGAATACCAAAGGGCTCATCACACCGGAAAAGTGGCGCGAGTTCTGTGCACCGACTGTCGCATTGCTCCGTTTCGACAAACGCGCACTTTACAATGATGAAGTATTTGAAGGAAAAGCGGAAATATACAATTATGGACCTACCCTATTGAAAAACGCAAAAATCAATTGGAGGATCACCGACAGCAACGGTAAAACCCTTAAGAGCGGAAAACTGAAAACACAAACTGTCGGAAAGAACGGGGTATTTCCACTTGGCAGTTTCAGTTATGCATTGGACAATATCACTGAACCACAGAAGCTGACGGTCCATCTTTCTGTTGCACACGTAAAAAACAGCTGGGATATCTGGGTATATCCCCGTCATAGCAACTTAATGCAGTCCACTAGTGAAGTGCTCTACACCACAGTATTCGATGAAAAAGCAAAACAACACCTTGCCGATGGCAAGAAAGTGGTACTCTGCCCCAAACCTTCCAAAGTAAAAGGTCGTAAATCCGTGTTCCACAATCACTTTTGGAATCCGATAATGTTCAAATGGCCTCCTATGACCATTGGCTGTCTGATTCATGACGACCAGCCTATATTCGAGCATTTCATAACTTCCTACCATACTGACTGGCAGTGGTGGGACATTCTGGAAAATGCCAAGGTTATTGAGATGAAAGATGCTCCGGTAGCACTGCGGCCTTTCATACAAGTAATAGACCATTACGACAATAATGAAAAGCTCGGTATTGGTTTCGAAGCAAAAGTGAAGAAAGGCAGTCTACTGGTACTGGCCGTAGATACCCAGAAAAACATCAACGAACGTCCTGCCACCCAGCAATTGCTGGAAAGCATTGACCGCTACGTAAAGAGTGACAAATTCGCTCCGCAAATTACCGTTGACGAGTCCTACATTGAATCATTCTTAAAGAAATAAAAAGGAAATATGATGAAATTATTCTTGCTTTGGGCTCTTTTGTTGCTGCCGGTCGGGCTGGCAGCAGCACAAGAGATAAAAATGTCACAAACAGCTCCATTGGAACAAGTTTATGGAGAAACAGTAGAAGATGATGCCTTACTGCCCATGAATGAACTGGATATGGATTTCGGCTATGCCCTCTATGAGACAACCGTTGATGTGGAAGAAGAGAATCCCACACTAACTATTGAAAACGTACGGGATTATGCTGTGGTCTATGCAGACGGCAAACTGCAAGGATATTTAAAAGATAGCAGTAAAAGCTTGAAAACCAATCTACCGATAGGTATACACAAACTTAGTATCTATACTGAAAATATCGGACGTATTACCTATGGCCCTGAAATTCTGGACAATTCAAAAGGTATCTACGGCAGCATAACATTGGGAAAGAAAGATTTAGAAGGCTGGAAGATGACCCCATTGGAAATTAAGGAATGCGATGTGGCCGGAATAACTTTCAAAGAAGGCGCCTCCTCCATCCCCTGCTTCCGTAAAGGTTGTGTCACAGTAAGCAACCCGGCACAAGAGACCTTTCTTGACGTGTCCGGCTGGGGAATGGGAGAAGTCTGGATAAACGGGCAGTATATAGGTTCTTTTTGGGAGAATATTTCTCAGCGGACTATTCCGGTACCAGCTGCTATACTAGCTAAAGGTATTAACCGGGTAGTCGTATTTGAATTGAAGAATAATTGTAGGCAGGTGGTACGTCTATCTGAGAAAGCTATATTTGATTAATAAAATAAGAGTATAATAGAAAGAAAATTTAATTATTAGGTTTGTGACTGTTGTTAGTTGCATATAGCAGCTGATTTTTAGCAACTGATTCACATTATTCATTAATTTGTAAAATATATGAGAAATCTAACTACAACAAGTAGATGGAAAAAATCACTTTTGTTTGTATTGGGGCTATCTGTGATGTTACCTCCTTCATTAATACAGGCTAGGTTATATAATAATGCGATAGAGACAGAAGTGTTGTCTTCCATTGTCGGTGCCAAAAAGATAAACCCCACCACCGTTGAAATACTATTCCCCAATAGCCAGCGTATGACATTGGACTTCTACGGGGAAAATATCTTCCGTGTATTTCAGGACAACTCAGGAAGCGTGATCCGGGATCCTCAAGCAAAGCCGGCGGCGCAGATATTAGTCGACAATCCCAGAAAGGCGGTTTCAAAGCTGGATTTGGAAGAGAATACAGATTTTGTTTTCCTCACTACCGGAAAGATAAAAGTCCGGCTGGATAAAAAGACATCCTTGCTTAAGGTAACTAATCTGGCAACCAACACTGTTGTAGTGGAAGAACTGGAAGCGCCTCTTTTTGAGAAAGGGAAAGTAACCCTGACATTGAAAGAGAATCCGCAGGAATACTTCTACGGTGGCGGTGTTCAGAACGGTCGGTTCTCCCATAAGGGTAAGGTGATTTCTATCGAGAACCAGAACAGTTGGACAGACGGGGGAGTCGCCTCTCCTACCCCTTATTACTGGTCCACCAACGGCTACGGTATGATGTGGTATACCTTCAAAAAAGGGAAGTACGACTTCGGAGCATCCGAAGAGGGAAAGGTGAAATTGTCTCACGAATCAGACTATCTGGATGTGTTCTACATGATTAATGACGGTGCGGTAGCTCTGTTGAATGACTTCTACCAACTGACAGGAAATCCCGTATTGTTACCTAAATTCGGTTTCTATCAGGGACATCTGAACGCTTATAACCGTGACTATTGGACAGAAAACGAGAAAGGCATTCTGTTTGAAGACGGAAAACGATATAAAGAGAGCCAGAAGGACAACGGTGGAATCAAAGAATCGTTGAACGGCGAGAAGAACAATTATCAGTTCTCTGCACGTGCGGTAATCGACCGTTATAAGAACCATGACATGCCGTTGGGCTGGCTGCTTCCGAACGACGGCTATGGAGCCGGCTACGGACAGACGGAAACATTGGACGGTAATATACAAAATCTGAAAAGTCTGGGTGACTATGCCCGTCAGAACGGAGTGGAAATCGGCCTGTGGACACAGTCTGACCTGCACCCTAAGGAAGGAGTGAGCGCTTTGCTGCAGAGAGATATTGTGAAAGAAGTAAGGGATGCCGGAGTACGCGTGTTGAAAACGGATGTAGCCTAGGTCGGTGCCGGCTATTCTTTCGGATTGAACGGAGTAGCCGACGTTGGACATATAATGCCTTACTATGGAAGTGACGCCAGACCGTTTATCATCTCCCTTGACGGCTGGGCGGGCACACAACGCTATGCGGGCATCTGGTCGGGTGACCAGACGGGAGGCGTATGGGAATATATCCGTTTCCACATCCCGACCTATATCGGCTCGGGACTGTCCGGTCAGCCGAATATCACTTCTGATATGGACGGTATTTTCGGTGGCAGGAATGTGCAGGTGAATACCCGTGATTTCCAATGGAAAACGTTTACTCCAATGGAACTGAATATGGACGGTTGGGGAGCGAATGAGAAATACCCGCACGCCTTGGGAGAACCGGCAACCTCCATTAACCGCTGGTATCTGAAACTGAAGTCGGAACTGATGCCTTATGCTTACAGTATCGCTAAGGAAGCCGTAGACGGTATGCCGATGATAAGAGCGATGTTTCTGGAATACCCGAATGCCTATACTCAAGGCACGGCTACACAGTACCAGTATCTATACGGGCCTTATTTTCTGGTTGCTCCTATCTATCAGGCAACCAAAGCTGACGAGCAGGGAAATGATATCCGTAACGGCATTTACTTGCCCGAAGGTGTATGGATTGATTATTTTACGGGCGAAAAATACGACGGGAACCGCATACTCAACAATTTTGCAGCTCCTCTCTGGAAGCTTCCCGTATTCGTGAAGAACGGAGCGATTATTCCGCTGACGAATCCTAATAATAATGTAAATGAGATTGATAAAGGAATCCGTATCTATGAGCTTTACCCGTACGGCAAGAGTTCTTTTACCGAATATGACGACGACGGTGTATCCGAAGAATACAAACGGGGTAAAGGAGTAACAACCAATATCGAGTCCGAGGTTGGCAGCAAGAATGACGTTACTGTGACCATTCATCCGGCAAAGGGTGATTTTACGGGCTTTGTGAAAGAAAAGGTTACAGAGTTCAGAATCAATGTCACTTCTCTGCCGAAAAAAGTGACGGCACAAGTGGGAAAGAAAAAAGTGAAACTGACAAAGGCTGCTTCGAAAGATGAATTTGCAAAGGGTGAAAACGTCTTCTTCTACGATGAGGCTCCCGATCTGAATCGGTTTGCGACTAAGGGAAGCGAGTTTGAAAAGACCGTTATCACCAAGAACCCGCAACTTTTGGTGAAATTGGGTGCCACCGATATTACGGCCAATACTACGACATTGCGCATTGAGGGATTCCGTTTTGTTCCCGAAGACCGCTATCGGATCACTTCCGGAACTCTGGCAGCTCCTGTTGCCCGGGTTACTGCCGACAATACGGAAGCCTATACCTTGAAACCGACATGGGATAAAGTGGCCAATGCCGATTTCTATGAGATTGACTTTATGAATATGCTATATACTACGATAAAGGATACGGAACTACTGTTTGGAGACCTGACTCCCGAAACGCCCTACTCATTTAAAATACGTGCTGTCAATAAAGACGGAGCTTCCGCCTGGACAGAGTTCGGTGCTGCGACCAAGTCCGATCCGCTTGAATTTGCTATTCGTGGTATCAGGGGCGAATGTACGGCCGCTTCGCAAGGAAGAGTAGGCGTGAAACGTCTGTTCGACTTTGTAGAGTCCGGAGATATCTGGCACTCGAAATACGGGGAAAAAGCCGTTCCGTTCGAACTGGTTATGGACCTGGTGACTGTCAACCAACTGGATAAATTCCACTATCTGCCACGTACAAACGCCGGTAACGGAACATTGCTGAAAGGAACCGTTTCTTATAGTATGAACAAAGAACAGTGGACGGAAGCCGGAACATTTGAATGGCAGCGTGACGATGAGGTGAAGGTATTCAATTTCACCCAACATCCTACTGCCCGCTATATCAAACTATCCGTTACGGAAGCAGTCGGCAACTACGGCTCCGGTAAGGAAATCTATGTATTCAAGGTGCCCGGAACGGAAAGCTATCTTCAAGGAGACATTAACGTCGACGGTAAGATTGACGGCAATGACCTGACATCTTATACCAACTATACAGGACTGAGAAAGGGCGATTCCGATTTTGAAGGATACATCAGCAATGGTGATATCAATAAGAACGGTCTGATTGACGCTTATGATATTTCGGTGGTCGCCACGCAGCTTGAAGGCGGTGTTGATAACCGTGGTACGGAAAAGGTGGACGGTACGATTGAGATAAGCACCTCGAAACAAGTATATGACAAAGATGAGATTATTGAAATTCAGGTAAAAGGTGTTGATCTGCGTGCAGTCAACGCATTCAGTTTTGCTTTACCTTACAATCAACAGGATTATGAGTTTGTCGGCGTGGAGTTGCAACACATGAATGCAATGGAGAATCTGACTTACGACCGTCTCCATTCCAATGGTTCAAAAGCCTTGTATCCTACCTTTGTCAATGTAGGAAATAAGAAGACGCTTGAAGGAACCGTTGACTTATTTCTTTTGAAGTTTAAGGCAAAACGTCAAGTGAAATTCGGGTTGAAGATCATTGACGGCTTGTTAGTAGATAAGAGATTGAATACTCGTAGATCGGGTGTTCAGTAATTGGGTTAGTTAGTAGAGTTGTTCAAAAAGCTGCTTTTTTCTTTCTTTATGGAAGATAAGAGCAGCTTAAACGGAAAATATGACTCTATTAAGTCCATAAAGCCCGGTATCTTTGTCTTAAATAAAATTATAGTATTATGAAGAAATTACTTTTAACCCTTGCCCTATGCATGGGCTATTTGTGTACTACAGTTGCGCAGACATTTGTTAAAACAGAAGTGAAGCAGTCGATGCGGCGGGTGGCCGACTGGCAGATTGCTCATTACAACAAGGCTATTTACGGTGATCTCAATTGGGTAAATGCCACTTTCTATTTGGGACTTGTCCACTGGGCTGCAATAGCCGAACAGACGGATAAAGATGATTCATACTACAAATGGCTGTTGCGGCTGGGGAACCGCAATTACTGGCAGGTAAATCAACGGATGTATCATGCTGACGATATCTGTGTCTCGCAGATGTATTTGTATATGTATGAAAAGTACAAAAGAAAAAGTATGCTTGTCCCGACACAGGCACGTGCCGAATGGGTGATTGCCAATCCTCCTTCCGGTTCGTTCGAGTTGGACTATGGCGATGCAACCACCTTGGAACACTGGACTTGGTGTGACGCACTGTTCATGGCACCTCCTGTTTACATGAAACTCTACAATATCACGGGTGACAAGAAGTTCATCCGTTTCATGGATAAGGAATATAAAGCTACTTACAATTATCTGTTTGATAAAGAAGACAATCTTTTCTATCGTGACCACCGTTACTTTACGATGAAGGAGGCGAATGGCGCGAAAGTGTTCTGGGGGCGTGGCAATGGCTGGGTACTCGGAGGGCTCGTTGAGCTTTTACGTGAACTTCCTGCCAAGAGCAAATACCGTCCGTTCTATCAGGACTTGTTCCAAAAGCTATGCCGCCGGATTGCTCCTTTGCAGAATAAGGACGGCTTCTGGCATGCGAGTCTGCTTGACCCGGCTTCTTATCCGTCGCCCGAAACGAGTTGCAGCGGTTTCTTCGTGTATGCGCTGGCTTATGGGATAAACGAAGGACTTTTGCCAAAAGAAGAATTCATGCCTGTGGTGGAGAAAGGCTGGCAAGCATTAGTGTCGGCTGTGGGAGAAGACGGTAAACTGGGATATGTGCAACCTATCGGCGCTGATCCGAAAAAGGTGACTCCCGATATGACAGAAGTCTACGGTCCGGGAGCTTTCCTGATGGCAGGGACGGAAGTTTACCGTATGGCACAGGACACTCCGAGGCAGCATGCGAATATTTCCCAAAACCGTATCCGTGAGATTGCTGCAATGTTGCCCGATAAACCGGAAGGAATAGGCGTTTCTTATAAAGACCGTACCTTCTGGAACAAAGTAAAAGAGAGTAGCAAGGCAGAAAAACTGCTGACAGAAGAAGCACCTGCATTGCTGAAAAAGGGGATGCCTCCTTTTGTTGACTCCTTGTATCTGCATCTGAACAAAACCAATGTCCGCCTGCCGGGCGAAAATATGATAAATGCCCGTTACCATTATCTGTTTCGGTTGACATTGGCTGAATGTATGGAGAATAAAAGACGTTACATTCCTGCTATTGAAAAGGCTCTGGTTGCTCTCTGCAACCAGAACTCCTGGTCGATTCCGGCTCACGACCGCAATCTGAATAATTATCATGGAACAGATTATTATGTCGATTTGGTAGTTGCCACTGCCGGAAACGGAATTGCGCAGTGTGTTGCTATGCTCGACGACCGTTTGTCACCGGAAGTAAAGGCCCGCGTGCAGTGTGCTTTCCGCGAGAAAGTATTTCGTCCTGTATACCGTTGCCTGGAAGAGACAAAGCCTTTCTGGTGGTTTACGGTTACAAATAACTGGAACTCGGTTTGTCTGGCAGGTGTCACGGGTGCTGCCCTCACTTTGCTGGCGGATAAGGAGGAACGCGCTTATTTTGTTGCCGCAGCCGAGAAATATAATGTATACGGTATGAAAGGATATGCCGATGACGGTTATTGCAGCGAAGGGGTCGGCTACTATAATTATGGTTTCCGTGCATATATCTTGCTGCGTGAGGAAGTATGCCGTGCCACGCAAGGCAAGATAGATTTCTTCCGTGAACCTAAATTTGTGCATATTGCTCAATATGGTCGGAAGATACAGATGAATGAAGGCGTATGTCCTGCTTATTCCGACTGCCGTATCGGTTTATCGCCTGATAAGTTCATCCTCGATTACTGTGACCGTGCGCTTGGTATCACCTCTGCGGAAGAAAAATATATTCTCCCTTCCGGCAATAATTTCTCTCTTTATCTCATAGAGCTGTTCCCTCATCAGGTATGGAAAATGGAAATGACAGACGGCATTCGTCAGGCATTGCAGGAAGATTCCGATTCTTTGCGGGCGTATTATGAAAAGGCAGGAATCTTGGTTGCACGTCCTGCCAAGGGCAGCTCGTGTACGTTGGCTGTCTCGGCCAAAGGGGGTAATAATGCCGAAAATCATAACCATAATGACATTGGCTCTTATGCCGTCGCTCTAGGAAAGTGCACTATGGTTGGCGATCAAGGCGGTCCTTTCTCTTATCCGGGTGATTATTTTAGTGCGGAAGCTCCCGAGAAGTATAAGATCAAAGGTTCTTTCGGTCATCCAGTTCCGGTAGTAGACGGAAAAACACAGTCCTCCGGTGCCAAAGCGAGCGCCATTGTACTCAAGAAAGAATTTACGGACGTAAAAGATTTGCTTTGTATTGACTATACTTCGGCTTATTCCACCCCTAGTCTGGATAAGTTGGTTCGCACTTTCGTCTATGACCGTCAAGGGAAAGGTAGCTTTACTGTGGGTGACGAATTTACGGCCAATGCACCTATCCGGTTCGAAACAGCCATAACAACACAAGCCAACTGGAAAATTATTGATGATACACATCTCTTGCTTACTACCGGCACAGAACAGATGACCGTTACGATTGAAGCGTCTGGCAAAGTCGCGTTTACTTCTGAAACGATTGAGGTGAACTCTCCGGCCTATACACGTATCGGTATTTCACTGAAGGAGCAGTCGAAGGACGGATATATCCGGTTGACGATGCGTACAAAACAATTGTGATAATGAAGATACTATGAAAAACACCGCTATATCTTATGATTAAACAAGGAGGAAGCGTATGAATACTAATTTTGTATATGGATTGAGAACTAGTTGTTTGGATAATGAAGAGTTCTTCAAATATCAGAAATCAATTAATATATTGATGCATACTATTCTATCTCCTGTTACTCTTTGCCACAAATTGATAACTGAAGAATGGAAGCAGTTATTTGCCCTTATGGATATCCTTTATGGAAATGCTTTAAAAATATGGTTGGCTAAACATGATTGTCTATCTGAAGAGGAAATTGCTCTTTGTTATTTCTGTTATATAGGAGTAAAACATAAAAACCAATCTATTTTCTTTGGTATTTCATTACAAAGCCTGAGTAAACGTAAGCAGCGTTTGAGAGCTAAACTAAAGATTCCACACGGTATGTCTTTTAAAGACGTTGTTAATGCGATATAAAGATCATATTTTGAGAGCAATGAACACAGACGTGGAACATTTGAATCTAAAAGAAAATATGCTTATGAATAGAACACGATGTTTAATTTTAATTTCTCTGTTAGTTGGGATGTTCGCCCAAGCCCAGACTTCTTCTATAAAAGGTATAGTGACGGATGTCAAAACAATCCCTGTTGAGTATGCGAATGTCATTTTGTATGATGTGGTCGACAGTACTAAAATCGTAAAAGCTGCTACAACTGACGTGAAAGGTCGGTTCGAATTATCTAAGATTCCTCATGGTAGTTACAGGCTGTACGCTTCCTGCGTGGGCTATGTGGGTACACATATACGTATTCATAATTTTCAGGAACATATAAAGGACCTGCCAATAGTATTGGAGGAGCAGACGGTAGCTCTTGATGAAACCACAGTTACTGCACAACGCGTTGTGATGGAGTTTGACCGTCAGATTATTTATCCCGGTAAACAAGAGAAGGAGACGGCGATAGATGGGATAGATCTTGTAGACAAACTGCAATTACATGGAATAGTGGTAGGTAAAGTTGAGGGTACGATCAGTGGTGTGCTTGGTGGTACTGTCAAATTGCGCGTTAATGGTGGACCGGCTGATTTGAATGATTTACGGCAGATAGACCCTAAAATGGTGAGGCGGGTGGAATATCACGACATGCCTTCTATGCGTTACGGCAAGGTGGAAGCTGTCATCGACTTGTATGTGAAACGTCAGGAATTTGGCGGTTCGGGCAGAATTGATGCTTCGCATTCAGCAATATCCCCGAATGGGAATGGGCTTGCCAATCTGAAATTGTATCATTCGAAATCCGAGTTCTCTTTTTTGCGGTGGCTTTAGCGTTTGGTAAGCGGGCAGATGTATTTAGTGATGAGAAGATATATTATAACAGTTGGGAAGTTACGTCCGGAATAATGTACGTATGGAAAAACTGGAATTTTTCAGGTCTTATGAAATGGCGTTTGGGTAATTCGTATGCTTTTTGGGAGAAGAGTATGAATCCTTATGTTGTAAGTGATATGCGCCATTATCTACCTGATACAGAGAAGCAACTTACACTTAGAGTTGCATGGAAGTTTAAGTTCGGTCATCAGCGTAAAAGTGCTAGTCAACGTATTGAAAATAGTGGAGGAGAAAGTGCGGTATTTTAATAATGGAATGTCCATTCATCGAATTCAGAGTCTCGCCGGCTTGGGGAAGATGCTGAGAATATCGTATTTATATGTAACGAAAAAATAATAAAAGCGTGGATTTAAATGATTTAGGCCGTTTAATAATGGTAGTTATTGAGAATAGTTATAATCTTAAATTATTAAAATGATCAAAAATGAAGAATATAAAGAAAATTAATCTTGCTGAGGTTAGTGATAAACAAGCTCTTAGCATGGACCAGTTTTCTAAAATCATTGGAGGTAGTGTAGATGATACTTGTTCTTCGGGGGGGATGTGCCGGAGGAGTTTTGGAAGTAAATACAAAGCTTTGTGCTAAAAACGGTGTTTGTACAAGTGGTGTCATTACATGGAGAAATTATGGATTCCTTTAACTCCCCAAACACCCTATGTATGTAGAATGTCTGGAGACGTTAGCGGAGTTTCTTAGTCCCTCTTACCTCCCTTTGTATGAAAAGGC
>OGQZ01002381.1_pt1 | contig 13056 bp, 15 predicted proteins | sample 1553321 | NCBI WGS metagenome assembly OGQZ01 (sample SAMEA2579958, study PRJEB22360) | human gut metagenome | reverse complement strand
CTATGAAGTGGGAGTATTTGATATGTTTAATGAAACAGAGTTAGACTCTCAAAAAACTATTATTATCAATGCATTAACAGAACTTTCATACCATTATCGAACTAATAACTGGGAGCATACTCTTAGCTATTATGAGGGGGATGGTACTGAAAGACTATGAATTATGTAGATGTATTTGGTAGTAATAGAAAAAGAACTATAAGTACTCGTTTTCTTCTGCCTATGTTAGCGGAGAAGAATGAGAAGTTTAGTGATTTTGGACAAGCTATGTATTGGAATTCCTATGGTAGATTCATAAATGCTTTTATGGCAATGAAGGATAAACCATATTTAGATAGTCACATATTTCTAATGTTCCGTATTGATGAATTTGATGATACTTACTATAAGAATCTATTCTTTCTAACAAAGAATAAGTATTTTTATAGTAAGTTCATCTATATTGATGATGAAGATACATATTATATATTTGTATTTACTATACCTAATAAGTACAAGAAAGATTATAATTGTATTAAAGAAGGAAGATATAGTCAATGTAGCCTTGAATTAAAACAGCAAGTATTAAGCTTTTGGAATTTAAGTTCTAAAAGTTTCACATACGCTTTGTTTAATAAGAGCTGTAGGTGTGGTAATAAAGTATTTGAACAAGCCAGAGTACAAGATAATGGTGAAATGTTACCACCACCTGATATCTATGAAGTAATTCCAGAAGAAATAATGCCAGATGATTCTGGCATTATATTTCTATAGATTCAATTGTTCCTGTAAATATTCCTAATATATATGTCCTCATATTAGGAATAAAAAAAGGCTAAGGAAATTAATCCTTAGCCTTTGTCTTTATATAATAAACTATAATGATGATAGTAAGCAAGTTCTTTTCTAAGCTACTTTGATATTATTTAGATTGTAATAATGTCATCTCATTCGCAATATCTTGATAGCGATATAATTGTCTCGCTATAGGTAACAAATCGAAGAATTGCTTTTCAAGCTTATAATGATCTTTCCATTCTCCACGTACATATTTCTCAGTAGGATCTTTAATAATCTGACCCATAAAATTAGTAAAGCTTTTAATAAGTGAAGAAGAAGGAATAGGAGATTGAACAATCTTAAGAGCATCCGCAGGATTAAAGAAAAATGCAATATCTGTCTTAAGACGATAAGTTTGATAAGCCATATTAGACCAAAATATCTTCATATCTTCGTCGTCATCGTCATCTTTCAGTTTAGTAAGTACTGCAGTAAGTATAATAGCTGCTGTTAAAAATGCAGCATCAATAGCAAATCTTTTTACATTATACTTTTCAAATTCGGTCATTGTACTCCAATCTGCACTTGATGACATTTCTAATGCTCTTGCTTCATCTTTGTATTTCATAAAGAAAGAACCTACTTTGTTCTTAATGAATCTAGCACCAGTACGATAATATCCTTCTTGCCAATCATCAATCACATTATCATAGTATTCTGTAGAATATCTTCTTCTAATACCAGGTATAATCCATTTACGGAACATTAAAGCTAAACGTGTAAGACCCCATCTCTATAAAGCCACTTTAGTATGAGGAGCATAATTACCGTGCATTTGCATAAGTAAAGCTCTTACTCTAGCTGAGAACTAATTTTGTTCATCTGGACTAAAGTTTGCTACTACTCCATCCTTATCAAATTTAAGCTTACCGTCTTCTACATAAAAATAATCGTATACGCTTCCTATTACATTCCCGTTTCTGTCCTTAGCTTCTTTATTTATCAACGAAGCTATCAGAAAACGAGATTGAGCTTCATGCTCACCTAAATTATTAGTAGCATATAAGGCAGAAGTATTAAACAATCTTGTAAATCTAAGCTTATTTTGGAAATCACCCTCAGTATAATCTGTAAATACTCCAAAATGTTCATTCAATAAGTTAACTTTACTTGTAGCCTTAGTAGCTCCTATATCACCAAGTATATTGGGAAGGTCTTTAGCATATTCACCTGTAGCTTTAGTATAGGCTTTAGCAGATACATATCTATTTGCAAAGCTTTCTATAGCTTGTTGAGTCTCTGCCATAAGGACATTGTTAACCATACTTATATAGTTAACACCCATTATAGATAATGATGTATACTTAGATAGTAAATCTACTAATTTGGCAGCATCTACTCCCATTATTATACCTAGATCAGCATCTGATTTTTGATATATTACTTGCTAGAACCAATCATTTAACTAATCTGCTAAATTAGAAGTATCTTTTACTACATCAGAAGCATTAATAGAAGAATTAGGATTTTCATCAAGGAATTTCTTCTCCAAGTAGTTCTTAATAGCTCTACCTTTACTATCAGTTATTTTAGTTCTACGACTATTAACAACATGTCTAGTGAATTCTAATTGAGCCATCACTTTAGTAGTATTATAATAGTTTAAAGCTGATGCAAACCATTTATTGTATATGCTAGGTATATCATAAGATTGATCTTGTTCTTCTAATCTAGCTGTATAGAATACTGGAACAAAGTCTATAGGTCTATCTAATTCATCAGATAATGCAAAAGAACCAAGATGAGTATCATCCTCATTTCTAATTACTTGTCTCTTTGCATCTCTTAGAGCAGCCTTAGCTATATTCTGCCCAGATTTGACCCTTTCCATCATGTCTAGTGATACTCCAGGTAACCTACCATTTAGTTTATATCTTTTAGCTACACCTGCATCTCCTTCTTCTGATAAGGAATATATAAAATCATAAAATCGTATTCTAATATCATCAGGATTGGTCTTTCTAAGTTTTGATAAATTGTCCCACTTAGTATTAGGATACAGTTTAGGATCTATTTTTCTATACTGCCAAATAAGTTTAGACATTTCTTGCTGAACTAATTCTGCAGCTTGTCTGCTTATCTTACTTTCTGAAGCTAAAGTATATACACCCTTCCTTCTATTTTTGGATTTTTCATTTTCCACAAGTATCTTATGCTCTTCTTCAGTGATATCATCTTCCTATAACATTTTATCAAATAAATCAAGCTTAGCTCTATTAAGTCTTTCTTTATCTACTATAGGAGCATTTTTATTCAACCACGCTCTTAAAGCTTCACTTCTCTATTCTGGAAGTATATACTTGGGATCCTTATCTATTTCTTCTTTAGCTTCTAAATAAGCATCATCAAAAGATGAAGGCATCTATTTAATCAATCTTGGTCCGCTAGAAGTATATTCAATCATAAAATCATACACTTTCTTAGGATCTGATGCTATTGTTACACCTAATGTTTTATGTAACTCTTTAGTAAGATCAGCTAATTGTCTATACTTATCTACATATTGTACTCTAGTCTATGATACTACTTCATCATAAGCTTTTGCCATAGCAGATATTATAGGATCCTATGATTGAAATATAGTATCAGTATACCTATAAAAAGCATTAGTATCGGAATCAGCTATTCTTGATTGTTGTTCAATAAAGTTATATGTCTCAGTTTGAATCTTTTCAGCATTATCATTGATATATTTATCAATATAAGCTTGCATATCATCTTTATTGATTTTTCTTCCTTTATTATCTTTTTTATACTGTATCTCTGCTTCTCTTTTATACCTACCTCTAATTATACCTACAAACGGTTGTAACCATTGGATCCAAAGAGGTTTACCTTTAACATCATAAGCCTTTTCTAACACATCTTTATAAGTAATAGCTGTATCTAAAGCTTTCAGTACTTCTGCTTGTTCATCCTTAGATAAGAAATCTTTGTAGTCATATAGATAGTTTCTAAGATCTCTAAGAGGTTCAAATGATTCTGCTAAATCTTTCCATATTTCTAGTGTAGTTAGATTCCATACAGCTTGACCTTCTTCCTTTTCTCTATCTAATAGATTATTATAACGCTATATTTCCTTTTCTAAGCTACTTAGAGCGGTATTAATGTAACCAACCATTATCTCTTGTTCCGTAGCATCTTGAAACTCTTTTACTTTATTCTTAAGTATTCTAGATTCAATGTCTCTACCCTTAGAAGATAACAATATAGTCTTATTAGATAGTGTTTTTAATATCTTGTTTACTATCTCTGATGTCTATTTTAACTGTTGTTCATTTAATTTACTTAATTGATTGTTTTCTCCAAGTAAACCTAATGATTTCTTAGCTGCTAAATCTACATCGCTACGCACTGGCATTTTATATACACCAGTTAATTCATTTTGATTTTCTTCATTTACTAATACATTAGAGAAATATACATTAGTAACATTACCTTCCTTATCTACATCCACTTCGATAGGAATCACACCTCTTTCATCTATATGTATTCCTAATTGTTCTTGCATGTACTGATACATAGCTAACTAGAACATATGTCTGTCCCTATCTGGTCTATTTGAATACTTAGTTTTGTTATAGTAAGTAAAACCATATTTCTTCTTGTCACCATAATTGCGCATTTTGGTCTTGAAATCAAGAAGTTTTATTTTACCTCTCTTATCTCTTACTAATAAGTCTAATGTACCAGCTACTTTTGCATCATCATTTGATATCACTTGTTCTGATGCTATTACTTGACCATTTCTCTTTACTATATTAGCTATGTTAGTAAGTTGTTTTATTACTCTAGGACTAAATTGCGTGTCCCCTATTGGTTCACCTTTCATCAACTTACTTAGTACCTCATGTATAGCTGTACCTACTCTAGCAGTAAAGTCACCATATATAAGTTGTTGCTGAGTCATAGTATCTATATCTTCAGCAAAACCAGCCAACTTCTTGACATCAGACACAGATTTATACACTTCTCCAGTTTCGGTATTAGTATAAGTATGAGTATCTGCATCAAAAGCGATATGTTTACTTTGTTGATCAAATATATTTTTAATCGTAACAGGATTGTTAGTCTGTTTAATAGGTTTAGCTAAATGCAGGTTTGCTGTACTTAGTTCCTTATTTATATCTTCTAAGTTATAATTTAAATCTTGATAATTAGTAAGCATATTAACCATAAAATTATGAGCCTCAACAAAAGCATTATCTGAATTAGTAATGCCAAATGCTTTCATTAACCAATCTATAATCTTATCTAGCATACTTTGTTTTTTAGAAGCAGGTATGTTCATTAATTCTTTAGCAAATCTTGCATTAGACCACAATTCAGCTAAGAATTCATATTCATCTTTCATACCATAGTAGTCAGAACCAATATACTACTTTACATTGTCCATTATAGACTTAAGTTCTCCTTTTAATTCAGGACTATTGTTGAGTACACTTACTGTAGCTGCATGTAATATTTCATGGAATATTGTATTGTCTGCTTTAGATAATTTTCCATTATGTTCATATGCTGCATTTTCTGATATGTAAACTATGCCATTATCAGTATCATACCAAGCATGAGATGGATTATTTTCATTATAAGGTATCAGTACTATTTTCCTAGCTTTTACATTTACTGGTATGTTAGCTTTTACTTTATTGATAAAAGGAACAAGTGCAGGGCTACTTTTAGCTAATCTAGTGAGCATTACTCCAATAGATGCTTCATCTTTACCATTGAATAATCTTTCACGTAAAGAAGGATCTGACGGAGTAACTGTAATAGGTTGTTCTGCCAGATGAATTTTGTCCTATATTATATTTGATACCAGGGGTTCTCCATTACTATCTACTTTAGAATAAAGATCTTTAGTTTGAATATTTTTAATATATGATATATAATCATATATACTTTGAAACATATCAGATTGTTGTAAAAAAGTAAGTGCTTTATTATACCTGTCTGAGTACTCTTTCTTTAATGTTTTATAGTTTTCAAACTGTAAATTAAGTTCTGGAAATTTCTTCTTCAAAGAATAATACTCTACCATTGCTTCTTCGTATATGTCGGTATCTATATCAAACTATATATCTTCCACAGGATCTGCTACGAAGTATGTAATTTGGTACGCTTTATCACCAAACATTCTGTCAATAAGTTGTTTTTTTGTGTTAGTATCATTCTTTAAGAAACCGAAATTTTTATTAGAACTGTCTGTAGAGGATATATATTCAAATGCAGCATCATATAAAGATAAAGCATCTTTATTTTCAGACAGTATTTTTCTTTCTTCTGTGTATGTTGAATTGTCTTTAAAATATTCCAGCGCTAAATCTTTATACTTATAATCTGTGTAACGTTTAGTCCAATCTCCAAACCAGCTTTTAAAGCTCTTAGAATATACCTAAGCCTTAGCCTTTATAGCGCTATTACGATCTCCATTATAATAGTTTAAAAGGTCTGAAAACAGCTTAGACTCAGCCCCATTAGGGGCCTTGTCTATAGCATTACCATTGTTTTGGTTCCATATATCATATGCCGCTACTTCGCCTACGGCATTAACAAGTTCTGTGAACTATTGTTTTACTGTCTTATCATTTAAATTAGGGCATATCATATTATTTTCCTTTACAGTTTAACATTGCTTCATCACTGAAATCATTAGCTATATCGTTCTTCAAATCTGCAAGTATTTCATCTGAAGTCTCTATAGTTTTTAAAGCTTCAATTGCATTAGGATCTGATGTTATAGATGCATATTGGATGTCATACATCAATTGATCGTGTAGTATTTCTTCCATTTCTCTTAATGTGGTTCCATCTTCACCTTTAACATCATAATTTATCCACTTGGCTAATCTATCAACCTCTAATAAATTCTGTAATAGTTTCTATCCTACATCCTTGTTGGATGGATCGGGAATCAAATTAGCTATAGTATAATAATAAGCTTGATTTACAGTGGAGAATTGCACATCCTAATATGTAAATCGTCTAATAGCATCTTTACTTAATATAGCTTCGGCCTGTTCTTGTGACATATCATTAAATAAGTCTGCAAAAAATGTAGATATCTATTTCTCTTCAGAAGGAGTTACAGTAACTTCTACATTCTTAACTTCAGCTTCTCCATCTTCATCATAGGTTCGGTTAGAACCAGTTTCATCTATTATCTCTTTTGCAGGTATAAACTTAACTTGGTTTTTACTAAACTTCTTATTAAACTCTACACTTAAGTCAGTATAGTCTTTAACTTGATTAGTAGGAAGTTCTGTAGTATTAGAAGCTTCTTTTATAGAGAATCCCTTATATGTATAACCTGTTTTAGGTATTAACGCATATACTAATTGAGTGTCTCCGTTAGTGTTAATACTCTTACCTACAAACTTATATAGTAGAGTATTATTAACATTAGATCTATCTTTTACTTTAACATATGGTTTATAACTTTCATCCAGAGACTACATAAAATTAGTTCTATCTTCTTGTAAACGAAGATATATTGCAGGTCCGTGTTTAACATTAGGATCAGACATTGACGCGTCTATAAAATTATTTGATACATCGGGAATTAATCTATCATTATTCCATAGACTTCTTAATGTATTATCTATAATAGTAGCATAATCTAAGTAAGATTCATTATCATTAAGACTCCTTACTGTCTATTTCATATATTCTTCATAGGTCTGACCATTCAACTCAAAACCTTTCGCTAATACTTCATAAGGTACTAAATCAAAGAAGTTATAGATACCATTAGAATGTCCACCACTGCTATAGAATGAATATAGAATTAAATCTTTTGCAATATCTCTTACTTCTTTACTCGGATGTTCTAATAAGTCTCTCCAAGCATATGTATACATATTCTTAGATTGAGTATCACGCTGTTTTGTAGTAGATACTTCGAAGATCTTAGGAGCATTTGGATCTGAATTTATACCAGGTTCAAGCAATCTTAATAATGCATTATCTTTTAAATTCTAATACTTTTGATTTGTATATATTGCATTTCTTAGATTAGATACTCTATCTACTACAGAATTATTACCATAGAATAATGATTTAACAGTCTTGTTATTAGCTTTCATATATTCATTAAAGAAGCCAGCCTCTATATTGGTTTTTAATTCTCTTGATATAGCATTAACTATTCTTTCATCCTTAGCATAGTAAGTAACTGTCTATCTTTGTATCTATTCTATCATATTTACAAAGTTAGGAGCGAACTCTATAATCTCATTACTTAACATATTGAACATTAAGTTGATACTATTTTCTAACTTCTTACCTAAGAAAGTTTTATTGAAAATATCAAACGGATTAGTAAAGTTAGTATCTGATAATGCCTGTTCTATGGTATGTAGATGTAATATCATTTCGTTAGCATTGTTACCAAACTTAGCGGTATCAATTTGAGACGCTTTAATCAAATTAGATAAAGATTTTCCATATTCATCTATTTGATTGAAATATTCAAGTATTTGTAACTGATTATTATACCAGTTATAATCTCTTTGTTTTTCTGGTATCGCTAATTGACTTTCTAACCATTCTTTATTCATTATTTTATCTGTAAAGAAAGTATCACCATACAAAGGAAGGTCTTCTCTTAGTACCTGTTCATCTGAAGTAACTATACTATTGTGTTTATTTATAGCATCTTCAAGTAGTTTTTCATATTTTTCCTTAGTATTCTTAAGCCAAGCTTTTTGATATATTTCAATTGGATTAGAACCTATTTTAGCACTCTTTATACGCATAGCTTCAGAGGCTAACTCTCTAAGTATAGGCTGTGGCAAGAAGTAAAATACTGAATCACCCAGACCTGATGATACCATAAATGCAGTAGCACTATACGTATATTTATTAACATTAAGACGAGTAATATAAGGGTCTTTAGCAGCATCTACGTGAGCATTAATCAATGCAGAAGTCCAGTCCAATATAGATATACCATTTCTATCATACTTAAGATCTAAAGTATTGATACCAAGTAATTGACATACATTAGGTTTACCGTCATTAGTAACAGACATAGTATTTAAATTCAAACCAGCTATTTGAGCAAATGTTCTGAATGTATTAATCAACGCCATAGGACCAATACCTGCATCAGCACCAGTGTTATTGTTCTTAATTTCCAATTGATATGGAGGGAATAATGCTTCAAGAGAACTAATATTCTTCTTGTCGGCAAGATATTTATCTACTTTACCTACAATGTCTTTAATAGGTTGAGTAGTAACATCAAGAGGAGTAGTGGCATCAAGGAAATGGTTATCAGAAGTAAGAGTAGTATTAAATATATCTAATAATCTGTTTTCTATTTGTTCTCTACTATTTACAGTCCATTTATCTTTACCTGTATTATTTGATATAAAGTCTTCTAATTTTATTATATCGGTCTTTTTATTGAATAATCCTCTTATTCTACTTACTTTTTCAGTATCAGATATAGTTACATTATCAAGTATATCTAATGCATCATTGTAGTTAATAAATGAATTATAACCTTTAATATAATTTAATAAGAATTCTTTATCTTCTGCCATCATAGTATCATTGTTCATTAATACTTTCTTGTACAGAGTATTAAGAACTTTAGGTACATCCTTTTCTGCTTCTTTATATTTATCAGTTTGATAAGCTGCATATTTATAATTATATACTGCAGTTAGGAATTCTTCTTCATTAGAGTAGTCATCACTATCAATAAATTGTATTTTCTCTAACTTTCCGTCTATATCTCTATAGTTGTACCTAGCCATGTACATTTTATCAATATCGAAGTCAGAACCAGTAAGTGTAGTAATTTCAGAAGGCATTATAACAACATCACCTGAGCTTTCTCTTAATACATCTACAATCTGTAATGGCAGTGTAGAGTTCATACCCTGTGTAGGAATACGATAACCTATTGCAAACAAATCAGCATTAGCTAGTATGTATTCTTTGGACTTTTCAAAATCTCCTTGTATTTCAGCTGGTAATACAGATTTGAATAGATTAATAGATACAATACATTCCATTCTGCCATTATCAGGTCTTTTGAACTTAAGCTCGTCATTAAATATTATACCTTCTCCTTTTACTTTTGTATTGAGAGGTTTATCGAATGTGGTAGTCTTAAATCCAAAGTTAGACATCTGAATGAAAGCATTACCTGGAGTATTGATATCAATAGTAGCCTTCTTAATCATTGCAGTTATCCTACTATGTATCCAATTAAGAGATGGCAACACTGATAATTCTATATAATAATCTGTAGTATCGTCAGACTTAATAACAGTTTGTAAAGCATCAATCAAATTATATGGCATATTACTGTTGATGGCATCATCCCTAAGCATTTTAACGAACTTAGTTTTGTCTACATATAACTTACCACCTTGTTCTTTAATACCTATTTGATTAAACAGCTTCTATTTACCTATATCAGACAGTCTATCTATAGCTTGAACATATTCATCAATTAGTTTCTGTCCTTTAACTGTCTTACCTTGGAAATCATAATCACCTTCCTTCTCAACATTAGACATACAGATCTTAATAGGTTGTGTTGCAAAGGTAACTCTCTCCACATTATGAGGATCGGTCACTAACTGTTTACCTATGTATTTGAACTCCTGTTCATATACAGCAGACTCATTCAGATCTTGTAATTTCCAGTCTCCGTCATACATCTTCATACGTTGCATATTACCAGACTTAGTAGCACTGTTCATTTTAATCATGTCTACATCGTTGTCTTTCATGTAATCATACATTTGTTGTAAGTCACGATTTACAGCAGTACGTCTGAATATAGTAGCTAGAGACATCTTGTCGTAGATAGGAATTCTATTACCATCGGAATTTATGTAACCAAAATGTACATATTTCAACGGTTGCATAACTATATTATGTAATTCAATTTCCTACTCCAAAGACAATTGTTCATCAGATTCTAACAAGTCAAATGCTCTCTATTTATCTTCATTCCAATCTCCGTTCATTATAGATAATTTACGGAACATAGTGGGAGAAATCCAAACCTGAGCATCTGTTGGGTCTACATCATTATAACCAGATAACCTATTATCAGCATCTTTCTATGCTTTTTCGTATATTTCTTTATCAGTTAGACCAACAAAGTTCTATTTATTTTCATCTCTGAATCTGAAGTATAACTTAGTAAGAATACCAGGAGCTTCTTCTGTACCTACATACTTATCATACATGGCATCATGCATTACTTTAGATACCAATTTGTTAGTATTTAAAGATATAGTTCTGTATGTCTAATCATCTTGAGGTATATTCATTATCTGTCTAGTAGAAGTAAGAGCAGAGTAACGTTTTACACGGTCGTCTAAGTTTTTATAGTACGCAAGGTCTCCAGATACTAATTTTTCAAACTCTAAAGTAGATATGGCAGAATTAACGGCATAATCTGCAATAGCGCTAGCTATCATCTCTGATGTAGTCTTACCATTTTGTGGCTGTACTAAATCTGAATCTAGTAATATGTTTCCTCTGATTATATCACTAGCTATAGACTCTCCGTCATAATTAATATTTTGAGAATTAGGTTCTATAATTCTGTTATTAATAAATTGTTGAATAGTATCGTTTATTCTCCAATTTAAGGAATTCTTAACATAATTATATAACTTCTTATTATTTGGATTCTTGAAGTACATTGTATATACTTTGTCAAGACCGTACTTATCTACCTCACTTTGTAATTTTACAAAGTATCTAAATTTATATCCATTACCATTCTCAAATACTATCTTATCACCTTTAGTATTGTAGTGATAATTCTCTACCAGGTATTTAAAACTATCAGCTTTACCTTGTTCGATGGCCTCTCTGTTTATTCTAAGTATTTGCTGTCTTTGTTCAGCTGCACTTAGATTGTTCCATTCCGCTAAAGATAAACCAACATCACTTAAGAATTTATCTCTTTGTTCATACGCTTTCTGTATTACTTCATACTCATTAATAGCATATTTCATAAATACAGTAATAGTATCATCGTCTAATTGTAACTTCTTAGATTTATCCTTATTTACATTTACTGACTGACGTTTTAAACCTTCAATAAAGTAATATGTACGCTTATTAGCTAGAGTAGGTAAAGGTAACTTATTATTTAATGTAGCATTAAATTTAAGCAAAATGTCTTCTACAGGGGCAATATCTAGGTATCCTCTACCAGTATCTGTTTCATTTTTAGATATAACTGATAATTGTGTTGATACTCTCAGAGCATCTCTCACATCCTTGCTGCTCTTAATTTGAGACAACCATACTGAACTATCACAATACTTACAAGAAGACAATTCATTGATATATGCTTCATCTTTTAACCAATCTTCGAACATTGATGTGATAGTATTGTGTTCTGAGTAAGCATACACGTTATTACCATTAGGACCTATTACACTATCATCTTCTGATGTAGGATTAGCTTTAATATATTGTTCTGCTAAGAATTTTACAGACTTCTCATTACCAAGTATATTGAGTATTTTATCTGAATCTACTTTACCATTAGCAGCATTCATAATAGGACCTTCATTGGAGAACAGGTTTTGTATACCATATTTACTCTCGGCTGTACCTGTTCTAGGTATATCCAAAATAAAATTACGCAAGGCTACTTTCTTATCTACATCAACAAATTCTGGATCTGCTATTATAGTATATATTGCAGGACTGTCTAAGGTAATATTAAATTTAGAGAATATTCTTATTATCTCATTAACTGTATCATCAAATTCAAACTTACCTTTGATTACTTTATTCTTTAGTTTATTCCAATCGCTGATTGCTTGTTTTAGTTCGTCCTTTCTACTTGATGGATTAGACATACCAAAAGCTACAGACCATTGTCTATTAATAGTTCTTGAACGCTTATTGATATCTGCATCACCGAATGTCATTTTTACACCAGTTATCCTACCTCTTCTTTGTGTCTATTCAAAATATGCATTCTAAAATCTATTTCTGTGTTTCTTAAATGTAACAAAGAATCTATTCTTAAATTGTTGATCAGAGTTTTCTAATCTATTCAACAACTCACTATACATATTTATCTTATATTCATCTCCAAGTTGTTCGGTATCTCTAGCTGCATCCTTAAGTCTTTGAATCATTTCCTCATAAGATTTAGCACTGTGCAATCTACTAAAAGTATTATACCAAGCTATATCTGCATTAGTGAATTGATTCATAAACGTAGTAGTGCTAGGT
>OGQZ01002380.1_pt1 | contig 13056 bp, 9 predicted proteins | sample 1553321 | NCBI WGS metagenome assembly OGQZ01 (sample SAMEA2579958, study PRJEB22360) | human gut metagenome | reverse complement strand
ACTCGTGACCTCTTGCATGCCATGCAAGCGCTCTAGCCAACTGAGCTAATCCCCCAATGCAGGTGCAAAGATAATCGGATTTTTTTATTTCTGCAATTTACGCTCGGAAAAAATCGCCGAAAATGAATTTTTACCGCAAAATCCGCATCAGATCCGCATCCGGATCGTATCTGGACTGCGGGCAGAGCCGCTCTGGGCTGCATCAGGAGCGCATTCAGATGCGTTCATGACGGTATTCGGACCGCATACCGAGCCGCATCGACTGTGGCGGGACAGCTTCTGAACAGCATCTGAGCTGTAGCCGGCCTGTATACAGAGCTGCATTAACCGTAGCGAGACTGCATCCAAACCGCATCCAAATTGCATCCGATCTGTAGTCGGACTGCATGCAGAGCCGCATAGGGGAGTGCCTTGACGGCCCTCGCCGGATATGTCGCCGAATACGTCGCCGGCTCATCGTTGACGGTCCCCGGATGTCGCCGGGGCATATGAAATCTCCGATTTTTGCGTTATTGAATAGAGCCGGGGCCTGAAGACGATTCGGAAAGCAAGGATCGGAACGGCAGTTGCACAAATGCTCGGCATTGCAGCTTCGGCCGGCAGCCTGCGGCGACTGAAAAACAGCATACTATGAAAGCAATCGAACTGACGACAACGGAATTCCAGACGCGGATTTATGACTTCCGGGCCAATCCGGAATGGAAATACGAGGGCGACCTGCCCGCCGTAATCGATTTTTACGCCCCGTGGTGCGGTCCCTGCAGGATGATGGGGCCGGTTATGGAGTCGCTGGCCGAAGAATATGCCGGGAAGGTCCGCATGTATAAGGTGAATGTGGACAAGGAAAAACGGCTTGCGGCGATATTCCGCGTGCGGAGCATTCCGACGTTCCTGTTTATTCCCGTGTCCGGTGAACCGAAGCACGCCAACGGAGCCATGGAGATCGCCCAAATGCGCCGGATCATCGACACCACGCTTCTCGAACACTGAATCGGTCCACGGCCGCAAGGACACACGGTATGAAGACATGCTTCTTGCCTTTTATGACTTTGCGGAGGGGGGGGGCAGCAGCAGGCTGCGCCCGCTTTGCATAAAACCTCCGCCTTGTTGCGATGGATGCCGTTCGGACGCGGGACCTGTTCTTGCGAACGCTTCTCGAAGCCCTTTCACCCATATGCCTGCTGTCGGAACCAGCGTATGCGGCGCTTTGATTGCCGGAAACGGGAGATATGCTCTGAAATAAGAAACAGCCGGAATTTCCGGCTGTTTCTTATTGAACTGTAACGAATTTTCAGGGACAGCATCCTTACGGGATTGACGCCCTTCCGGAACAGGCTCCCCTCAGCATCAGCATCCTGCCGGGTGTCGCTCTGTCCTTCGGGGGAGGGCCTGCGGACGCACTTTCTGCTGCGTCCCACACGTGGTCCGGCCTGCCGTCTGCGCAGTTTGCCGTCTCGCTATTTTCCGTGATCCGGCCTGCCGTCTGCGCAGTTTGCCGTCTCGCTATTTTCCGTGGTTCGGTCTTCCGTCCGCGCACTCTTCCGTTACTCGATCTCCCAAGTCGCGCCCGAATGCAGCAACTCGTCCACCGAGTGGATTTTGCTCTGGGCTTTGACCTCCTCGACCTGCCGGGCGACCTCGCGGTCGTAGACCGTGGCGTCCTCGACGGCCCGGATTACTCCCAAGGCGACGGGGTAGTCGGGGTACTTCATCGCCGCCAGCATCGAGTGGAGCGTCGTGTCGCGCTGGTGGGCGTCGTGCGTCAGCACGTCGTCCAGCGTGTAGCCGTCCTCACCGACGGTTACGACCTTCAGCTTCATGTTCTCGAAGACGATGCCTTTCTGCTTGTCGGCTCCGAACAGCATCTTCTCGCCGTGGCGCAGCGTTACGGTGCGCTCCGCACGCGTAGCCTTGTCGGCGGCGAACTCGCCGTGGGTCTTGTCGTTGAATATCACGCAGTTTTGCAGTACTTCGACTACCGACATGCCTTTGTGCATCGCGGCGGCCACCATGCACTCCTTCGAAAGTCCCACCTCCATGTCCACCGACCGGGCGAAGAACGTGCCCTTGGCGCCGATCACCAGTTCGCCGGGGTTGAACGGCTTCTCGACCGTGCCGTAAGGCGAGGTCTTGGTGATCTTGCCCAGCTTCGAAGTGGGGGAGTACTGGCCTTTGGTCAGACCGTAAATCTCGTTGTTGAACAGAATGACGTTGAGGTCCACGTTGCGGCGGATGGCGTGGATGAAGTGGTTGCCGCCGATGGCCAGCGAGTCGCCGTCGCCGGTGGTGACCCAGACGTTGAGCCGCGGGTTGGCGACCTTGACGCCCGTCGCCACGGCGTTTGCGCGGCCGTGTACGGAGTGGAACCCGTAGGTTTTCATGTAGTAGATGAAGCGCGACGAGCATCCGATGCCCGACACGAACGTGAACATGTTGTGCGGCGTGTCTGTGGCGTCGGCTATTTCGGGCAGCGCGCGCTGCACGGCGTTGAGGATGGCGTGGTCACCGCATCCGGGGCACCAGCGTACCTCCTGATCGCTTTTGAAATCCGCTGGGGTGTATTTGTATTCTGCCATGGCGTTACTTCAATAAGGATTCGAATTTTTCTTTCAGTTCTACGACCGTGAAGGGCAGGCCCTCGCACTTGTTGTACTGTTCGTAGCGGAACTCCTGCAGGTTTTGGCGCAGGTAGTTGGCGAACTGACCTTCGTTCAGCTCGCAGACGACGATCCGGCGGAACTTCGCGAAGATGTCGCGCACGCCGTGCGGCAGCGGGTTGATGTAGTTGAAATGTGCGAGCGACACGCGTTTGCCTTCGGCGCGCATCTGATCGACGGCGTTCTGCAGGTGTCCGCGCGTTCCGCCCCATCCCACGACGAGCAGGTCGCCTTCCGGGTCGCCCCATACGGTTTGTGCGGGAATGTCGTCCGCGGCCTTGGCCACCTTCGCAGCGCGCGTCGAGACCATCTTCTGGTGGTTGGCCGGATCGTGCGAGATGCAGCCTTTCACGCAGTCTTTTTCCAGACCGCCCACGCGGTGCTCCAGTCCCACCTTGCCGGGAAACGCCCAGCCGCGGGCCAGCTTTTCGTCGCGCACGTAGGGCATGAATCCGCCTTCGGGCGCGTCGTCTACGATCGGCGGCTGGATCGCCGGGTAGTCCTTCATCGAGGGAATGCGCCACGGCTCCGAACCGTTGGCGATGAAACCGTCGGTGAGCAGGATCACGGGCGTCATGTGCTCCATCGCCAGCCGTCCTGCCTCGAACGCATAGTGGAAACAGTCGCTGGGCGACGATGCCGCCACGACGATCACCGGGCACTCTCCGTTGCGGCCGTAAAGGGCTTGCGAGAGGTCGCTCTGCTCGGTTTTGGTCGGCAGACCTGTCGAGGGGCCTCCGCGCTGTACGTCCACGACCACCAGCGGCAGCTCGGTCATCACGGCCAGTCCCAGCGCCTCGCTCTTGAGCGACAGTCCGGGACCCGACGTGGTCGTCACGGCGAAATTGCCGGCGAATGCCGCGCCGATGGCGGTGCAGATGCCCGCGATCTCGTCTTCGGCCTGCACGGTCTTCACGCCGAGGTCCTTGCGCTTGGCGAGCTCTTCGAGAATGACCGTCGCCGGAGTGATCGGATACGAACCGCAGAAGAGCGGCAGCCCGGCTTTCTCGGCGGCGGCGCACAGGCCCCATGCCGTCGCCACGTTGCCGTTGACGGTGCGGTAGGTGCCCTTTTCGAGCGGCGCCGGGGACACGGTGTAGGTGTTGGCGAACTGATGGGTGTTGGCCGCATAGTTATAGCCCGCGTCGATAGCCAGCTTGTTGGCTTCTGCCACGACCGGATTTTTCCGTGCGAATTTGGTCTCCAGATATTTGTATGCGTACGCTTCGGGACGGTCGAAGAGGTAGAAGCAGATGCCCAGCGCGAACATGTTCTTGCACTTGACCACGGCCTTGTTGTCCAGTCCGGTCTGCTTGAGCGCTTCGCGCGTCATTGACGTGATGTCGGGGATGACGACGTTGTATTCGTCCAGTCCGAGCTCCGCGATCGGGTCGAGCGTGGCGAATCCCGCTTTCTTGAGATGCTCTTCGGTGATCGAATCGCCGTCGATGATCACCGTCGCGCCCTGCTTGAGCCATTTGCGGTTGGCTTTGAGCGCTGCGGGGTTCATGGCTACGAGCACGTCGCAGTAGTCGCCGGGGTTGAGTTCGCGGTGACTGCCGAAGTGTACCTGAAATCCCGATACGCCGGCCACGGTTCCCTGCGGCGCACGAATTTCGGCGGGGTAGTCCGGAAAGGTCGAGATGCCGTTTCCGAGCAGGGCCGAAGTGTCTGAAAAGAGCGTACCCGTGAGTTGCATGCCGTCTCCTGAGTCTCCTGAGAAGCGAATCACGACATCCTGCAACTCCCGTACATTGGTTTTCTCCATGTCTTGTTTCGGATTAGTAGGGTTTAGAAAAACAATATTGCAAATATATAAATTTATTGTCAGTTTGTTCCCCGGAGACGACTTTTTTCGGGGTTTTCCTGCGGCTTTTTTGCGGGGAGTTTCGGTTTTTCGGTGATAATATGTGCGGATTCGGCGGATTCCGGCTTTTGTTTCGTTCGGAAAACGCCCGTTTCTGCGCGAATCCGAAAGCGGGGAGTTTTTTAATTTTTTTGGAATGCCGCCGTCCAGTGTCGAAGAACGGGAAGGCGTGATCCGTATGAATCATGCGAAGGCGCTTGCTGTCGCGTTGGACTGTTGATTTGTTTCGATACTCAGACCGCCGGGCTGTTTTGCCCGGCGGTTTGCGTATTATGGTCATGGCAGGGGCGGAACGGTTCCGGCCGGCGGAAAATCCCGCAAGTTCTTTTTGCCGCGTAATTGTGCGGCTGGGGTTGAGGAGTATCCTTCCGCCGGACGGATGGTCGGCGACCGGAGCGTTTACCTTGTTCTGTTCCGGACGTAAATGAACTTCTGCTCTTTGTTTGCGGACAGTCGTTCTTCGGTTTCGATTGCCTCGGAGAGGGCTTTCACCAGCAGCGAAAGTTTTTTGTAACCGTAGTTGCGGGGGGCGAAATCGGGCATTTTCTTGGTCAGGACACTGCCGACGATGCCGAGGAATGCCCAGCCGCTGTCGGCGGCGGCGTCTTCTATGGTATTGGCGAGCAGGTCTTTGAAATCGTCGTCTATCGGACGGATGATCGATTGGGACTGCGCAGGGTCCAGAGTCTGAGCCTGAACCGTAACCTGAGGCTGCTCCGAAGCGGGAACCACACCCGGAGTCTGTCCCGGAGTCGGAGCGGTTTTTTTGCCTGCGGCGGCTTCCGGCGTTCCGGGGACCTGCGTGTCAGACGTCTGACGCCTTTTGGCGGATGTCTTTTTTTGTGCGGCTTTCGCTGCCGGGGCCTGTGTCGCAGCCGGAGCGGGACCCGGTGCAGGCGCAAGTGCCGGCGTCGGAGCGGCAGGCTGTCCGAGAATCTCGACGTAGATGAATTTGTCGCACGATTTGATGAACGGTTTCGGCGTCTTCTTCTCGCCGAACCCCAGCACCTCCCGGCCCGATTCGCGGATACGGCTGGCCAGGCGCGTGTAGTCGCTGTCGCTCGACACGATGCAGAATCCGTCCACGCCCTCCTTGTGCAGAATGTCCATCGCGTCGATGATCAGCGCCGAATCGGTCGCGTTCTTGCCCGTCGTATAGGCGTACTGCTGAATGGGCGTGATGGAGTTCTCCAGCAGCACCTCCTTCCAGGCGGCGAATTTCGGGTTGGTGAAATCCCCGTAAATGCGTTTTATCGTCGGTGTGCCGTAGTTGGCGATCTCATCCAGAATATCCTTTATCTTGCGGTGCGAGATGTTGTCGGCATCGACCAGCACCGCGAATTTCTTGTCGTTCAGTTCCATAATTAATGCGGTTAAAGGCACAAGATACAAAAAATTCCGGCAACTCGCACCCCGCAGCCGCCGGACGGTTCCCTCGCGGACTCCTCCCCGACGCCGCAGAAGCGGGACTTCCGGCGGGATTTCCGGGGAAGTCGACAATTTGTTTCCGCCGACGGCGCACCGTCACCGAAAAATTCGTTATATTTGCAAAACGACAAAACCAAAAAACTGGAAACCAATGATACGTCTCAATGTATTTATCCGCACGACGGAAAGCAACCGCGAAGAACTGGTGCGCACAGCCAAGGAGCTGGCAGCCGCTTCGCTCAAGGACGAGGGATGCGTGGCCTACGACCTGTTCGAAAGCGCCACGCGCAGCGACGTGCTGATGATCTGCGAAACCTGGAGCAATGCAAAGGCCCTCGCGGCCCACGAACAGGCGTCGCACTTCACGACCCTCGTGCCGCGTCTGGAACAGCTGGGCGAACTGAAAATCGAAAAGTTCGTCTTCTGATCCGTTCCCGCGACCCGGGCACAAAAAAACCTCCGCGTTTGCACGCGGAGGTTTTTCGTTTACTCCTCGACAGCCTCGAAGTCAGTCTTGTAGAGTCCGCAGATCGGGCAGGTCCAGTCGTCGGGAATCTCCTCGAACGGCGTCCCCGGCTCGATGCCCGTCTCGGGATCGCCCTTCGCCGGGTCGTAGACGTAGTCGCAGGCCGTGCACTTGTACCGCTTCGGGATGCAGCGGTCGGCGACCTTTTGCCAGTCGATCAGCTCCCAGAACGCCGCCAGAAAATCGGGACGACGGTTGCGGTAGTCGATGTAATAGGCGTGCTCCCAAACGTCCACGGTCATCACCGGACGCAGTCCGTCGGTCATCGGGTTGCCGGCGTTCGGCTTGGCGACGATCGACAGCTTCCCGGCCTTGTCCATCGCCAGCCACGCCCATCCGGAGCCGAACAGCCCCACGGCGGCCTTGGTGAACTGCTCCTTGAAAGCCTCCACCGAACCGAACGCCTCGGTGAGTTTGGCGGCCAGTTTCGCGGGCATCGGCTGCTGCGCGGGAGTCAGCATCCGGAAAAAGAAGGTATGGTTCCAGGCCTGGGCGGCATTGTTGAAAATGCCCCCGTCTGCCTTGCGAACGATCTCGTCGAGCGGCATCTCTTCGTAAGGCGTCCCCGCGATCAGGTTGTTCAGGTTGTTCACATAAGTCTGCAAATGCTTTCCATAGTGGTAATCGAAGGTCTCTTTGCTCATCTTCGGAGCAAGCGCTTCCGGTGCATAGGGAAGCTCGGGCATTGTATGTTTCATGGTCGTGTGAATTAAATTCGCTCCAATATAGCGAAATTTCCGGTCGGTTCTTCCCGACAGCCGAAAATGATCATCAATTAAACGAATTGTCGTCTTTCGCGAGGGGCAAAAAAACGGGGGCTTTTCGAAAAAGCCCCCGTTCCGGAAAACCGCTCCCGGCGGAAACGGTTTCAGAAATTGGCCTTGACGCCCACCGTGAAATTGGCTCCCAGTTCGGGATACCAGGGGTATTCGTACAGGCGGCGGTTGACGAGGTTGCGGCCCTCGGCGAAGAGCGTCACGCGGCCCGAAACCTTCCAGTCGAAATTCACCCGCAGGTCCACGCCGAAGGGCGCTTCGAAAGACGGACCACAGACCGGTTCCGAAGCGTCGGTCGTAGCCGAAAGGTCGATCACCGTCCAGCGGCGCACGCCCTGCATCAGCGCCTTCACCCCGAACGAGACCTTGCGGCCCTCGTAGGCGACGCCCACGTTCCCGGCGAACGACGGAGCGCCGTTTTTCAGATCCGTCTCGTCGTTATAGAGATAGCCGTGCACGTCCAGGTCGAATTTCAGCGCACTCACGGGCCGAAACTCGATCTCGCCGTTGAACGAAGTGACGGTCTGCCGCGCCATCACAGGGACCAGAACGCCCTGAAAAACCTCCGAAAAAGCAGGATCGTCCGACAAACTCCGGTACGTGGTCCAGAAAAGATGGTTGTCGCGGACCGACACCCCGGCGTAGACACGGTAGTCGAAGCGGCTGGGGCCCAGCCCTGCCCCCCCGGCGACCGGACCGTCGAAGCGGCTGCGCCAGAGACTGCCGCCCAGTCCGAGACGGAAATTGTAGTCCACGGAACTTTTGTCGAGCCACGTCGAGGAGGCGACATAGGGATTTTCCAGCGTCAGCGCCCGGAAGTCGTTCGGCGTCACCGCGCCGTCGGCCTCGAAGAAGGGTTTCAGCCCCGGCGTTCCGAGATTGAAATCGAGCCGGGCGAAAGGAATGACATAATTTTCACTCTTCACGAGGTTCGAGGGTTCTCCTTCGAACTCGGTCCGGTCGCGGTAGTAGTCGGCCCCCACGTCGAAGCGCACGACCCCGCCGGCGAAACCGTAGCGCAGGGCGGCGTGGATCAGCTGCTGGCTGCTGCCCTCCAGCGATTTCTGCCCGGACCGCAATTCGTATCCCGCTTCGAGCGAGAACCTGCTGCGGCCGAATCCCCGGGCGATCTTCGCCCTGGCCCCGAGTGCGGTCTGCCGGGCCTTGTCGCCGTAATCCGGCCACTCGGAGTGGTCGAAGAACATCCCCCCGCGCAGGGCTATTTCAAAGTTCGTGCGGCTCAAGTCCTGAAAATTGTCGCCGAAACGCACCGCGACGTTCGCATCGCCGTAGTCGTTCATCCCCCCGATCCCGAGGCCCGCACCGTCTCCGTCGGCCCAGGCCCCGTAACGGTGATACATCCGGTTGTCGTAGTAAATGTCGCCTTCGAGGATGTGCCGGCCGAAATACTTGCCCGCGGCGGCCCCGATGCGGTTGAACATCCGCGTCGAATTGTTCTTCACCCCGAAATCGTTTTTAATATCGGCGTACCGCCCCTCGTGGTTGACGTACCCCACGACGTAGCCCGTCGACGGATTCTGCGACGAGGCGTAGAAGTCCAGCACCGAGTTGAGCGGATACCCCGCCCCGGCCTTCAGGTAGAAGGGCAGCGGGCGGTTGAACTCCCAGTAGGTCACCGTCGCGGGGCGGATCGGACGCGGCGAGAGCGTCGTGCGCAACGACAGCGGCGTAATGGTGTAGTCGATTTCGGGGCGCATGCGCGCCGTGTCGGTCATGTCGGGCTGGACGGCCAGTTTCGAGGCGCTCTCCACCTTCGGGACATAGGCCTTGGTCACTTCGACCTGCTTTTCGACCTGCGCCGCAGCCAACTGCGGCAGCACCGCCGCGAAGGCGGCCACTATCAGCATCTTCTTCATCGTCAGTTGAGTTTTGCGATTCGCGCCTTCGCTTCGTCCACGATGCCGTCGTCGGCAGGCGAATAACCGTCGGCGACACTCTGCCACGTTGCCCGGGCCTGGAAATTATCCCCTTTCTTCACATACACGTCGCCCAGCAGGATAAAAGCCTTGGCCAGCCAGTAGGCCTGCGGCTCCCGTTCGGAGAAGGCAAAGACCTCCTTTTCGGTCTTGTCCATGTCGCCGCTCCCGAACGTGGATTCGATCACGTAATAGGCAGCCTCGGAACCCTCTTTCGTGCGCACGTCCTTCGCCAGTTCGCGGTAGAGCTTCACGGCCTCGTCGCGGCGGCCTTCGGCGCGCAGCTGCCCGGCCCAGGCGTACTTCGCTTCGCGGAGCGCCGCGGCCCCCGCATCGTCGTGCCCGCAGACGTCGGCGGCCATCGCGGCGATCTTCGCCCCGTCGCCCCCGGCCACCGTCGCACGCACATAGCCCTTCATGGCCTCCTCGCGGCCCGTTTTGGTCGGCGCGGCGTCGTAAAGCCGGCGGTAGGCCGAGGCGGCCTCGTCCCAGCGTTCGTCGGCATAAGTCATCTCGGAGAGCTTCTCCAGCACGGCGACCGTGTACTGGGTCGTCCCCCGGTCGGCGAGCGCCGTGAGCGTCTCGATGGCCTCCCCGCGCTCGCCCGAGCGGAGGTAGCAGTCGCTCAAATAGTAGAGCGCGTCGGTCAGGTAATACCCCTTCGGATAGCTCTGCACATAGCTGCGCAGCGACTTCGCGGCAGCCTCCTGCTGTCCGTCGAGGTAGAGTTTCTGTGCCGCGGCGAACGACAGCGAGTCGCGCGAAAGGGCCGTCAGGTCGCTCTCCAGTCCGGCCTTGGCGGCGTAGTCGAAATAGGCGTCGGCGTCGCCCTGCGAAACGTAGATCTCGCGGATCGATTGCATCGCGCCCCTGGCTTCCGAGGAGTGGGGCGACGCCCCGACCACCCGATCGTAATACTTGAGCGACTTTTGCTTGTCGCCCAGATTCAGGTAGGCCAGCCCGAGGTCAGACAGCGCCTGCGTGCAGCGCGGCGACGACGGATAGGCGGCCACGAACTTTTCGAGCTGCGCGGCGCCCTCGGCATACTTCTCCTGCGCGATGTAGCTGCGTCCCAGCTCGTAGGAGGCTTCGTCGGCATAGTCGCCGCCCGAAGCGGCGATCTGCCGCAGGACCTGCTGCTTCTGGTCCGTGCGGCCCAGGATGCCGAGCGTCACGGCCCGTTTGTAGCGGGCGTACTGCTGTTCGGGCGTCGCCAGGGCGATGGCTTTGTCATACTCCCCCACGGCCTCCTCGAAACGGCGGTCGGAATAGGCCGCGTCGCCCAACCGGTTGTAGGCGTCGGCGCGGTAACGGTCGCGCGGCGACCAGGCGGCGAGGAACTTTCGGAACGAAGCCTGCGCCTGCCCCAGGTCGTTGCGGTCGAAGGCGCAGTAACCGAGATTGTACCACGCCAGCGCATACTCCCGCTCGGTGCGGGGCGCACGCTTCAGGTAGGCGTTGTATTTGGCCGCCGCCACCGGGTAGTCGCCCTGTGCGAAGGCGATTTCACCCTGCCAGAAGGCATTCAGCGCGGTGTACTTGGGGCTGACGTTCACCGCGGCGGATTCCGTGAGGTAACGCTGCGCCGCACGCATGTCGCCCGCCTTGTAGGCCTCCAGAGCGCGGAAATAGGTGATCTTCTGCAACGCCGCACGGATGTCGGCGTCGCCCGAGGGCATCTGTTTGATGGCCCTGTACGCGGCATCGTAGTCGCGGGAGTTGTAGTAAGCGGCGATCAGCAGCGCACGGGCCTCCTCCGCGCGCGGCGACGAAGGATAGCGTTCGACATAGCGCGTCAGCACGTTGATCGCGCCGTTGAAGGCGCCGCCGCCCAGTTCGTACTGCAATTTGGCGTAGTTGAACAGCGCGTCCTCGGCCACCGTCGCGTCGAGCGACTCGTCGGAAGCCATCGCGAAAGCCTGCATCGCCGACTCCTTGTCCCCGGCGCGCAGGTAACAGTCGGCCAGGTGGTAGGAGGCGTTCTGCGTCAGCGCGTCTTCAGCGCCGCACGCCTTGCGCAGCCACTCCGCGGCCTCCGCATAGCGGGCCGTGCGGTAGAGCGAGAAGCCCTCCAGGTAGCTGGCGTCGCGGTCCATCTCCCCGCCGGCCTTCCGGAAAGCCGCGAGGTGCTCCAGCGTCCTGTTGAAATCCTCCAGCCGGAACCACGATTCGGCGACCACGCGCTCCAGCTCGGCGCGCCGCTCGGGAACGGCCCGGCGGGCCAGCGTCTCGCCGTTTTCGACCACATAGCGGTAGTTGCCCTCGCGGAACTCGATCTGCATGAGGTAATAGGGAACCACGTCGCGGTAGGCGTCGCTGCGCAGAAGCGCCGTGAAGGCCTGCTTCGCACGGCCGTAACGCCCTTCGGCGTAGTCGATATAGGCCTTGTAGTAACGGGCGTGATCGGCGTATTCGCTGCGGCTGCCGATACGGTCGAAATAGTCGTACGCCTTCCGGTAGTCGCCCCCGGCGAACGCGACGTAGCCCATGCGGATGTCGTACTGCTCGCGGCGCGGCGCGCTCAACGCCTTGTAATCGGTCTGCGCGAAAGCCTCGCGGGCCTTTTCCATGTTCCCCGCGGCGCAGTAGAACGAACCGAGTGCGAAACGCACGTCGTTGGCGTAGACCGATTCGGGATAACGCTCCGCGAATTCGCGCAAGGCCCCTTCGGCATCGGGGCTGCCCAGCTCCACGGCGCAGGCGGCCAGGTAAAAATCCGCCTCCTGGGCCAGCAGGCGGTCCGAAGGCGTCAGCACCGCCCTGACGCGCAGGAATTCCTGCCGGGCGTCGCTCCAGCGGCCGTAATCGAACAGGTCGCGGGCGCGCCCCGCGAGGGTCTCTATTTCAGGCCCGGCAGCCTGCGCGCCGAAGGCGCACGCCGCAAGGGCAAGGGTCAGCAATGAAATCCGGAATTTTCGCATATGCATTGTTTCACTAAATACGGGCAAATATACGAATTTTTGCCCATCCGCACACTACCAAAGGAACGGAATTTGCCCCCGGGTTATTGTTGAACACAAAAACCGAAATCCATGATTGAAAAAGTAACTTTACAGATGTCCGGAAACGGGAAATTCCGGACCGAAAACGGCACCGGATGCGACGCGATGAATCCCAAGACCCTGATGCTCTACGCCGCGGCGCAATGCTCCGCCCAGACGGCGCTGATGATCATGCAGAAAGAGCGCATCACGCCCAAACGCTTCGAAATCAGCTATTCGGGCGATTTATCCGCCGAGACGGTTCAATCCGAAAGCGTATACCGCTCGTTCCATGTGGTTTACAACGTCGAATGCAGCTCCGAAGACGACCAGGCGAAGGTCGGCCGCGCACTGGAACTGACACACGAAAAGTACTGCGGCATGGTGCAGATGCTGCGCAGGATCGCACCCGTGTCGCGCGAGATCGCCGTGGTCAGCACCCAGCCGGCGAAGGCGTAGAACGCCCGGCGGCAGGAAAAAACGGCGGAGAGATTCTCCGCCGTTTTTCTATTGCGCCGTGATGCGCTGGTAGTCCGACACCGCCACGGCATAGTTGTAGTGCGCCCGGATGGCGTTCGAATAGAGCTGAATCCAGCTCAACTGGGCTTGCAGGACGTCGAGGATCGTCGCCAGGCCTTCGCCGTAGGAATAGGTGCTGATGGAGAGGTTCTCGCCCGCGATGCGGAGACTCTCTTCCGAGGCGTCGACCTGCGCGCGGCTCTGCACGAGGGCCGTCCAGCCGTTCATCTCCTCGCGCACGATGTCGTCGTGCACGAGCGCGGCGTTCCAGTCCTGCTGCAACTGCACGGCGCGCGCGGCCCCCACGGCCCGGCGGCGTTCGCCCCAGTGGAAGATCGGCACGGAGAGTTTCACGAAAGCCGATC
>OGQZ01002379.1_pt1 | contig 13058 bp, 8 predicted proteins | sample 1553321 | NCBI WGS metagenome assembly OGQZ01 (sample SAMEA2579958, study PRJEB22360) | human gut metagenome | reverse complement strand
CGGCGATTTTCTTGAACGCTTCGAGGTGCTTTTCATAAGCTGCCGTATCCTTGGACGGCTCGCGGTGATAGGGCGTGCTGCCCTTCGTGTCATAGACGTTATCAACGTATGTATAGCCCTTGTTGACATCCGCGGAGGCAGGCGTTATAAGCTTGGCGATATCCTCCCGGGTAAGCTCCTTCCACCGATCATGGTAAAAGTAAAGATCGAAAAACAATCCGAGGCGCTTATCCGGCTCGGCGGCGTCCAATATGGCTCGCGCACGATTGATGCCGCGCGGCATATAGTCAAGATTTATCTGCGTATAATTCTGGTACATCTCAAAGAAAAATGATGAGCCTTCCATTACCACGACCTGAGGCGACTGCGTTTTCAGCGCCTGCTTGAGATACCAATATGTAATGGACGGCGTTTGCTCGGAGCCTGCCATGACGTAGCCGGTCAAGCCGGATGCGGCATACATTATCTCCGGGTTCCAGTCACAGTAGGCATAGCTGCTGCCGAGAAACAGCACGTCTATCGAGTCCTCCGGCTCGCACAGATAAGCATCCCATGTTGAGCCGTAGCTGTTATGCACAGGTCTCATTATGATCGAGGCGCAATGTATAAGCACGGCGGCAAGCACGACAAAGGCTATGGCAAGCATCCAATCTTTTTTGTTAGTCTTGTTCATCGGAGCCTCCCGTCAAAACTGACCGTAAATAAATGACTGCGCGTCATATCCCGTGCCGTAGCTTCCGAAAATAAGCGACGCGAAAAGCAGCGCCAGCAGCAGAAGGCAGCGCAGCGGCCACGGACTTCCTGCCGCGCGCTCGGCCTGATCGCCGTGCCTGAAGTGAAGTATATCAACAATGAGCATGACAATGCAGCTGACAAAAGCAACGGCAAACTCCCATTTGTCCATGCCCATTGCCGACAAAGGGGCGGCCCAGAGCGTTGAGCCTGCGCAGGCGCGCAGAACGTCTATGGCGCCGGAAACGGAGCCTGCTTCGAAAAACGTCCATGCGACAGTTGCCAGAACGAACACGCAGAGCATCTGCCACAGCACGGTGAGCTTTCCGCTATCCTCAAGGTGCAGAGCGCTGCGAACTCTTGCGCGAAGCGGCGCAGTGATGCTCCCAATGACCTGATAAATGCCGTTTAAAAGTCCCCAAACAAGAAAAGAGGTCGCCGCTCCGTGCCACAGACCGCTGACCTCGAACACGATCAGCACGTTTATGTACTTTCGCGTTTTGCCGCGGCGGTTGCCGCCGAGTGGGATATACAGATAATCCCTGAACCACGTTGAGAGCGAGATGTGCCACCGACGCCAAAATTCCGCGATGGATCGGGAAAAATACGGCGTGTTGAAGTTTTCCGTAAGCTTAAAGCCCATTGCACGCGCAGAGCCTATGGCCATGTGCGAATACGCCGCAAAGTCGCAGTAGATCTGGATCGAAAAAGCGCATGCTGCCGCAATGACCTGAAGCGAGCCGAAGCTCTGCGGAGAGGCAAACACGGTATCGACCATGACAGCCAGCCTGTCGGCGATAAGCAGCTTTAAAAAAGCGCCGTAGGCAAAGCGGAAAAGTCCGATTCGCACTTCCTGCCACGAGAATTCATGCCGCTGCTCAAACTGCGGCATGAGCCTGTCGGCTCTTGCAATGGGGCCTGACAGCAGCGAGGGGAAAAACGACAGGAACAGAGCGCTCTTTACAAAATCCTTTTCGGCAGGAACTTTTCCGCGGTATACGTCGATAAGATAGCCCATCGCAGCAAAGAAATAAAACGATATCCCGGCAGGGAGCAGGAGCTTCGGCACGGAAGCCGTCCAGTCAAGCCCGAAAACGGATAGGGTGCGGCTTATAACGTTTGCGGCAAAGCCGAGATATTTAAATAATGCAAGCAGTCCGATAAAAAGCACGAGCATGAGGGCAAGCAACGCCTTCTGCGGCTTCTTTTCAAGCCTGCGCGCGGCAAAATACACGGCTATCGACGAGCCGACGAGAAAAGGCAGATACTCGGGGCCTGCGCACGCATAGAAAAACCAGCTGCCGATAAGCAGCCAAAGGTTCCTGCACTTTTGCGGCAGAAGAAAATATATTAAAACCGTTACCGGGAAAAATGCAAAATAGGCCGGCGATAAAAAACTCAAAATATGCAACTCCAGTCAAACAGACATTCGCTTTATTTTACACGCTATGCGGTGAGCTGTCAATTTTCCGATGCGCGTATTTGCCGGCTAATAGGAATATCATTAAACTGCCAAAAACATTAACAAATTATTAACGAGTATAGCGAGTCTCGATATGGATATTAACATGCTCTGACACTAAAATAACAATCGTCAGGGCGCGACGGTTTTTGGCGCCGTCCGCCGAAATTCACCTGCTACAAGGAGGGAAACATTGTGATAACATTCATAATCGGTCTCGTAATGCTTTTCGGAGGCGCAGCGCTTTACGGCAAGCTCTGTGAAAAGGTTTTCGGACCGGACGACCGTAAAACTCCGGCTTACACGAAAAACGACGGAGTTGACTACGTTCCCATGAAGGGCTGGAAAAACAGCCTTATCAATCTTCTGAACATTGCCGGTACCGGCCCCATTCTCGGACCTATACAGGGCATCCTGTTCGGACCCATCGCATTCATAACCATCCCCATCGGCAACGTCATCGGCGGCGCAATGCACGACTATTTCTCCGGCATGATCTGCCTGCGCGACGGCGGCACTCAGATGCCCGACATGGTCAAAAGGTACACCAATAAGGGCATATTCACGGTTTACAACATTTTTGTCTGCCTGCTTCTGCTGCTTGTCGGCGCTGTGTTTATCTACACCCCCGGCGACATTGCCGCAACCCAGGTCTTTAACTTCTCGGGCGCTGCCAACGCAACCTCGACATGGGTCATCTACGGCGTTATCTTTGCTTACTACCTCATCGCGACCGTATTCCCCATCGACAAGATCATCGGCCGCATCTACCCGATCTTCGGCGGCATTCTGCTGTTCTCGGCTATCGGCGTTTTCATCGGTCTGTTTGTCAAGGGCTATCCCCTCGTTGAGGTGTGGAACAACGTTTGGGAATATAACGGCGTGTTCAACTACAGCGAGTATTTCGCAAACGGCCACTTCTTCCCGATATTCTTCGTAACCGTCGCCTGCGGCATACTCTCCGGCTTCCATTCCACCCAGACGGCTATCATCTCCCGCACCATGAAGAGCGAGCGTCAGGGACGCAATACCTTCTATAACATGATGATCCTCGAAGGCTTCATCGCAATGGTCTGGGCGGCAGGCGCAATGGGCGTTTACAACCTCGGCCTTCAGGCGGCTGACACATCTCTCGCAACCAAAACCGTCGGTATAGTCTGCAAGGATATCCTCGGCAACGTCGGCGGCATTATCGCTCTGCTCGGCGTTATCGTTCTGCCCATCACCTCTGGCGACACCGCGCTGCGCGCACTGCGTATGTCGGTTGCCGACTCGCTGCACATCAAGCAGGACTCCAACGGCAAGCGCCTTGCTCTGTCGGCTGTCATTTTCGCGCTTGTCGCGGCGATACTCGTCTGGGCGAAGTCCAGTCCCGAAGGCTTCAGCGTCCTGTGGCGCTACTTCGCGTGGGCAAACCAGACTCTGGCTCTGTTCGCGTTCGTCTGCATCTCCGTCTGGATGTTTGAAAACGGCAAGAGCAAATGGGTTTGGATGCCTCTCATCCCCGGTGCGTTCTACGCATTTGTCACCATCACCTACATAATGAACGCGGCTATCGGCTTCAATCTGCCCTGGAGCGTGGCTTACATCATCGGTACGGTCTGCGCGGTTGCCTACCTCGTCGGCATCATCATGTACGGCAAAAAGCGCGCGGCAAAAGTGAAGCTCGCATAAATACATACCTGCAAAATACGTTTAAAGGCGGCCTTTTGGCCGCCTTTTTCTATTCGCTTTCTTCTTGTGAGATATACATATCCTCGCACTTTTTCTGAGCCTCGATCATTATCCGCAGCGCCTCCTCGGATGCGCGCATGAGCGTGTAGTACATCTCTTCAAAATCCGGCATAATATCACCTCCCAAGTATAGTTTATGCGAATTTCGCATAAAAATCAATATGCAATATTCGCATATCATAAAATCGTGCAGGGTGATACTAATGTACAAACGACTGCGCGATATGCGCGAGGACAAAGATCTCAAGCAGCGTGAGCTGGCCGAAATTCTCAACGTGAGCCAAACGACATATTCACGCTATGAAAGCGGCGAGCTTGACATACCCAGTGCCGCACTCATAAAGCTTGCCGATTTCTATAACGTCAGCGTGGACTATATCCTCGGCAGGGTGGACGAATGATGCAAAAATATCAGCGTATTCGGGATCTTAGAGAGGATGCAGACCTCACGCAGAAGCAGGTGGGGGAGGCAATAAACGTTCCGCAGCGGACATATGCCTATTATGAGAGCGGACAGCGCATGGTGCCGCCGCAGGTTTTGTGCGCTCTTGCCGATTTCTACAACGTCAGTGTGGACTATATCCTCGGCAGAACGGATAAATAGACAGAAAAAACCCGGACGATCAATCGTCCGGGTTTGCATATTTTATATTCAGCTTAAAAGCATACGGTCGTTGTCCAGCGCCTTGCCGGAGCCTGCCTTGAAGCGGTCGAGGAAGTCCTGAACGGTCATTCCATCGCGCTCTGCGCCCGACACGTCCATGATGATATTGCCCTTATCCATCATCAGCGTGCGGTTGCCGAGATCGAGCGCCGACTGCATGTTATGGGTGATCATCATGCATGTGATGTTGTCTTTGGCCACGATGCTCTTTGTAAGCTCCAGAACCTTTTCTGCCGTTCCTGGGTCGAGAGCCGCCGTGTGCTCGTCAAGGAGCAGAAGCTTCGGCGGAACAACGGTCGCCATGAGCAGCGTAAGCGCCTGACGCTGGCCGCCGGAGAGCAGTCCGACAGGCTGTGTGAGTCTGTCCTCAAGCCCCATGTCCAAAAGCGCAAGCTTTTCGCGGAACATTGCGCGGTCGGACTTGCTTATGTGCGAAAACCAGCCGCCGCTTTTTGCCGCCATTGCGAGGTTTTCCTCGATACTCATGCCCGGTGCGCTGCCGCGCATGGGGTCCTGAAACAGGCGGCCGATCATGCGAGCGCGCTTGTGCTCGGGCATGAAGGTAATATCGCGCCCGGCAAGCTCAATGTTGCCGGAGTCGGTGTAAAAGCTGCCGGCGATGGCGTTAAAGAGCGTTGATTTTCCCGCGCCGTTTGCGCCGATTATGGTGATAAAGTCGCCGTCGTGGACGTCGAGGGTAAGTCCGCTCAGGGCGGTTTTTTCGTTGACCGTTCCGGGATTGAAGGTCTTGCTGATGTTATTGAGCTTCAGCATGTCACACACCGCCTTTCTGAGTCTTTATTCCCATACGCCGCTTTATCATCGGCATCTGCTTTTTGAGATAGGGGATGGAGATGGCAAGTACGACGATCACAGAGGAGATGAGCTTGAGCATGAATGCCGGCATATCGAAGCGCAGCGCGATGGTGTAGACAAGTCGGAACAAAACGGAGCCGAGCACAACGCCCACGGCGCGCGTGAAGATGCCGCCCTTACCCATGATAACGCCGCCGATGAGCAGCGAGGCCAGGGCGATGGTCACCATGCCGGTGCCGATGTTTATATCAACTGCCTTCTGCGACTGCGCCAGCAGGCAGCCGGACAGGGCCGTGAACGAGCCTGCTATGCACAGACCGACGATGGTCGTGAAAGCGGTGTTAATAGACGATGAGCGAACCATGTCGGGATTGTTGCCCGTTGCGCGGATAGCAAGGCCGAGGCGCGTTTTGAGAAACGCGGTGAGCAGAACGAGTATCACGATGACAGCGATCAGCGCGACTGCAAGCTTGTACTGCTTTGCGAAAACCGTTCCCTTGAGAAGGTCCTTCATCAGCGAGAACACGGTATCGACCTTGTTCATGTTAAGCAGCGACGAGCCGCCCATGATCGCGATGTTTATGGAATAAAGTCCGGTGTTTACGATGATGCCGGCAAGCAGGCTGTCAACGCCGAGCTTGGTCTGCAATATGGCGGTGACAAAGCCCGAGCATATGCCGGCGGCCATCGCGGCAGGTATCGCAAGATACGGATGCCCCGAGATGACTACGATCGCGCCGACCGCGGCGCCGAGGGTAAAGCAGCCGTCAGTGGACAGGTCGCACACGTTGAGCATGCTGTAGCTCAAATACAGTGCAAGCACCGTCAGCGAGCAGATAAGTCCCAGCTCAAGCGCTGTTTGCCCAAGGCTCAGTATCGTTGCAATATCCATAACGTTTCCTCTTTCTTATATGCTGTGTGCGATGGTGTTTCTATTTACTGCTGAACGTCGCTGAAGCTCTCGGCAGTGGTGATGGTGTTTATCTTGGTGCAGTAGGGCTCGAATGCCGCTGCTACGGTGTCGTAGTCGTAGCCGAGCTCGGTGCAGATTTCGGTGTTGATGGTTGCGGTGCCGTTATCGAAGGTCTTGACTGCCAGAGTTGCAGGGTCTGCGCCGTTGAGGAGAATGTCCGCTACCATGTTTGCGGTCTCAACGCCGAGGTTTGCATAGTCGACGCCGTAGCCGAGGAATGCGCCGTTGAGTGCGAAGGAGTCAGCGCCGGTGTAGTGGGGGATGCCGGCCTTTGCGAGGGTTTCGTAAATTGCAAGCTCTGCCTTCATGATGGAGTTATCGGTCGGGGTGAAGACGGCGTCAACACCGTCGGCTACCATTGCTTCTGCGGCGAGCATGACCTCGTCTGCGGTGGAGCCGGTGTGCTCAACGATCTCAACGCCCTTGTCGGTGAGGTATTTCTTTGCTGCTTCGATGGATGCTGCCGAGGAGTCCTGGCCGACGTCATACAGCAGGCCGATCTTCTTTGCGTCGGGGTCGTTTGCGAAGATGAGGTTCATGATTGCTTCTGCGTCGAGGTAGTCGCTGGTGCCGGTGACGTTTGCACCCGGCTTATCGAGACTTTCAACAAGCTCTGCACCCACGGGGTCGGAAACTGCGGAGAACACAACGGGGATCTCGTTATCCTCGGTCAGCGCCTGCATGCGCATCGCAACGGGAGTTGCAACGCCGATCATGAGGTCAACGTCGTCTGCGATGAAGTTCGAGATGATCTGCTCCATAACGGTCGCGTCTGCGTTGCAGTTATCGTAGCTTACCTCGAAGGTCACGCCCTTTTCTTCACCGATGGCCTTGAGCTGAGCCTGGATGTTTTCAACGATCTGGTTGAGGGAAGCGTCGTCAACATAGTTGCATATGCCGACCTTGTAGACCTTTGCGCTGTCGCCGTTATCGCCGCCATTACTGCTGCATGCGCAGAGGGTGAATACCATTGCCAGTGCGCAAACGAGCGCGAGTGCCTTCTTGATGATGCTGTTTTTCATTGTTTTTTCCTCCAAAAATGTTTTTGTAGCTTGGGTGCAGATGGAGGGGAGCTTGCTTTAAAAACAAAAAAAGCAGCCTCCTATCCCAACAATGGGACAAGAGCTGCGCTCCTGCGATACCACCCAAATTGACGAAAAATTCGTCCGCTCGCTTATGCGTACCATCATACGCATCCCGATTGATAACGGGAGGGATCCCGTCGGCATCTACTCAAGAAAAACTCTTTCAAGCCGCCCTCCGAAGTCCATTCATTCCGCACCGACGACCGTGATCTCACCACCCACGATTCTCTTAACAACGGCTTCCCGGAACTACTACTCTTCGTCACAGGTTTGATGCTTGCATTATAGCACCGGATTTCATCTTGTCAAGACCCAATTTAAAATTTTTTCGGAAAAGATTTTTTGTACATTACCTCTTGCAAAGGGACACACAATCGGTTATAATGCATACAAACTTGATAGGGATTCAAATTTTTTTGCAAGCCAGTTAGCAGCTGCTAACTCAAATGCAAAAATTTTTGAGCTTTAGTTAGCATGCGCTAACTAAACGCGGAAATACGCCGATACCCCGTCAAAAAGCGTATGGACGCAGACAAGTATATCTCGCAGTTAGCGTGTGCTAACTGACAAAAATCAGAAAGGAAGTCATATGAAAACACAGAAGATCAGAACAAAACTTATGTCACTGCTGCTGGCTGCGATCATGGTGCTTAGCCTCCTGCCCGTTTCGGCGCTTGCCGATAAGGTGGATAACGGCTTCGCACCGGGAACGTACACCGGCACGGCGCAGGGGTTCGGGGGAGATGTCATCGTAAGCGTCACTCTTGCCGAGCAGGACGGTTCCGTCGTTATAAGCGATATAACGGCCGAGGGAGCGAAAGAAACACCGAAATATTGGACAAAGGCGGTTGCTCTGCTCAATCCGATAAAGGCGGCAAACGGAACCGACGGCATTGACGCAAAGTGCGGCGCTACAAAAAGCGCGACCGGCATCATCAACGCGACCAATGCGGCGCTTAAGAAGGCAAGCCCTTCAATGAGCGGCAGCGGTACGGAAAGCGATCCCTATGTTATTTCGAGCGAAGCCGGTCTGCGCTACCTTCAGGCTCAGGTTGCAGCCGGTAACAGCTACAAGGGCCAATACATAAAGCTCGGCGCCGATATCGCGCTGAGCGGCGAGTGGACGCCTATCGGCTCTTCGCCCGATAAAGCCTTCGCGGGCACGTTCGACGGTGCCGGACACACCGTTTCCGGAATGACCATTACCGGCAACACATTGCAGCATGTCGGCCTGTTCGGATACACACTCAACGGCGTCGTTATCAAAAATGTCCGGCTCACCGATGTGAATATAAACATGACCGAAGTGGGTAAAAGCGTTTATGCAGGCGCACTTGTCGGCTTTATAAAAGTTGATACAAATACAACTGCGTCTTCCGTTTTGGATAACTGCTTTGCATCCGGCAGCATCACCGTAAAAACTGCCGATAAAGTGACCGTCGTGGGTGGCCTTGCCGGCTTTACGGATCAGCGTGCGGCAGTTACAAACTGTGGGACAAACGTTGAGATAAATACGGATTCCGGCATGGGAAGAGCTACTGTCGGCGGCCTTGTCGCGTGGGCGAGCATAAGAACGCTTTTTGAAAACGATTATACTCTGGGCAACGTGACTGTTGCCACAGAGAACGACACATATGCAAATGTCGGCGGTATGTTCGGTCAGGTAAACGGCATTTTGTATAATCTCTGCAGTGCCGGCGTTGTGACACTGAAAACATCGGTTGAAATTCATAAAGCGGGCAGCATCGCAGGTGATCTTGCGGCGGCATCCTATGCCGACGGCTGCTATTACTCCGGCGGCAGTGCCTTCGGAAAGGAAGGCGGCAAATATAATGCCGAAACTGTTGCGGATAAGTCCGACATCATGGGAACTCAGGCCTTTGCAGACATCCTGCATAACAACCTCGCTCCGGCAGCGGTTGAAATCATGGCAGCAAATGTTGCAGCAGCAAATGTAACCGGCTGCGGCGATTTCGGCGCAATGACGGCAAGAGTAAACGACAGATTCTACGACTGGACGATAAGCAACGGCACGGTCGTGCTTGACTCTGCACTCTGGAGCTCTGCCGACGTCGACGCAAGCATTTTTGCCTCCGGCGACGGCACCGAGGAAAACCCGTATGTCATCAAAACGGCAGAGCAGCTTCGCGCGTTTGCAGGCTCGATGAACGATAAGCTCGATTACACCGGCAAGTTCATCGCTCTGGATGCCGACATCGACGTGTCCGGCTCTGCATGGAGCCCCATCGGCGGCAGCGAATACGCCTTCAACGGAACATTCAACGGCAGAGGCCACACCGTTTCCGGACTCAGACTCGGAACCGAAGAAGCTCCCTTCGCACTCGACAGCGAAAACCTTTATATCGGCCTGTTCGGCGTTCTCGGCAACGGAGCATATGTTAAAAACGTAAACGTAAGTGTTGCGTTCTACACAAAATACGAAGCAAGCGCCTATGTCGGCGGCATCGCAGGCTACGCCGACGGCAATCGCACAAACGGCAACTTCACCGGTGCGGTTATCGACGGCTGCAATGTTACCGGAACTATAAAACACGTCGGCGATAAGGGCAATCAGTTCGTCGGCGGCATCGTCGGCATGCAGTATAAGGGCGCTGTTATCAACAGCAGCTCCGAGATCAAAGCCTCCTGCATCGTGAAATCCGGCGACCTTGCCGAGGTCGGCGGCCTTGTCGGCCTGAATAATCGCGGCCTCGTTGCAAACTGCCGGTCCGACAGCAATGTTTACGGCTCCGGCAACCGCGAAAACGGAAACGAGGGCATGGCCGTTGTCAGCAGCCTTGTTGCGTGCAACGCAGGCTCGCTTGTTAACTGCTATGCAGCAGGCAGTGTCGAAACCGAGGAGCACTCTGTCTACGCCGGCATGGTATCCGGCTGGGTAACGGGCATCGGTAAGAGCTACAACTGCCTGTTTGATCTTAACAGCACCATGACGCTGAAGGTCGGCGATAAAAATCCTCAGCCGGTCAAGCCCGTTGAATCGATCGGCACGAAGGTCGCCTCCGGCGTAAACGACGAGGGCGACGCATTCACCGGTGGTCTTGTTGACAAAATGACCGGCGTAAACGGCGCAAGTAATGAAGCGGCGAATACGCTCAATGCAAGCTTTGCGGCATTCCCCATTGACATTACCGTATACGGCATTGAAAACAACAGCCTTAAACAGTGGACGTTTGATAACGTTTTCGGCTTCGGCGACGCGGCATCCGTAACCTATGTTCAGCCCGAGTGCGAGAAGATTGTGAAGCCCGAGCTCAAGCTCAATGACGGCGTGTGGTACGGCCGCGATAACGACAAGAAGTCTGTCGTTAAGATCACCGTCAAAGATAACGCGATAACCGAGACAGTGGTCGTCTCCGGCGAAGGCAGCGGCGAAGCATACGACGCAGCACTTGAAAAAGCAGAGAACAAAGCGATCTACGGCGATTTCTCAAACTACGAGGCAGCCGACCCAAACAAATTCGGCGGCGGCAGCGGAACGGCGGAGGATCCGTACCTCATCTCGAATGAGGCTCAGCTCCGCTATCTGTCGAGCTCGATAAACGCAGACGTCAGCTGGAAGAATGTTTACTTCAAGCAGACTGCTGATATCACCCTGAACGGCCAGTGGCAGCCCATCGGTTGGGCGCTCAACGGCGAGGTCAACGGCAAGAAAACTCAGATCTGTGCATATCCCTTCCGCGGAAACTATGACGGCGGCGGCTACAGCATCTCCGGTCTCACTATAGGCAGCAAGGATGCTCCCGCCGATCAGATGACCTCCGGTCTGTTCGGACTTACATCCGGCGAGTATACTACGAATAACACTCCTGACGGCAGTGAGCAGTCCGTTACCCTCAAGAATATAAACCTCAAAGACGTTTCCATAAACGTAAAGACCCGTTACGAGACTTTCACCGGCGGCCTCGTCGGCTCGGGCCAGAACGGCATTTACATCGATAACTGCACCGTCACCGGCACTATCAGCGCCGAAACGAGCGAAAGCTTCTGCCGCGTCGGCGGTCTCGCGGCAAGCGTGCTGCGCGGTGCGGTCACAAACTGCGGCACCGATGTCGAGATCAGCGGCATTACGGACACAAACCACGTCTATGCCGGCGGCCTTTACGGCATGGATAACCGCGTTACGACCTTTAACTGCTATGCTCTCGGCAACGTCACCGGCAACTCTACCAACAATAACAAGGTCCATCTCGGCGGTCTCGTCGGCCAGGGCGGCGGCATTCACTACAACTGCTATGCCGCAGGCAACGTAGTTTCGCTGAAATCAACAAGCGACGTCGGCGTGCTCAACGGACGCAGCGCAGGCATCAATATTGACTACTACTGCTATTACAACACCGATGCAGTCGTAAAGCAGGGCAATATCCAGGAAAACAAGGCCATCGGCGTCGTGACCGTCAACGCGTTTGTTGAGGGCGTAGCCGGCAAGACGGCCGCCGAGCTTAAGAGTGCGGACTTCGCAAAACTTCTGACCGACAACGCATCCAAAGATAAAGCGGCGGCTGCAAACGAGGCGGTCAACAAGGCTCTTGACGAAAACGGCAGCGGCCTTGCGCAGGCAAATTACTACAACGGCACCAAGCTCCTTACATGGTCTGCCGAGAGCGGCAGAGTCGTATTCGGAGCCAACGCGCCTGATGACAAACCTGTCGTTCCCGTACACCGCCACACCGTCGTTACCGATCCAGCGGTAGAGCCTACCTGCACCGAGACCGGACTTACAGAGGGCAAGCACTGCTCGACCTGCAATGCGATAATCGTAAAGCAGGAAACCGTTCCGGCTCTCGGCCACAAGATCGAGCTTAAAAATGACAAGGCTGCAAGCTGCACCGAGGACGGCTACACCAGCGACGAGGTCTGCACTGTCTGCGGCGAGACCGTGAAGAAGGGCGAGACTGTCAAAGCCGCCGGCCACAAGACCGAGCTTAAAAACACCAAGGCTGCAAGCTGCACCGAGAATGGCTACACCGGCGACGAGGTCTGCACCGTCTGCGGCGAGACCGTCAAGAAGGGCGAAGCGATCAAAGCCTCCGGCCACGATTACGTTAACGGCGTATGCACTGTCTGCGGCGAAAAGGATCCGAGCTACAATCCGTTCAAGGACGTTAAGCGCAACGCCTATTACGATGCGATACTCTGGGCAAATGCAAACGGCATAACAAACGGCAAGACCGAGGACACCTTCGCTCCCGATGACGGCTGCACCCGCGCCCAGATAGTAACCTTCCTTTACCGCGCGGCAGGCTCGCCCGAGGTGAAGAACGTTAAAAATCCGTTCACCGATGTGAGCGAAAGCAGCGTATACTACAAGGCAATAATGTGGGCCGTAGAAAACGGCATCACCAAGGGCACGACGGACACGACCTTCAGTCCCAACGCCGTCTGCACCCGTGCACAGATCGTTGTGTTCCTTTACAGAGCATCCGGTGACGATGCGTCGAACCTGAAGCTTCAGTTTACCGATGTTCCGGCAAACGCATGGTGCGCAGAGGCTGTCGCATGGGCGGTTTCCAAGGGCATAACCAACGGAACCACGGCAACGACATTCAGCCCGAACGCTACCTGCACCCGTGC
>OGQZ01002374.1_pt1 | contig 13091 bp, 10 predicted proteins | sample 1553321 | NCBI WGS metagenome assembly OGQZ01 (sample SAMEA2579958, study PRJEB22360) | human gut metagenome | reverse complement strand
GTACAAGGCCGGAAGCCACGGCATCCGCACCGAAAACCTGTTACTGACAGTTCCTGCCGGCGAAGGCATGTTCGGCAATTATCTGAAGTTCGAGACCATCACGCTCTGTCCTATCTGCCGGAAAGGAATCATCAAGGAATTGCTGACTGCCGAAGAAATCGAATGGCTGAACGAATACCATCGAGTTGTATACGAAAAGCTATCTCCAGACTTAGACAATGATGAAAAAGAGTGGCTGAAAGAAGCATGTAAACCATTAATTATTAACCGATAACCAACAGAAAAAATGGCACTAATAAAATCAGTAAGAGGTTTCACTCCGGAAATCGGAGAGAATTGTTTTTTAGCAGATAACGCTACTATCATCGGAGATGTAAAAATGGGACGGGATTGCAGCATCTGGTTCAGTACCGTTTCCTCCTGATCGTACTGCTGCATATTCTGATATAAAACAGACAGATTATAATCTGTATCATAAGTTCCCATGCCCTGACTCTGGATCTGCTCAAAAACCTTCGCGGCCTCCTGATAATAGGACATATCTGAGGTATCATTTCCAAGATCACTGTATGTCTGCGCCAGCTGTTCAAGGATTCCGATATTGTATTCTTTTGGAAGCTCTTTACGGGCCTTCTCCAGAATCTGGATCTTTTCATCCGATCCGCTCACACCGTCATCCTGCCCGTCAATGCATTTGCACTCCATAATGTAGGCACGCATTCGGAGATAATCGTCATCTGTTTTCTGGATACAATCTGCAAAGATATCCTTTGCACCGGAATAGTCCCCATTATTATATGAGATTTCTCCTTCAACATAATCAATATCTATGGAATCCAGGCCATTCTCACGTGCCGTCTCCAGCGCTTTTTCCGCTTCCTCCATATTTCCGGTGTATGCCATCGCAATGGCATAATCTCTGTAGTAAGCACTGTTATCCGGCTTGATATCAATGGCTTTTTTGTAGCATTCTGCCGCATTCTCATAATTTTCCATTCTCTCATAGGAATTTCCGAGAAGGTAATAAATATCATTCAGAGACGATCCGCTTTTCAGGATCGCATCATTGGAAAGGATCACTTTATTGATAAAATCAATACTGTCACCATACTGCTGCTGCTTGTTCAGCGCCAGCGCCTTCTGATAATAGGCATCCAGCCTGTCCGGAATAAGATCCGTGGCTTTTTCATAATATGTTTCAAAATTCTGATAATCTCCGGAGCTGATACACTGCGCTTCCTGACGTACATAAGATTCATAGTTTTTCTGTTTCCCAACATCCCGTTTGAAATATCCACTGATCGTCAGCGCTGCACTTCCGATCATCAGAGCTGCAACCAGAACATAGGCCATGTGCTGTTTTGCGCAGAGATCTTTATACCTCTTGTCCTTTGTCTGGATATTCTTCAGATCATTCAGAAGCTCTTCCGCACTCTGATATCGCCTGTTCGGGTCCGGCTCCAGGCATTTCATGATAATATGTGCAAAGATATCATTGATCTTTATGCCGGTAAGCCTGATATCACTGACATTTCCGTTTTCATCCGGTTTCGGCTTCCTGCCGGTCATGATGTGGTATAAAGTTGCTCCCAGACTGTAAATATCCGCTCTGGCATCTATGGTTTTCCAGAGTGAATGGTCCAGTTCGTTCTGGTTGTAATGCAGTGCCTCGATCTGTTCCGGAGCCGCATATCCATTAGTATATCCGGTTACCCAGGCAGTATCTCCATCCAGCGTGGCAGAAATGTTAAAATCTATCAGACAGATATTTCCTTCCGGTGTCAGCATGATATTCCCAGGTTTCAGGTCACTGTGGATGATCGGTGGTTTCTGGCTGTGCAGATAGCCCAGTGTTGCAGCTATCTGCTTTGCCCAGATAATGACTGATTTCTCTTCAAAAACAGTTCCGGAATCCAGATAATCCTTAAATGAATTCCCCGGGATAAAATCCATAACTGTATACACATCCCCGTCCGCCTCAAAAAAGTCAAGAACCTGAGGCAGACAGGAATGTCTGAGGTTTTTCAGTACATCAACTTCCGCTCTGTTGTTCAGAAAATCTTTGATCTCTGTTTTTATTTTTTTCAGTACTACATATTTTCCAAGGTTTATCTGATAAGCCTTGTAGATTTCACCGCTGTTTCCAGCTCCAATCTTACCTATAACCCGATAAGTATGTGGAATTGGCATATATTCAAACCTCTTTTTATCTTATTTTACTTTTACGCTAAAATCCATGCTGCTGCTTCCTGGCTGCATTCCCACATTGATCACTGCCAGGTCCTGGACTCCTGTTTCTTTTGCGGAAAGACCGGTATTGATCGGATTTGGTACTCCTGCTGTATCCTGCATCGGATTATTGAGAAGATCCATTCCGGCTAACATATCTGCGCTTTCAGCAACCCAGGATCCGCTTAATCCCATTTTGGAAATCTCGCTGATAAAGGCATCCTTTCCGCCCTCCTGTGGAGTCGTTCCATTCAGGTAAAGCTGTGTGCCGTTTACCAGTGCCGCATTTCCTGTCTGGCTTACTGTTCCGTCACTGTTAACTGTATAAAGGGCGATAGCCAGCCTTGCTTCCGGCATTGCATTTTCGCCGCTCATTCCGGAATAATAGCCTGCGATTCCGATATCAACAGAAGTTCCATTATCTTTTACAAAGCATTCCTGTGTTCCGCTGTATGTGATTCCCTCGACTGGATCACCAAAGCCCGGATCTGCTGATTCACTGGCAATCTGCTGTGCCTCTCCGTTTTCTGCCCTGTAAAGTTCAAACTGCAGTTTTCCTCCGGAAATAGAAATCACCAGAAGTTCCGGTCTTCCATCACTGTTAAAATCTCTCTGATCTGTTGCAAGAACGCCATTTACAGATGCCATGCTGGTACTGTCTGTGTAGGAAATGCTTCCTCCTGTATATTTGGAGATTTCCACCTGTGCTACATATGCAGCCAGTACAGCATCGTCATCTGCAGTTTCTGCGGTATTGCTATCTGTCTGCTCTGTACCTGTCTCATCCGTTTGTGAGGTCTCTGTTGTCTCCGTATAAGTCTCTGCCGGACCAGGTGTCGGTATTGCCGGATCATCAGCTGTTTCTGTATCCGGTTCGCTGTAATTTCCATCCTGGTTTTCATCAGAAGTTTCCGCTGGATCTTCATATGCATTATCATCTGTATCTTCATTGGAGGCTTCACCCGGATTGTCGTATGAGTTCTCATCCTGTTCTCCGTTGGAAACTTCTGAACCTCCGGATGGGAGTTCATCCTGACCATATACATCCTCATTGGTCGCTTCTGTTGTTCCTGCTTCATCTGACGGATTATCATATGTTTCCGAATCCGGATCTTCCGGATAGTCTGAACTGTCATATGGATTTTCTGTATCTTCCGCATAATCAGAAGCATCCGTGGAATCCGTATCATCTGTTGAATCTCCATCATCTGTTGAATCCGTATCATCCGCGGCGTTCTGATCTGCCCCGTCTTCTGATTCCGTGTTATCCCGATCTGGAGCACTTGTCGGATCAGTCTGATCTCCAGGATGCGGTGCCGCAGTTACTTCACCAACTTTTCCAGAATCCAGACCTGCACCACCCGCACTGTTATTGCTTCCGTCATCCAGTTCATTCGGATCTGTTGTCGGCGTTGGCGTTGCCGTTGGATTTATAATATTAATAATAAGAGTGATATATTTTGTTGTATCCTGTTCTTCTTTTTCAGTCTCTTCTACCTGAGAAGTTTTTCCCTGTTCTTTAAAAATGCTCTTTGTATTTTCAAAAGCGTTCTGATAATCGTTTACACGGGAATTCCATGCAGCGGAATCCTTTTTCACAGAAGATGTGGAAACATTTTTCATATTTTCGCCGGTCTTTTTCAGCATATCCAGTGCCTTTTCCGGCTGTTTCTTTCCATTGTATACTTTTGCAAGTCCCAGAGTCGCATCTGTGGATTTTTTATCAATCTTCAGAGCATCATTAAATGCAACTTCTGCTTTGTCGTATTCTCCTGCATCCAGATATTTGGAGCCCAGGTTCAGATTTTCCTGTAACTGGCTTGCAGTTGCCTTTTTAGGTGTGACAAAAATCACAACTGCCAGAATCACGAGTACGCAGACAATTCCTGCGATCATCGGAACTAATATCTGCGGTGATAATTTTTTTCCGGAATTATTGTTTGGATTCATTTCACATCCCCCTTTCGGAAAATAAACTCTTCATCAGACAGGCGGATCTGATCTCCGTCATTGAGAAGCAGTTTCTGGCCTGGCATTGCTCTGTTTCCGTTCAGGTATGTATAGTTGCTGGAATCCTTATCTTCCAGGTAATATTTACCTTCTTCAAAATGGATCGCACAGTGTTCCCTGCTGATGGTCGGGTTATTGCGGATGCAGATATCTACCATAAGTGCACGCTTACCGATCTTGCAGATCTCCGTCGTGATATGGAACTTCTCCTGTGTATGCAGACGGATCAATGTAGCATTTGGTTTAACTCTTGCTTTCAGAAGTATCGTTGCTTCACTTCCGTCATCCCTCAGCATTACAGTTGCGTCATTGCCGTCATCATCGTCTGATGCAAAACCGGTTCCCGGATTCGGAGTAAAACTTTTTCTCTGTTCTTCGCCAAAACCTGACGTTGGATTCGGAGTGTAGCCTCTTCCCTGAGCTCCGTCATTCCCTGGCATTGGATCTGGGTTATAGCCCCCTGCCGGTTTGTCCCAGAAACCTGGTGTTGGATCTGGCTCATAACCTCCTGCCGGATCCTCTCCAAAACCTGACGCCGGATCTGGTTCATAACCTCTTCCCGGTGCTTCTCCGAAGCCTGGCGCCGGATCTGGCTCATAGCCTCTTCCCGGGTCCTCTCCGAAGCCTTCCCCTGGTGAAGGATATGTTTTTCTGTTTTCTTCTGGCGGATTATCCCAGCCTCCCTCATTTGGAGTATTCGCCCAGATATTCTCCGGTCTCTGTGGTGGCATTTCCGGCGGCATTGGTGGCATTTCCTGTGGAAATGGAATTTCTTCCTGTACCTCCTGTTTTTTCTCCATTCGATGGAACAGTCCCTTCAACAACGCCTTCTTTTTCTTCGGTTTCTTTTCTTCAACGTCACCATCCATATCTACAAAACCGCCACCCGGTGTAGGAGGAACCAGTGGGCCACCTTCATCATAATTGGCAGTCTGTCCGGTCTGCTCATGACTAAATCCGTCTGCTCCGCCGCCAAATCCACCGGACTCTGATCTCAGCGGAATGCAAACGACCTTTACTTCTTCTGTTCGTGTATCCACATAGATATTCTGCATCTCTGATACGATTTCCTGCTTTGGAACACCCAGTTCTTCAAAGAAAGTAAGCACATAATTCACCTTCTGCTGAATTTCGATCTGCTTTTCCTGAGGTGCTTCGCTCATCCATGCCATTATGTTCATGGTTCCGGCTATATCATATGTAAAAATAAAACCATTGCCATCCTGATTCGCATTTGCCGGCAACAGAAACTGATTTGCGGTTCCCTGTGTCAAAATGCTCCACGTTTTTTCGTCCAGGACCTCTCCCGGCTTGGATCTGTAGGAAAATCTTGTGTGTCCGTCTTTGAAATCATACTCAAAATTCATACTCTTTATCTCCTTTTCTTAGTATATATCCAGCTGGATCAGTTTCCATTTTCCTTCTGACAGTACTGGTGCAATTCCACTGCTGTTAAAATTCTTGGCATCTGCAAATTGCGGATTTACCACAAAATCACCATTGCTCTTAATAAATCCCCAACTTTCATCCGACTGAACTGCCGCATATCCAATGGCAGAAAAGCTTCTTGCTTTTTCAAACATACAGTCCAGAACTTTTTCTCCTTCTGATGAAACAAATCCCCATTTTCCAGCCTGCTGAACTGCTGCGGGATTTTTGGAAATAAACGGAGAAACTGCTTCATAATTTTCGCCGATCTGTACACCGGAACTGTTAAGCAGCTGATACTGCTCACCGGTTTTTACAAATACGACACCATTTCTGGAGCAGAAGCCCCAGGCATCCCTGACTACATCGTCAAATCCGAAATCTGTAATAATCTTCAGGTCCTTATCAATAAGAGCCCACTTTTCATCTTTTTTTACTGCTGCAATACCATTAAGCATAGGTGTCGCCGCATCATATTCAAATTCCGTCTTTTCATTGAAATCTTCATCCAGGAATCCATATTTCCCGTTCTTTTTTGCAGGAAGTACCCCTTCATTGAAGGTTCCCAGATATTCATAAGTCTCGTCCGGCTGTCGCCGCTTATAACCGTTTGTATCTATATAATACCATTCGCCGTCTTTCTCAACCGGCGCGAAACCGTTTTCACCAAACATTCCGATATATTGATATTCCGCACGGATCACAGAATTTCCATCTTCATCCAGGATACCCACATCTTCTCCGGATGTGATCCTCATATAATGGTTGCAGGTTTCTGAAATATTATCGTATTCATCTCCGATAAACTGGAAATCTCCTGCCAGAGAATCCAGCTTTGCCTTCAGCGCGCCACTGTTTTTTTTCTTCTTGATGTGTTTTTTCAGAAGGGCAATGGCGTCCTGTTTCTCATCCTGCTCCACGTAATAATCTGCCAGTGTCAGGATTGCCTGTTCATTATCTCCGTCAAGAGAGATCGCACTGTTGCATGCATCCACAAAACCAGAATCATCTCCCATATTTCTGTAATCTTCCGCGATCTTCATATAGATATTTCGGTTATCTCCATCATACTCCAATGCTTTCTTATATTCCAGGATTGCATCGTAATAAATTCCTTTTTCTTCATTTTTCTGAGCCTGCTGGAGACATTTTTTATATTCCATCGGTTTTTCCACTGCAGAAGTAAATGTTGTATACCATGCTCCCACAAGCAGACCGGTCATCATCAGAACCATTAATTTTTTCATACGCACCTCTACGAATCAAAAGCCAAGTAACAAAATCAGGATCGTTCCCACAGAAAAAAACAGAGCAAGAGGAATGGAATCCTTCATGTTCAGTTTTTTGAGGATCAGCTGTACGATCGAATAAAGTGCCGCAAGCGATAAACTCACAACAATGTCAAACCATATCAGAGAGCCTCCAAGATACCATCCCAGCACGGCTGCCAGCTTCACATCTCCCATTCCGACACTTTTTCTGGAAAAGATCCTTGCCAGAAAAAAGATCAGAAATCCCAGCAGCATTCCACCTCCTGCTGATTTCAGGATATCCAGCCAGTAAGAAGGCTTCACTGTAATTTCCCCTGCCAGTATCACTGCCCTTATGACAAACATGAAAAGCAGAAGCTTATTGGGTATAATGGTTTTCTGCTGATCGATAAATCCGAGAAAAACCATAAAAACCGTCAATATCATATATCGGACTGCTTTCAGCCAGTGATAGCCATATTTGCTGAAAAAAAATATCTCGGCTAAAACAAGTGCTGCTATGATCAGAAGGATATATTTTTTTTCTTTTATAAGACTTTTTATATGTTCCATTTTTTCTCCTTGGTCAATCCGTCAGCTGCCTGCCCATACGCGGGTTGAAGCGCAGACACGGTAATGTCTTGTTCCCAGATCAAAGAACGGGAATTCCGTTTTGATATCATAATCCACAACGATCTTTATGTCATTGGTACCTTTTGCACACCAGGAACTTTTGCTGAATTTCATATTGGAAACTCCCAGTTTTTCCAGATATTCGTCTGCATCCTGTCCTCCGGAAGCCACACTCAGCTGCTGCTTCACACAGGATTTTGCAACGACTCCTGTCATATAACTGGCAAGCTTGTTCCATGCGCCGTTTTTCACATAGTTCAGAACACCGTTCACAAACTCCTTGGGATTTTTCTTATATTCTTTCAGCTGATCATATGTAGCTTTTCCCGCCTTTCCGGCATCTGCCACATCCTGTATGGTTCCCTGTCCGTTTGTAACACTTTTGGCTGTATTCTCGATCACTTCCAGATTGGATTTAATGTCCTCCATCTGTTTTGAGAATTCTTCTGATTTTGTATTAAGTCCTTTATATGCGTCCAGAACGCCTGTCTTTTCCAGTATGTAACTGTATTCCGCAACCTCTTTCGCTGCCTGATCCACAGAATACTGGATCAGTACCTGTGCCCTCACACAGGAGATCAGACTGAATATGCACATAAACGCGAACAGGAACATGGGAATAAACAGTGCTGCCTCCACAGTGATCGAACCATTTTCTTTTCTGTCTGACATTGCCCCTCCTGTTAATAAGCCAAAACACTCTTGTAATCTATGATTCTCCTGCCATCATCTGTACTCTTTCCTTTTCCCAGAAATTCCGGAACTTTCGGAAGGAATGTGGTTGATGTCTGTACCTTCGCATTCAGCGTCAGCATGGTATATTTCTGACTTAGCGTTGAGCCGGTGTTCAGCTGGATACAGTCTGCCGCACGGACGGAGAGATCCTTTTTACCATTCTCATCTGCAAGCTTAACCAGAACAAATAATTTCATGTAATCTTTGTAAGTGAACTTAAGGCCATCCGCTTTTCCCGGCCATACTGCCGACTCTTCTCCGTTAACCAGCGCTACGGTTTCCGTTGCTGCCATTCTCAGCGCATTACAGAAAAGATATCCATATTTTACAACCGGATAAAGCCATGGCTGCCCGGTTGCTCCGCATACAACCGTTGCCACTGTATCTGCTTCTGCATTCAGAGTTGAATCCATAAAAACATATAAACTGTCAATGGCAAGCCTTGTTCCATAGAGCTGTGCTACTGCCAGTGTTTTGTTCTTGCCGGTAAAAGCATTTCCATAAAGGATATATTCAATTTCCCCATTCCAGATCACATGTTCGGAAAGTTTGTCATTGCTGAGCGACGTATCTTCGTCTTTGGTCGTGATACAGTTAAACATTTCTGTGGTGTATTCCATGAGATATGCCTGTTCCATTATCCCGCCGGACAGATTGTCCAGGCAGGTCAGAACACTGTTCAGAAGATCCACATTATCCTTGGAACTTTCTACTGCTTTTTTATCTGCACTTACATCTACTTCTGCCGGACTGTTTCCCGTTGCACTTGCTGATGTTTTGGCGATTCCGCTCGGATACTTGGAAGGATACCCTTCTTTTTCTGAAAGGTTTTGCTCTTTTCCGGAATTATTCAGAGAGTCTTTCGTCTGTGTATAATTTCCGCTGGCCTCTTTTGCCGCTTCTCTGTTCTGCGCTCTGGTATCTTCCTGCGTCGTGTCACTGTCTTCATTTTTTACACCGGAAAGGGTGGTCTGATAAAAGGTTGTATCCTCAGGATTATAAAAAGCTCCTCCCCTGAACTGTTCATTTAACAGACTTCCACCGATTTCCTCCTCATGCTGGGCCCAGAATGTTTCTGTAGCTGCTGTGCCGCCCATACTTCTTATATATGATGCCTCTTCCTCATCCACAGAAAGTTTTTCAAAATTTCCCGTTACCTTTTTGAATTTCTTTATCATTTCTTTAAAGGCTTTCGCTGTATCTATATTATTCTGAATCGTTTCTTTCAGTTCTTTAAGATCTGTTTCATTAATTTCAATATCTTCTCCGGCACTTTCCTCAACCGTTTCTCCGGCTGCGATCAGATCTTCTTTTGCCTTGTTATATGCTTCTTTTTTAGAAGCAACCTTCCTCCAGCATTTCAGCACGTCATCCAGCGCTGAGTTGGCTTTTTTCCCATTATCTATGATCTCATCCGCTTTTTTCTCCAAAGCCTTAATGCAGGCCTGATATGTTTTGGCCGCATCAGAATAGATTTTATTCATACTGCTGATATTTCTGTTGATCACAGATTTGATGGAATTAAATGTCTGTATTTCTTCTGAAGTAAATCTTTCACTGATTTCAGCTCTCACTTCTGAATCAGCTTCTGCTACCTGATACACAGCAAGTAAAGTTACCATATTTTTATACATCTGATCATCAAATGTAGTATTCCCGCTGTCCCAGCTGAATGAATAATTCAGATATTCTTCAATCACATCATACGTCAACTGATCAGGTGCTTCCTCCGGAAACGGTGCATCAATCTCTTCGTTCAGATATTTCTGCAGTGATTTCGCAGCCAGACGAAATACTGTTTTTTTCTGATATTCCTCCGCAAAACCAGTATCTGTATTTGACAACTGATCTACCGCACCCGTCTGTGCTTCCACAGCTTCCTTTGCCTCCTGTATAGGCTCGCTGAGTTCTGACGCTTTCAGGGCGTATTCTGACTTTGCTTTTACATATTTCTGCTGTTTTTTTACATTGTTGAAAGGAAGCTTCTTGATCTTCCCCACAATATCATCCGCCATATAGACAGGTCCCCGGAATTTCATATATTCCATAACCTGCTGACGGAAAACATCGTTTTCTGCCAGGGATGAAGATGCCACCCCTTTTGCCTCAAAGCCAGTTTCTTCCAGCTGTATCAGTGAACTTAAGCCATCGCTGCTTTCACCTGTCAGATTTTTTGCGTTGATGGATTCTTTGAACATCTGCTCCAGCTTCTGCTGTTCGTCCGGTGAATCCGGAGTTTTTGCCATGGCTGTCAGTCCATATGTATCCTTCAGTTTCTTATCATACTGTGCCAGTGCCGCATTCATGGTCAGATCTCCGGCACCGGATACTACTGTCTTTGACGCAAAAAGGCGGGAAGCATCTACAATAATTCCGCTAAACATCAAGACCGGTACCAATATCAACGTCAGAAGTACGCAGATCGATCCTCTCTGTTTCCCGCAAAATAACTGCATACACTTCCCTCCCCAGTTAAAACAAAAAATTTTTCACCTTATCAAAGGTTTCTCCCAGTTTCTGAGCCTTTCCGTCCAGTCCCAGCTTTTTCAGGAAAAAGTTTCCCATGTCCCAGGCCAGATCCACATTTCTCACAAAGTCCGTGCTGTTGATTGCCGGCTGATATGCCGCCGTATAGATCGTCAGGCTGTCCCGTAGTCCCAGATACTTCAATATCCCGGGCGTGGAAACAACATACCTGAGTTCTGCCTGTACCGACTTGGACAAAAAGGAACTGTTGACCTTTACATAGGCTTCTGTGCGCCCCATGGAAAACAATGCACTGTTTTTCTGAAGCGCCTGCTGGTAATCTGCTGCCCGCCTGGCAAGCTTACTGTCCACTCCCCATCGGTAGATCTTCGAAGCACTGCCTTTATATGCAGCATAGTAAGATTTCGTCTGTGATTCCGACGGACCGTTTTCCCAGTCAAAATCCACCTTGCTGTTTTTCAGAGGATTTTCATCTGTAAAACTGTCATAGCCAGGGTAAGACGCTTCTCTCGCCAGCTCTGTAGCTGCTCTTTCTACCTGAAAGAAAAAGTAGCTCTCCTGCAACTTGAATAATCCGAAATAGAGCACCACCATGACAATGCCAATGGTGATGGGAAAATAGATGGCGGCTTCTACCATGATAGCGCCTGTTTCGGAGTTATTGTTTTCCCTGTTCATTCATTAATCAAGGCTGATCTTATCAAAGATATTATTTACCAGTTCTACAATTCTGTCTTTAAAAATGGCTACTGCCGCAATGACAGCAACAATGATCAGAATGATTGCAACGATCTCTGCAGCTCCTGCTTCTTCTGTTTTAAAATCCTCAACTAAGCTGCGGATTTTGTTTTCTGCGCTGATCCAAAGTAAATTAAGTTTTCTAGTCATGCTCTTATCCTCCATTTTTGTTTGCCTTATGCAATATTTTTTATAATAACCGGCTGATGCCGTTTACTATCACATCTGCTGCATTACCGGAACCATGACCATAAGCAGGATTCCGATAAAGATCATCATCATTGGCAGAAGCAACTTAGAGTTTGCTTTTTCTCCCTTCTGCTTTACCTCATTTTTCTTAACTTCCCACATTTCATCAGAAAGATCTTTCATGAAATAGGCGAGTTCTTCATTACCTTTATTCAGATTCTGTATGATCAGGGAAGTAAACTTCCGTACTTCCTTCACATTGCATCGTTCTGCAAAGTTCCGGTATGCATCAATCTCCATGACACCGTTTTCCATCTCAAGATTGGCATTCTGCATCTCCTGATAAAGTGCCCGCTCTCCTGTTATGGAAACTTTTTTCCAAGCATCACGGAGTACCATTCCTGAGTTAACAAGCAAGGTCAGTTTGGATAAGACCTGTGGAAGATCCAGAACGATCTCCTGTCTTCTTGCTGTCAGCTTATCCTGCAGAGTAAGATCCAGATACAGAATCAGAAGTCCTCCCATGACCAATCCCAGAAGCAACAGACTCTTGCTGTCTGCCAATGCTGAGAGAAGTATTACAAATATAATAATGGTATATATGTAAGTTGTCTTAGCTCCAAGAAGCATATAGTAATAATACTCTGCATATTTTTTTCCTTTGATCTCAGCGATCTCCCGGATCTTTGCCTGTGCAGCTCTTGTCTTTGTACTGATATGCAGAATTCTCATAACCGAAAATCCCACACACAAAAGCTCACTCATCTGAAATTCTTTTGCAAAAGAACTGTCTGTATATTTCTGATATTTTTTCCCACCGGTTATGGCCAGATATATCCAGATCAGTGTAAATGGTGTTGCCAGTGCAAGTAAAATCAACTGAAAATAATCCACTGCTTTTCTCTCCCTATATCTTGATATCTACAATTTTTCTTCCCATATAGTAAGCAACTCCGAAAAGAATAAGTACTCCAATCTTTACTATTACATTTAATGGTGTATTCTGCACAATGGACATATTTCCCATTCCATTCAACATTAACATAAGCAATACCGGCAGGATAATCATAATATTCAAATCGTTCTTATTCGCCGTAAGTAAAGTCCGAATCTCCATTTCCATCTCGATCTTATCATTAATGATCTCTCTGGTCTCACCAACCACTCGTCTCATATCACCACCATAGCGGTTGGTCACCTCAAAGATCGTGGCAAAACTTTCGATATCGTCCAGATGACTTCGTGCCGCAAAATTACTCAGCATCTCTTCAACGCTCTGTCCGTTGTAAATACCATCTACGATCAGTTTCAGTTCTTTTACAATATCTGCAATAGTTCTGGCATAGTTTGGCCGAAGAAATGCCAGATTGCCAGGTTCACCAAAATGAATCT
>OGQZ01002373.1_pt1 | contig 13091 bp, 10 predicted proteins | sample 1553321 | NCBI WGS metagenome assembly OGQZ01 (sample SAMEA2579958, study PRJEB22360) | human gut metagenome | reverse complement strand
GCCGTCTTCGGCATCGACGCCGAGCTCCTGCGCGACCCGCGCACCGACCGGCCGCACTGCATCCCGTACGTGCGTGACTTGACGAAAGAGGAGAAGTCCTATGCGTAACCGTCTCTTGACCTGGGGCCTTCTCGCCGTGCTCGCCGCGATGAGCCTCGCTCTTGGCGGCTGCGGCAATCACGCTGCTTCTGGTAGCAAGAGCGCGGTGCTCTTTGACCCGGCCGTGGCGCGTGCCGACACGCCCGAGGCCATCGACGCGGAGCTCGCGACCCGCTTCGAGAAGACAAAAAAGGCTGCAGACAAGATGTTTGCCGAAGAAGAGGGGCATCTCGTCATCACCCACAAGTACGGCAAGACCATCCTGCCCGAGCACCCGCAGCGCATTGCCGTCATCGGCCTCGAGGATACGGCTGTCTCGCTCGACACCCCGACCGCGGCGGCACACCTGACGAAATCCTCGTATCTCTACCCGCTGATGAAGGACAAGGGCATCGCCAACATCCCCATCAATGCGGAGACGAAGACCATCAACCTCGAAGCCGTGCAGCAGGCAAAGCCTGACTTCATCCTCATGCGCGACAGTTACGACAAGAACGCCTACAATGCCCTCTCGAAGATCGCTCCGGTCGTCGCGCTCGACCTGCAGAAAGAAGAAGTCACGGCACTCGCCGCTGCGCGGGCCGTCGGGCAGCCGCAGAAGGGCGAGGCGCGGCTGCACGCTTACTACGGTTGCGCCAAGCAGGCGCGCATGGCCATCAAGGGCAATATCGGCGATGCCACGGTGGCATTCCTGCGCGTCATGCAGAAAGAGATCCGCCTCTACCCGTATTCGGCCAATGCGACGAACCGCTTCATGTACGAGCTCTTGAACCTCAGGCCGGACCCGATGGTCGTCGCGCTCGACAAGACGAAGAACAACCTCGCCATCTCGATGGAGTCCCTGCCGGACCTGCAGGCCGACTACCTCGTCATCTCGAGCGGCTACGGTGCAAGCAGCGCCGGCAGCAAAGAGGCGGCCGCCAAGCGCTACGAGGAACTGCGGAAAGACCCGCTTTGGCAGACCCTGCCGGCTGTGCGGGAAGGACACATGCTCGACGTCGATTCCATCATCTGGAATGCGCATGGGCTCATCGCGAAAGAAATGGCCATCCAGGACCTCGTGGACTGGCTTGGCTCTGATCATCATGCAAATCAATAAAAGGAGATCATCATGGAACTTTTGACGACAGGAATCACGTTTTTCCAGAAGGGCGGCATTGTCATGTACGTGCTGCTGCTCTGCTCGCTCTTCGTGCTCTCAATCGGCATCGAGCGCGCCCTCTACTTCCGCCGCATGGATTCGGGGCGCGCCTTTGCGCGCGACTTCTACCTGGCCCTGGCCAATGGCAAGCGCCAGCAGGCCGAGAAGCTCGCGGACGATGCGCGCGGCGCTCTTGCCGACATCCTGTTCGCCGTCATCACGAAGAAGCCGGAAGCCAGCAAGAATCCCGCGACTTACATGGAAGTCCAGTCGGGCATCGCGCTCGCTAAGCTGCGCAAGCGCCTCTACTACCTCAGCGTCATCGTCACGATGGCTCCGCTGCTCGGCCTGCTCGGCACGATCAGCGGCATGATCACCTCGTTCTCCGTCTTCAATCTGGAGTCGGGCCAGGCCACGGCCATCACGGGCGGCGTCGGCGAGGCCCTTATTGCGACGGCCATGGGCCTCTGCGTCGCCATCGTCTCGCTGGCCGTCCACGCGTACTTCTCGCAGCGCATCGAGAACATCGTCACGGACATGGAGCAGTGCTTCTCGATGGTCGAGACGGCTGACGATGAAAGCAAAGAGGAGGCGGCCTGATGAGACTTCGCGACAGAAGGAGCTTCACGAAGCCGGAAGTCATGATCATCCCGATGATCGACATCATGTTCTTCCTGCTCGTCTTTTTCATGATCAGCACGCTCTACATGGTCAACCTCAAGACGGTCGACGTCAACATGCCGAAGGCTGCCAGTGCTCAGACGCAGATGAATGTGACCTACCTCGTCACGCTCAAGAAGGACGGCACGCTGTATCTAGAGGACCAGCCCATCGAGGAGAAGGCCCTCATCAAGCAGGCACAGCAGGAGAACCGCACGAACAATCATTTCGCGATCGTCGTGCGCGCCGATGAGGATATCGACTACGGCAAGGTCGTCGACCTGCTCGATCACTTCCGCAGTGCCGGTATCAGCCGCTTCGGGCTCGCAGCCGATGCCGGCGGAAAGTGAGGCGGCGGATGCTTCGAGAAGATAAAGAGAACGCGGCCAGCTGGGGCGTCTCCTTTGGCGTCCACCTCGTCATCTTGATGCTCGTGGCCGCGACGGGCCTCTTCCAGGCCGTCTCCACCGAGAGCCATCCCGTCGACGTCGAGATCTACGACAACGTGACGGAGGACGAGCAGCCGTCTGATGACAGTGCGGAGGCAGAGGCACAGGCAGCAGCACCTGAGCCAGAAGCCGCTGCGCCAGATCCCATCGTCATCGACGAGAGCATCAAGGTCCCGGAAATCGAGAAAGAGACGAAGGCGGAGAAGCCGGAGAAGCAGGACAAGGAAAAGCCAGACAAGCAGGCCAAGACCCCTTCGGCTGATGCGAAAGCGAATGCCAGCGATGCGAAGGGGACGAGCGGCGCCCCCGGCGGCAGGGATGGCGGCTCGGCCCGCGACCCGGCCCATGTCAAGCACGTCAAGGTGCGCGCGCAGCAGCTCAGCACCTCGCAGCCCGCGTATCCGATTGCTCTGCAGACCAAAAAGGCCGTCGGCAGCGTCACGGTCAATTACGTCATCAATGCGTCTGGCGGTGTCGAGAGCCCGCAGATTGAGGCGTCCTCGGGGTATCCTGAGATGGATGCCGCAGCGCTCGCGGCCATCGTGAACTTCACCTACAGCCCCGCGCGCAACGACTACGATGAGCCCGTCAACACGCACGGACGCTACACCTTCCGCTTCCATCCGTGATAGTATGATGCCATGATACAAAAAAACTGACCCGTGCTGGGGTCAGTTTTTTTCGTTTGTAGAACAATCATTCCGCCGCTTCGCGCAGCATGGCAATCTCACGCGCGTAGCCTGCCGCATCGTTCGGCGTTTCGAGGATGAAGGGCAGATCCTTGAGGGCCGGGTGGCGGATGACACGCACGAGCGCTTCAAGGCCAATCTCGCCCTCGCCGATGCGGGCGTGGCGGTCCTTGTGGCTGCCGCGCGCGTTCTGGCTGTCATTGAGATGGATGGCCTTGAGGCGCGAAAGGCCGATGACGCGGTCGAACTCCGTCAGCACCTCGTCGAGGTGCTCGCGGATGTCGTAACCGCCGTCCCAGACGTGGCAGGTGTCGAGGCAGACGCCGAGCTTTGCGCTGAGTTCGACGCGGTCGATGATGGCGCGCAGCTCCTCGAACGTGCGGCCGACCTCCGTGCCCTTGCCCGCCATCGTCTCCAAGAGGACCGTCGTCTGTTGGTCCGGCGTGAGGACATCGTTGAGTTGCTTGGCAATCAGCGCGATGCCCTGCTCAGCGCCCTGACCGACGTGGCTTCCGGGGTGGAAGTTGTAGAGGTTGCCGGGCAGGTGCTCGAGCCGCTGCAGGTCGTCGGCCATCGCCTCGTGGGCAAAGCGGCGCAGGTTCTCCTTGGCCGCACAGGCGTTCATCGTGTAGGACGCATGCGCGACAAGCGTGCCGATATCGTGCTCGTCTTTGTAGTGCAGGAAGGCCTCGACATCCGCGAGGTCGAGCTCCTTCGCGCGGCCGCCGCGCGGATTGCGCGTGAAAAAGGCAAATGTGTCTGCATCGAGCTTGACCGCCTCATGCCCCATGGCCAGGAATCCCTTGGACGAGGAGAGGTGGCAGCCGATGTGCAATTTATGTTCAGCAGGCATGTTATACTCCAATCTTTATCAATAATATTTATTTGTTATAGTATAGCATATAAAAAAGACGTCCGCATGAAATCTTGCGGACGTCTCTTTCTATTGCGCCTCTATTGTGCCCATGCCTTGCGATACTTGCCGGGCGGCATGCCGACGATGTTGCTGAACACGGACTGGAAGTAGTTCGAATTGTTGTAGCCGCACTGCATGGCGATGTCTGTGATCGTCATGTTGGTCGTCAGCAGGAGGGTCTGTGCTTCCTCGATGCGCCGGCGGATGATGTACTGCATCGGCGAGGAGCCCGTGAGGTCCTTGAATGTGTGGGAAAGGTAGTAGAGGTTGATGTGCAAGGCCTCGGCTATGTCAGCGAGCTTGAGGTCCTCGAGGTAGTGCGCATCGATGTACTCCTTGATGCGCGTTCCCATCGTGAAAGAGGGATTCTCTTCGTTGCCTGCATCTTCTTCGGCCAGTGCCGTGACGGAGATGACGAGAGCTTGTGCGAGCGCAGCGCCAATCTCGCAGCGTTCATCGTCCTCTCCCTTGAGTGCTGCTAAGAGCTTCACTTCCTTGAGCAATTCGCGCAGGAAGATGTAACGCCCGTCTTTGCCGAGTGGCAGGACGAGCGGTGCCTCGCTCTTCGTGAGATGCCCGGGCGCCAGTCCGCAGAGGTGGAGTGCACTGATGTGTATGGTAAAGGCCGTGAAGGAACTGCTCGTCTTGAAATCGTGGAGCGTATCGCTGTTGACCAGGATGAGGTCATCGGTGTGCAGCTGCAGGCTGCCCTCCTTGAGGTGCATGCGGCAGTGCCCTTTCTCGATGAAGAGAATCTCGGCGATTTCATGATGCGATTTGAGCGTGCCGAACGATGTTGCGCCGTTGAGATTCTCAATGGATTCCAGGTGGGGCCGTCTGCCCATCTCGAATCGCGATTGTTTCGGGCTGCCAAATGGTAGGATAGACATAGATTTCGACCTTTCTGCGCCAGAATACGGATAAATGCGAATTAAAAACAAAAATTATAAGTTTTCGCACAATGCTGGCCAAGAAATCAGAGAATTTCATGCCAACATTTCGGTATAATGAATTCCAGAAAGATCAGTTGATGATGATTTGTTGGTTGTCTCTTGGAGGACTCGACCTTCATATCTATTATTATACTGATAAATCACAAAAAATCCAGTCTTTTCCGGAGAGTCTGGAGAAAAGGAATAATCAAAGTTGCTTTTTCGTAGGAAAGGTAAGGTGGAGAAAATGCTGAAATGGTTCCTGACTGGACCGGATAAGCCTCGCATCCAAGACAAGGCTGTGGTCAAGAAGATGTATCATACAGCACGTGTTCAGGCTGTCACGGCCATGATCCTCGGCTATGGCATGTATTACGTCATGCGCATGACGCTCGGCGTCGCCAAGAAGCCGATGCTCCAGGACGGCTTCACGCCGACGGAACTCGGCATGATGGGCGCGGGCATGCTCGTCGCCATCGCCATCGGCAAATGCGCAAACGGCTTTATTGCCGACCACTGCAATATCAAGAAGATTGTACCACTCGGACTGCTCGGCGCGGCCATCGTCAATGCCATCCTCGGCATGAGCAATACGACCTGGGTCTTCATCGTGCTCTGGGCTGTCAACGGCGTGTTCCAGAGCATGGGCTCAGCACCGTGTATCGTCTCCCTGTCACAATGGTTCGCCAAGAGTCAGTTAGCTACTTATTACGGCGTCTTCAGTATCGCACATTACGTCGGTGAAGGTGCCACCTACCTCGGCACTTCGATGATCATCGTCGCTCTCGGCTGGCATGCCGCCTTCTTCGTACCGGGCGTTGCCTGCATCGTGCTCGCATTCATCATGTACCGCTTCATGCGCGACCGGCCAGAGACGTACGGCCTGCCATCTGCTAATGAATTTGAAGGTGAAGTTGCCCAGGAAAAGAAAGAGCAGCAGGTTTCCACGAAGGAAGCACAGCTCATGGTCATCAAGAATCCGTATGTATGGCTGCTCGCCGCTGCGGCAATCTGCCTCGGCATCTCCCGTTATTCCATCTCGAGCTGGGGCGTCATCTTCCTGCAGGAAGCGAAGGGCTTCGACCTCGTGACGGCCGGCAGTATCATGTCGCTCTCGCCAATCCTCGGCGGTGTCGGTTCCTTCTTCTCCGGCATCATCTCCGATAAGATCTTCCATTCGCATCATTCGGTCACGACGATCGTCTTTGGCATCATCATGCTGATTGGCATTGCTGGTGTCTGCTATGTACCGGCTGGGGATCCGACGCTCGCAGCAGTCTGCGTCGCCGTCTTTGGCTTCGGCCTCGGCGTCATCCTCTGCTTCGTCGGCGGCCTGCTCGCTGTTGATCTCTGCCCGCGCAAGGCGACTGGTGCGGCGATGGGTGTTATCGGCCTGCTCGCTTATGGCGGTGCAGCTCTGCAGGATATCGTCAACGGCCTGCTGATGGATTCCGCGAAGGTCGTCGTCGACGGTGTCACGACGTATCACTTCGAGACGATCACGAACTTCTGGATTGCATCTGTCGCAATCATGACACTGCTCATCGTGCCGACCCTCTGGGCGAAGAAGCATGAGGATGCAGAAGAGAAATAAAAGAAAAATTTGCAGAATCATTCTTTCCCCATTATGATGGGGGAAGAATGATTTCCTGATGTGTAGAAATGACCTCAGTCCCTAGGTGTACCGTTTTCTGGCTGCAGCTGAAGCGAGGACCATGGCAGGTTTCGGAGGACGATAATATATGGCAAAGAACATCATCAATGGGCCCTATCTCCTGGACCCGCGCGCTACGCAGATCACAGTGGCTTGGGAAGCCATCGTGCCGCAGGCTTTCAAGGTGACGGCACGGGCGGCTGACGGGACGGAGCATCCGGGGGCCGTCGCTTATCAGCGAGAAGAGAAGTGTCAGGAGTATCCGCAGGGCGCCTGTGTCTACACGGCTGTCATCGAGGGGCTGGAACCTGCGACCGAATACGCTTATACGATTACAGGCGATGGTGAAGTCGCGGCAGCATCCTTCACGACACTGCCGGAAGCTCCTGGGCACCTCCATCTGCTGACGCTCTCGGACTCGCATCTCTTTCACAACAGTGCGTTCTTCAAGAAGGTCGTAGCGCAGGAGGCCCCGGAATTCATCTTGCATGGCGGCGATATTTCCTTTGGCACAGGTTATCAGCATGACCAATACCAGGACAACTGGTTCCACAAGATACCAGAACTCCTTGCGCGCGTGCCGGCTTATTACATCCACGGCAACCACGACGATGGTCCCTTTTACGATGCGTTCTTCACGGCAACGCAGGGGCGCACAGTCCATACGGCGGACGGTGGCAACACCTTCTCGTTTGATTATGGCCCGGCACATTTCACGCTGATCGACAGCAACCCCTGGGGCCTTTTCGAGATGAATGCCGTCAACTCCGAGATGCCGCTTGACCGAGAGACGCGTAAGCGCATCGATGATACGCTCAAGTGGATTGAGGAAGATTTGACGAGTCCTGCTGCCAAGAAGGCGAAGTGGCGCATCCTCATGATGCATCATCCGTATACAGACCCGTTCAACAACCGCTACATCGTGCCGATTGCCGAGCGGTGCAAAGCACAGCTCGTTCTCGGCGGCCATCTGCACTACTACATCAAGTCGGTGTCGGTCGACCCGAAGGTCGGCGCCCGCACCGTCTACATCTGCGAGGGCAGTGCGCAGGACCCCGAAGCGGAGTACACGCCGGCCAGAGAGGAAAAGCGCCTGTTCAGCGAATTCCCCGAAGTCACGGCGAAGGGCCGCAGCAATTACGGCATCCTAGACGTGACGGAGAAGGCCATCGATTACCGGCTCTATGGCTTCCGACAGGATGGCAGCCCCGAGCTCGTCGATACGATCCATCTGACGCATGATGAGCCTGAAATCACGTTCACGGATATCGAACTGCGCCGCTTGGACAACAACGGCAATGTCGAGGTCCGGGCGCTGGCCGAGAACCGGGGGACGTCCATGGCCGAAGCCGTCATCCACTTGCTCGACAACAAGTGCGAACACGCTATCAATCTCTTCGGCAATGAAGAGAACAGCCAGGTCGCCGTGCTCGAACCGGGGGAGAAGCGCAAGCTCACGGCCGTCTATCAGGCTGTGCAGCCCGGTGAGCACACGCTGCGCGTCGGCGAAGCGGAGCTGAAGCTCGTCGTCTTTGAGCCGACACAGCTTTCCTTTGCGCACATGCGCGTGCGCGCCGGACAGGGCGAGGAGGCTGACTGCATGATCGCGGGCATCGAGGCGACGAACAATCTCGATCACGAGATATTCATCTCAGTCCCGCTCTACATCAACCAGCGCATCGCCGAGACGAAGAGCCTGTTCTTCCGCGGCCACGAGAAGCGCTACATCGAATTCCACTACAAGTTCCAGCAGGGCGGCGAATATCAGGTCAGCATCGCCGACCAGCTGCCGAAAGAAGTCTCGATTGAAGGCGGCATCCGCGTCATCCCGCGCATCCTCGATAAGTCGGGACACGGCCATACGGCACTGCTGCACGGCTCACCGAAAGTCCGCGAAGTTGACGGCCATATGGAGGTCGCACTTGAGCAGTACGGGGACTACATCGAGATTCCTGCGAGCCGCGATCTTCGCGCGCCGCAGGGCTTCACCGGTATGGTCTGGGCGGAAATCGACCGCTTGGCACGGCCGAGCGAGATGGGACATAATCCGCTGATGGTCCGCGGCAAGTCCGTGGGCTGGGGCGCGACGTACTGCCTGCGCATGGTCGTAGAGCGTGCTGGCGGACTCAAGTGGGGCATCTGCCATGACATCACGGAGTATTCGTGGCAGGGCGGCGAGGCGAAAATCGGCGACTGGGCGCAGTACACGATGACCTTTGACAAGCAGAGGGGCGGCGATTCGTACTGCGACGGCAAGCAGCTCGCTCATGTAGCGGGCATCTCCGATGACAGCGAGATCCGCCAGTGGGACGATCAGCCGATCTTTGTCGGTTATTCCTACATCGGCCATGTCATCCCCGAGATCGGCCGCCCGAAGTACTTCACGCATCTGCCCGGCCGCATCGGCCAGGTCCGCTTTTATAAGAAGGGCCTGACGGCAGAAGAGAATGAAGCGATATACCGCAACCCCGAGGCAAAGGGCCCGGAGGATGAGGCACTAGCAGTCTGGCTTGACTTTCGCAACATCCTCAAGGTCGGCACGCACACGACAGAGTGGCGCCATCCGGCTATCTACGACCCAGCATTCAAGACGCAGAAGAAGTACTGGCATTTCAAGCAGCTCAAGGCCAAGACGCACCTGCCTCTGCAGGCCAGCCTGCGGGCTACCGTGGAGGTATCGGATGACATGGCCACGGTCAAGGGCAGCCGCCAGATCGTCCTGAAGGACGGCACGAATTATGTGGATATCTCGAATCTGCCAGAGGCGCAGTACCTGCGCATCGTGACGGACTTTGCGGCGGAAGTCGGCCCGGACGGCACGTTTGTGCCGGAACTCCTCTCGTATCAGGTCGTGGCGGAGAATGAGCGCGACTTCACCGACATGTTCTGGTCGACGCGCCCAGACTGGGAGCGCGGCTGCTTCACCGGCGCCGTCGGTTTCCCACCAGTCGACCGTCTGCGCGACTACCCCGAATACACCGATGTCATCCACGGATGACAACCTCTCCTACGAGGACAGGATCTTGATAGATTCCTGCCCTCGTTTTTTGTTGATAGAAAAGATTTGAGGTGGGAATCATTCCGGTTGTTTACTGGATTGTATCTTTGGCGCGGGGACCTGTTTCGCCTGGAGGCGTGGAGTGACTGCCCGCAGGGCTGCGCCCCGACGAGGAGTGGCTTTGCTGGCGATGACGGAACGCCGCGGCAGGCGGCGAAGCTGCATTGATGCTCATTACATCATGGGGTGCATTCAACGGAACGCCGAAGCCGAAATAGGTCCCCACGCCTGACACTCGATGTGCGCAAATAAAGAAGGCGCCTGCATGCAACTCCATGCAGGCGCCTTCTTGGCGATAGTTCAATCGAAATTCATGATGATGGTCTTCTCCTCCGTGAGCTCGCGGATGGCGTACTCGGGGCCTTCTTTGCCCATGCCGCTGTCCTTGACGCCGCCGTATGGCATGTTATCCATGCGGAAGCTCGAGCCGTCGTTGATGACGACGCCGCCTGCTTCAATGTGCTCGGCTGCGTAGTGGGCGATGTAGAGAGACGTCGTGAAGACGCCGGCCTGCAGGCCGTAACGAGAGTTGTTGACGCCGGCGATGGCCTCTTCAATCGTGTCGTAGGGGATGATCGAGAAGACCGGCGCGAACGTTTCGTTCTTGACGACGTCCATGTCCGGCGTGACATCGGTCAGGATGGTCGGCTCGTAGAAGGAGCCGTGGCGATGGCCGCCCGTCAGCAGTTTGGCGCCGGCTGCGACAGCGTCCGCAACCCAGCTTTCGATGCGGATGGCTTCTTTCTCGGCAATCATCGGGCCGAGGCAGGTCGTCTCATCGCTGAGCTTGCCGCCCTTGAAGTTCTTGGCGAAGGCGACGGCGTAGTCGCAGAATTCTTGGTAGATGCTGCGCGAAACGTAGACGCGCTGGCAGGAGATGCAGACCTGTCCGGCGTTGAGGAAGGCGTACTTCGCCAGGAGTTCGGCGACCTTCTTGACGTCCTTGACGTCCTCATGCACGACGTTGGCCGAGTTCGAGCCGAGCTCGAGGGCTACGCGACGGAAGCCCGCAGCTTCCTGCAGGGATTTGCCGACGGGAACGCTGCCCGTGAAGGAGAACATGCGGATGCGCGCGTCCTTCGTCAAGTAGTTGCCGACGAGCGCGCCCGGGCCGGTCAGCAGGTTGAGACAGCCTGCTGGAAGTCCCGCTTCGCGGAAGACGTCGCAGAGCAGCGCGGCGGTCAGCGGCGTCGCGGAGGCCGGCTTGTAGATGACGGTGTTGCCAGCTGCGAGTGCCGGGCCGATCTTGTGAGCGGCGAGGTTCACCGGGAAGTTGAACGGCGTGATGGCGCAGACGACGCCGAGCGGCTGGCGGATGGTGAAGGCGAGTTTATGCTGGCAGCCTGGTGCGCCGGCGAGCGGGATGGTCTCGCCCTTGAGACGCTTGGCTTCCTCGGCCGAGAGGATCAGCGTCTGGTAGGCGCGCCCAATCTCGCCACGGGCGTCGTGCAGCGGTTTGCCGGCCTCGGCCGACAGCGTCGTGGCAAATTCTTCTGTGCGCTCGCGCATGAGGTTAGCTGCCTTGAGGATGATGGTATAGCGCTCATAGGGGGAGAGCTTGACCTCGCGGAAGGCCTTTTCGGCAGCGTCGACGGCCGCACGGCATTCTGCTTCACCTGCGACGGAAATCTCTGCGATGACATCATTCGTCTCTTTATTATAAACGGGGACGGTCTTCTCGGTCATGACGTCCTGACCACCGATGTACAAAGGCTGTTTTTTCATGGGGATACCTCCTGTTTGTTTATAATCTATATACTGCCACGCCATAAATCTCAGCGTGTCATCGCGATCTTCTCGACTTCCTCCCTGCGTATCGTGTCTGGCGTAACGAGCTCGATGTGGTTGGCCGTGCAGTAGGAGACGTACTTCTCGGGTGGCATCTTGTTGGTCACGATGTATTGTACCTCTTTGAGCGTGCAATAGCTCATCAGGGAGGAGACGTCGAATTTGGAATCATCGACGAGCAGGAAGTGCTCGCAGTCCTTCTCGACGAGGCAGCGCTTGATCTCGCACTCGAGCGGTGAGGCGTTTGTCGCGCCGTGCTCGAGTGAGATGCCCGTGCTCGCGAGGAAAACCTTCGATATATTATAGCGGCGCAGGACCTGGATGACCTGTGGCCCGACGAATGCCTTGGACGGGGTGAAGAGAGAGCCGCCCGTCGCGAGGACATTGAGGTTGCTGTAGTTGGAAGCCGCATTGATGACGTGGACGCTCGCCGTGACGATGGTCAGGCGGCGTTTCTCCGTGAGATACGGAATCATGTGCATCGTGGTCGTGCCGGAGTCGATGTAGACGACATCGCCGTCGTGGACGAAGTCGGCTGCCATGCGGGCAATCTGTTTCTTGGCCTCGGTGTTGCGGTTCTCACGCGAAGCGAAAGGTTCAGGATTGCCTGCTGGCTCTGCGAGGACGATGCCTCCGTAGACCTTCTTGATGACGCCCTGTTGCTCGAGCTCCGCGATGTCGCGCCGGATGGTGTTCTTGGAGACCTGGAAGGTATCACAGAGATCATTGATGGAGATGTTGTGCACATTCTTCAATAATTCATGGATACGATTGATTCGATCGATTTTCATGAGAGATCACCTGTTTCTACTGCCTGGGGTACACGACGCGTCGAATCATCTCGCAATACGTGCCAACAGACATTCAAGAAATAACCAATTTATGGGTATGTTTGTTTATACTTATTATAAGCGAATTGCCTGATAGAAACAAGAGAAACCAGAAAAAAACATACTATATTCAAGGAATTGATGCCAGCTCCCTGGCAACCTTTACCCATATTTATCATATAGAATCGTGATGATTACTCATGATTATCAGAAAAAATAAAATTCCGCAAAATCTTGCCAAAAAGACCAAAATAGTATTGACAAGTTGAGCCAAAAGTATTAAATTAGAGCCATAAGGTAATCAAAAGGTAATCAACAACAGCGTTGATACTATCATCAGAATAGGAGAGTGGACAACATGGGTTATACGTTTATGGTTCCGGCAAAGATCATCTCGGGCACGAATGTCGTCGAAGAACTCGGCCAGCACATCCAGGGCAAGGGCACGAAAGCCCTGATCGTCACGGATCAGTTCATGGTGAAGTTTGGCAATGCAGCGAAAGTCGAGAACGCACTCGCTAAGGCAAATATCCCGTACGTCACCTTCGCTGGTGCAAATTCGGAGCCGACGGATAAGATCGTCGATGCTGGCCTGAAGGTATACCGTGAAGAAGGCTGTGACTTCCTCGTCGCACTCGGCGGCGGCAGCCCGATGGATACGGCAAAGGCTATCATGTTCATGTCGACGCAGCCGGAAGGCAAGAAGATCAACGAGTTCATGCACGTCAACATCGACATGCCGGTCCCGTATCTTGTCGCTATCCCGACGACGGCCGGCACGGGCTCTGAGGTCACGAAGAACACGATCATCGCTGACACGGAGAACAACGTCAAGATGTTGCTCGGCGGCCCGTCCATCATTCCGGCACTCGCTG
>OGQZ01002372.1_pt1 | contig 13093 bp, 8 predicted proteins | sample 1553321 | NCBI WGS metagenome assembly OGQZ01 (sample SAMEA2579958, study PRJEB22360) | human gut metagenome | reverse complement strand
TCCACCGGACGTTATCCGGCATCCTGCCCTGTGAAGCCCGGACTTTCCTCGTCTGTACCCTTTCGTCTGTACAGCCGCGATCACCTGGCCTGCTCGCACGAATGCTATTCTAACACGAATCCCGCTTTAAGTAAAGTACTATAAATAAGTAAATTGAAAAATTATAACCGGCTACTTTACTTAACTTTTACAGTCACTCTTTTATATACACCGTTGCTGGCAAGAATATATATGCTGCAGCTTCCCTTCGCCTTTGCCCGGATCACCCCGTTTTGGCTTACCGTTGCAATTTTGCTGTTGGCAGTGTAATAGCGGTAGGGACTTGAATGGGAAAGCAGCTTCTTTTTTCGGTTTTCACCTGTAAGCTGACACTTCAGCCTGAAGGTTTTGCCCGGTTTTAGAATAACCGTAGTCCTGTTTACTTTAATCGAAACGGCGTTTGTTGTACGTGCCTGTTTCATGGCAACATGCATTTCATTGGATTTGGCAATGTAAATTTTTCTGCCTTTTACCATTTTATAAGCAGCAACAAAATACTTATATTCACGGTTCGACTTCAGATTCTTATGTGTCATAGAAAGCTTTCCATTTTTAACCGTTCCGGCCTTTTTATAATTTATGCTTCCGTCACAGTAGTGCCAGAAAACATCATAACCGGCTGCACCAGGATACTTTCTCCAGGAAACGACAATGCTGTTCTTCTGTGCCTTGCCCGTTGCAAAAAATATCGGAAGTTTCAGGCGATAAACGGCCTTTCCGCTCAGTTTGGACTGATCAGCCTGCTCAATCGTGAAGATACCTTTCCTGAAAGTAATCCTGTAATTTGGATTAGAACCGGAAGCCTGAGAAACTGTGATCGGATAGATTCCCGCCTTTTCACCGGCTTTTCGTCTTACTATAATTCCTGATAAAGTGTCTTTTCCCACCAGACCTTTCGCCGTATAAGTAAGGACAGGATCTGCTTTACCGGCAATTTTATTCTTATTGCCAGCAGTTACCGTGATCTCTTTCGGGCTGATATCTGCTGTGGTACTTGTCTGCTGCCCGTCATCTGCCAGGATATAATCCCCTGCCGATCCACCGCCCAGCACAGGCTTTGTGATCGTGACAGTTTTTCCTTTGGCTACATTGCTGTCTGCAAAAGTACCTTCTGCACTTACTGTAAGGCTGTCACCTTTCACTGCTCCTGCAAACACGGCTTTGCTGTAATCCAGTTCCGCATCCACAGTTCCGTCATATACCTTGCCTTTTGCAGTGATTCCGGAGACTACAACTTCCCGCTGCCGGATCGTATAAGCCTTCGTATCGGAAGCAGCGGTAAAATCACCGTTTTCGGATACACTGACCCTGACTTCATAAGTTCCTGCATGTATCGGGGCTTCTGTCTGCCAGGTTCCATTTACGTTGTATTCAACTTTGATATTGGCATCGCTGTTTGTTGTATATGCCAGATCTGCCGGCTGTCCGTCGTATTCCTTATCCAGCGTACCTGTGATTTTTACATTTGCTGTCTGACGGCTGACATTTACTGCGATCTGGCTGTCGGCAGGTTTGTCACCGCCTTTGTATTCTGTCACGCCCTGCGGATGATATGCAACTGTCAGTTTATAAGTGCCTGCTTCCAGAGTATCCAGATATTCTCCGCTGAATGTGATCTTATCTGCGGAAACTGTATAATCTTTCCCCTCTGTCAGAGTGGTTTCTCCGTTTCTTACAGACGCTACGGTGTTTCCATTCAATTTCACTTTCGCGTCCACAGAAGCTTTGGTTGTTCTTGTGTAGTCGATGGAAGAATCCACAACTACAGAGTCTTTAAATACAACTACCCCATCAGAATTGACGATCGTCTGGTTTCCTGCCTTGTCTGTAACACGGGCATAGACCACATACCTGCCGCCTTCTGTCAGGGAAAGTTTCTCCTCTGCATTCCATGGAAGCCATGTGCCGTTTGCATCATAGGATTCCTCCGCACTGACCGCCTGGTATTCTACAGAAGCAATTCCACTGGCACTATCTGCACCTGTGATGTCAACAGAAACATTATCCTTGAACCAGTAACCATAAGTAATATTCTTCAGGGAACTGTCAAATGTATTTTCCCCGATCCGGATACTGCCTGACGGCATTCCGGTGTCAATTTTGAAGGTTACTGTTTTTTTATCGGTAACGGCACCTGTTGCAGTCTCTTTCAGATAATATCCTGCAGGCTGTTCTCCCTGATCCGTGTAATCCCCAAGCGAATCCTTCCAGTCTGTTTTGTCCGTCGATATCTGGTATCCACTGTCCGGTACAAGTTTCACAGGACTTATGTACCAGTCATTGTTACCTTTCGTTCCGAAAACCTGTGCAGCCGCTGAAGTCTGCAGATAACTGATGCTCCAGTTCCTGGAAACACCCGTGGCACCGGTAAGTGTATAGTTATCATTTCCAAGATCTGTTACCGTTGCAGTATAGCTGTCACCTGCTTCTGTCTGTGTATTGCCTTCATAGGCAATTGCAAAAGAATCGCCCTCCAGTGCATTCGCAACCGTCGCCGATACGCTCTGCTCACTTCCTGTATAAATCAGATCTGTTTTTGACCAGATTAATTCTGCCGGAAGTGGTGCGATCGTGAAGGAAGTTTCCGCTTCTGCCCCTGCATAATTTCCATTTTCTGCCACAACCGCTTTCACATAGTAAGGACCTGCGTTCTTTGGTACTCCTCCATTTGTGGCTGCACCATCTGCTGCGGTCGTCATATCTGTACAGCCGGCATCTGTGTAGTATGTACAGGTATAGCTGGAGGCATCTGTAATGTCACTTTCACCTGACTTAACTGTTATGCTTGGTGTATTCGCCTTCTGTCCATAGGTCCAGTCATCCATGGTCACTGTCGGATTAATTTTCGCTTTTTTAATCTTAAAATCAGCACTTATTGTCTGACCGCCAAACGTGACTTTTACCGTATATTGTCCCGAATTTACCGGTGCGGCACCTTCACTTGCAGCACCGCTGTTGCTGCTGTTGGTCTTCGTGCCGTCTTTCAGATAATATACGATATCCGCTTCATTATCTGACTCATAAGCAATGCCATTTGTCACGGTTGCTCCGGTATAAGTATTGCCGGAATAGTATGCATCGACTGCTGCCAGGGTTAAATCTAATTTACCGGGATTAAATTCACAATCTGGCTTCGCCGTACATGTTGCAATGATTTTATCAGCACTTGTTGAATAACTCCATGAATGAAGATGATCACTTACGTACAGACACTTTTCAGTTGTATCATAACTTATAGAATGAAAGCCATCAGTATAAGTAATCCTTTTGCACATCTCCGGAGACGTTCCAGGGGTTGTAATTGTACATGGGAAACTATTTACCTCAACACTTGCAGTTCCTTGGAAGTCATCTTGTATGGTAAATTTTTTTCCTGAAGACATGACAATATCGCAATTATTATTTTCAAAGGTTACATTTCCAATAGTAGCTGATACATTGGTTCTTCCTTCTAGATAAATTCCCCAATCAAAATTTTGAATTTTTCCACCAACAACTTTAATTTCCGCTGCATTTATTCCTACACCGCCCTTCTTCGAAGATGGTGATGTAATAGTTCCGCCATACATATTGACGGTTCCTCTTACAATACAAGCCTTATCAATATCTGTATTACCGCCACAGTCCAATATCGTTCCATTTTGAATATTTATTGTTCCATCACTATCGAACCACCTATTCCTTACAATAACTCCATAGTCAAAAGAACCAGTTGCATTAAATTTAGCATTCTTAAGGTTAACAACCCCTCCGTTTTGAATTATGGGAACTCCACAGTCCGTTAAACCCTCATAAGTACCGCCCTCAAAAGTAACTGTTGCATCTTTATTTTTATTGTTCAGAAAAACATTATTATCAACATTCACCGTATACTCATTAATAATCGTTAACTCTTTACAAGCATTTTCTATACTAATAAAACAGCCATCATCATCCCCTGGCATATTAATGTCTCCAGTAATCTCCAGAGTAACTTTCTCTGTAGTGTCAATAGTAATTACACCACCGAAGGGATCGCGAGGCCCAGTCTTAGTATATGTTCCACCCTGTACCGTATACGTTCCTCCTGAAGTGATCTTTACATTTTCCCCCGGCGAAATCGTATTCGCAGCCGCTGTTCCCACTGCCATCTCACTGCCGCTGCTAAAAAGAGCAACTCCATCCGTAAAGTCTTCTTCCACTTCCACGGCATCCTCAGTATCATCTTCGTCCTGGGATTCTGAAAGATCCCGGATCTCCACTTCTCCACTTTCCTCAATATCCTCTGTCTCAGGTTCTTCTGCAGCTTCTTCTGCAGCTTCAAAGATCACATCCTCATTGTCTTCGCCGTCTTCGAATTCCTGCATTTCCACATCAGCCGCCCAGATGAGGGATTCCGGTACCACAGATGTGATCAGCACTGTTCCGGTCAGGATCGCTGAAAGCAGTTTCCGGCTCTTTTTCACTAATTCATTTTTCTTCATTTTGTTCCTCCTTCCACATTTTATATTTTATGGAAATATTATACTCTACAGAACAAAATTAAGTAATGCCCATCAGAAGCAAAAAAAGTGCCTTTTTTTTCTGAAAAAAGTATTACGGCGGTCGCAATTGACCGCCGTATGTATCTTTGTCTGTTATTTATTTACAAAGGGTTTCAGCTCTTCGCGCTTTTCCACACCCAGTGTCTGAAAAATGCGGGAGAGATAATGTTTGATCGTATTGACTGACATGGACAGGTGATCTGCGATCTCCCGGTTGGTCCAGCCTTTGCTTGCAAGCATGGCTATGGAAAATTCCATAGGTGTCAGCTTATCTGTAACAGAGCTCTGAAGCTGTGGATTATGAATATCCATCCAGCCGCGGCTGAAAGCAATGACTGCCTGTGAAAGCCGTTTGTAATTTTCCGGTTCTGTTGGTTTGATACAGGCTTCGATCTGGCCAAGCATCAGTCCGTGGTGCTCGATGAACGGTTCCAGAAATCCATCCGGTTTCGCCATGTTCCATGCTTTCATCAGGATTTCCCTGGCTTCCTCGTGTTTCTTCTGGTTATTCAGGCACATGATGATCACGCAGTAGAGATATTCCATAGCAATGGGATAACAGCCATCAAGCATCAGAAAAACTGACTGACATAATCCCAGTGCCCGCTCATATTCTTCATTCAGATAAGCATTGTGTGCGAGGATATAGATTGCATAAGCACGAATACCCGCCGGCAGGTACGGCAGAAAATCCTTGAGAGGTGGAAGTCCGTCTGCCGGAAGATGCATCAGAACCGTTGCCAGATAGCCGGCAAAAACACAGGAAGCCATAACTTCTTCTGATACAGAGTTTTCTTCTGCAAGACGAAGGCATTCCTGGATGTTTCGAAATCCCATTCTGGAAGCAGATGGATTTCCCAGCGTAAGATTGGAAAAAGAATACAAAAGTCCTGCGGACAGGCGCAGGCAGAGATCTTTGTCCTGCAGATAAAGCTCCGCAATGTTTCTGCATTCCTGCGCACGTCCTGAAAAATAATATAACTCCGCCTGTGCGATCTGCCGTTGATCCGGATCCTGAAAAGCATCCACAGTAGCCTGTGCCTGTCCGGGAGCAAAGGAACTGTTTATCAAAGGCATAAGATGAGCGGAAAAAGAATCATACATCAAAACAGCTCCCCCCTACAAACTCCCTGAGAAGAGAATTCCGCGGGATATCGTCACTTGGCACGGCGACAAAATAGTCGAAAAATTTCAAAAGGCGTTTTGCCTCGATATATTCCGGCTCATCCTTGCCGATCCCGAACAGAAGCGGCTCTGCATAAAGCTTCAGGCAGGCCAGTTCATAGACAAGTGCGGAGTTGAACATCACATCTGCCTCTTCCTGATACGGGAAGATGTTTGCTTCCTCTCCTCTTCTTACCGACGGCCATCTGGCGATCGTGTCCTTTGCACTCGTTCCACGCGTTCTCGCATCACGCACAATCCTTCGGATCAGTCTGCCATCCGTGGTCGGGATACGGTTGTGTTTGTCGATATTCAGCTGTGTCAGTGCACTGATATAGATCTTGAATTTACTTTCTTTCGGGAGGGAATGACTCAGTTTGTCATTAAGTCCGTGGATTCCCTCGATAACGAGGACATCCTCTTTCCCAAGCTTAAGGAAATCTCCCCGGTATTCTCTGTGGCCTGTCACAAAGTTAAATACCGGAAGTTCAATGCGTTCTCCACGAAGAAGTGCCAGCATATCTTCGTTGAATTTCTCCACGTCCAGGGCTTCCAGGCATTCATAATTTCTCTCACCGTATTCATCCAGCGGTGTATCTTCTCTGTTTTTGAAATAGTTGTCTACAGCGATCGGATGCGGCTTCATGCCATGTGCTGTGAGCTGGATTGACAGCCGATGCGAAAAACTGGTCTTTCCTGATGAAGACGGACCTGCGATCATAATGAATTTCTTGCTGCCATCCTCCACGATCTGCTGCGCGATCCTGGAGATCTTGGCTTCCTGAAGCGCTTCCTGCACCAGAAGGATGTTCCGCACGCCCTCACTGGTGATGCGGTCGTTCAGATCACCGACATAGGAAATGTCCATTTTCTCCGCCCATTCCTGCGATTCCTTCTGCACCTGGAAGATTTTTTCCTCCGGGGCGAATGGCGGGATCACGGATGGATCCTTACGCTCCGGCAGTTCCAGGACAAAGCCCTCATCATAAAGCTTGAGGTCAAAATATTTCACATATCCTGTATGATCTGCCATATATCCATAGAAATAATCCTCATAGTTTCCAATATTATAGATATTCACCTTGGAAACACGGCGGTACCGGAACAGCTTCTCCTTGTCATACATGTGATGATGGTGAAACAGTGCGATCGCCTCATCTGTATTGACGGAACGCTTGCAGATCGGCACTTTTGCATCTACGATCTCATGCATCTGTGTTCTGACCTGATCCAGAAAGTCCTGATCCAATCCTGCAAATCCAGTCATTGTAAAATAATAGCCGGAGCCAACGGAATAATGGATCTCCACCTTCTCGACCGCGTCCTTGCCTGCCACATCGTAGATTGCTTTGAGCAGTACAAGGCAGGCGCTTCTCTTGTACGTAGAAAAGCCAATATGGTCTCTGGTAGTGACAAACTCTACCTGGCAGTCACCCTTGACCCTCTTATGAAGCTCCCGAAGTCTCCCATCCACCGTGACCAGTATGATCGGAGCCTCTGTATCTTTCTGGTATTCATTGACAATATCCCTGTAGGAAGTTCCACAGGGATATTCTTTCGTTTCGCCATTGATCGTTACTTTTGCCATATTCTCCATAAAAACCCTCCCGTTTTTATAGTTATAGTTCGATATCTACAATATCGTATACGGGCTTTTTACTTTTGCACATGTGATCGGAAGTTCCGGGAAGTTTTCGCCGAGCTTCTTTTTCATGGCATCCATAAAAATATATTCTGTGCCGTAGTGACCGGCATCGATGACCGCCAGTCCTGCTGCCACTGCATCAATTCCTGTATGATGGTCAATATCACCGGTGACATACACATCCGCACCTTTGGCGAGCACGTCTGAGATCATGCTCTTGCCGCTTCCTGTACAGATCGCAGCTCTGTGCACCGGCTGCTCAAGATCTCCATAAATCTTAACATCATTCAGCGAAAGCGCAGCCTTTACAAATTCTCCGCATTCTCTGAGGCTCATCTGCTTCGAAAGCATGCCGACACGGCCCAATCCCTCACAGCGGTCCCTGGTCTCCTCTGTCACAGAAAGAACTTCCCGCTCCTCAAGTTTCAGATAATCTGCACTCAAATCTGCCATGCCAAGGACATCATAATTCGTATGCATGGCATAATAGCAGATATGATTCTGGATCAGGCGCATGATCCTCCTTCCGGTGAAATCATGATTGTTGATCTTTTTGATTCCACTAAAGATCATCGGATGATGCGTAATGATCATATCTGCCCCCGCCTGGATCGCTTCTTCCAGAGTTTCCTCCGTCAGATCCAGTGCAAGAAAAACATGAGAAACTTCTGCCTCATCATCACCAACCAAAAGTCCTACATTGTCCCAGTGTTCTGCTGCTTTTGCCGGATATTTATTCTCCAGCCACGCTGTCAGTTCCTTTACTTTCATATCGGTCCAGGGCAGCCAGGATTAGCTGCCGCTCCTCCTCAACTTCTTTTTTGCGGTTTACTGCGCTCTCCCCGGAAGCTTCTTTGAGCTTCTCAAGGATCTCCTCATGGATCCTGAGCTCTCTTTCCAGGAATTTCTCAAGAACCGGATGCTTTCTCTCAAGAAGGATTTTTCCAAACATTTCCTCCTGCGCGCTCCACACCTCAGGCTCCGTTTCCGTATTTCGTTTCACCTTCATGATCGGATAAAACTTACCGTCCTCAAGGATCATCTCTTCTTCTATGATATGGAATCCATTCTCCAGAAGAAAATGCCTGAAATGTGGAATATCTGACTGCGGCTGAAGGATCATTTCCTGAAAATCATCCCAGACGCTTCTGCCATCGTTAAGGATACGCTCCATCAGAGGACCGCCCATGCCGGCAATGACAAGGGTATCTCCCTCGCCATGTCCGATATCGGCAAGTCCGTCACAGCGTCTTGTCTCTATGTAAGAGCCCAGTCCGTACTGTTCAATATGCTCGCGCGCACGAGACAACGGTCCCTCTGCAACATCCGTTGCGATCGCACTCGGAATCCTGTTCTCAAGTTTCAGGTATACCGGCAGATATCCATGATCACATCCCACATCTACCAGCCGGTTTCCTTGTGTCACCAGATCGGCGATCGCGCCAAGTCTCCTGGAAATCTGTACAGATGCGCCCATCAGTCCAGATAATCCTTCAGTTTGCGGCTGCGGCTCGGATGACGCAGTTTACGCAGTGCTTTGGCTTCGATCTGACGGATACGCTCTCTTGTAACGTTGAATTCCTTACCAACTTCCTCAAGGGTACGTGCACGTCCATCGTCCAGTCCGAAACGCAGTCTCAGGACTTTCTGTTCTCTCTCGGTAAGAGTTCCAAGAACTTCGATCAGCTGTTCCTTGAGAAGAGTAAATGCTGCTGCATCTGCCGGTACCGGCACGTTGTCATCCTGGATGAAATCTCCAAGGTGGCTGTCCTCCTCCTCACCGATCGGAGTTTCCAGAGATACCGGTTCCTGAGAGATCTTGAGGATCTCACGTACTCTGTCAACATTCATATCCATCTCTTCTGCGATTTCTTCCGGGGTAGGTTCACGGCCTAACTCCTGGAGTAACTGACGGGAAACGCGGATCAGCTTGTTGATAGTTTCTACCATATGCACAGGGATACGGATCGTTCTTGCCTGGTCAGCGATCGCTCTTGTGATCGCCTGACGGATCCACCATGTTGCATAAGTACTGAATTTATATCCCTTGCGGTAATCGAATTTCTCAACGGCTTTAATAAGACCTAAGTTTCCCTCCTGGATCAGATCCAGAAACAGCATTCCACGTCCTACATAACGCTTTGCAATGCTGACTACAAGACGAAGGTTAGCTTCTGCCAGACGTTTCTTGGCATCCTCATCGCCCTGCTCCATACGCTTTGCAAGCTCGATCTCCTCATCTGCTGTAAGAAGGCTGACTTTACCGATTTCCTTGAGGTACATACGGACAGGGTCTTCAATGCTGACACCTTCCGGTACAGAAAGATCGATCTTGTCCAGTTCGATCTCTTCCTCATCATCCAGCTTGTCCAGCTCTGCATCATCGTCCAGCATCAGGCTGTCATCATTGCCTGAAATACGGAGCACATCGACTCCGCTGGCTTCCAGGAAATCGTATACCTTTTCCATCTGTTCAACTTCAAGAGGCTGGTCTTTGAAGAAATCACTGATCTCCTGGTATTCCAGTACGTTCTTTTTCTTTTTTGCAAGCTCCAGAAGCTCAACCAGTTTTTCGCTGAATTTGCCCATATTCATTTCCATAGGTGCTTATTCCCTCCATATAGTGTTTATATTTTATCCTTATTCAAAAGAAATATGCAGATCCCGGCGTTTTCGGCCGAGTTCCTCTAATTCTTTTTTTGCTTTGATGATTTCCTGAAGTCCCGCCATATCCGTGGGATTCCAGTTGCGGTTTCTTTCTGCAAGACTCTCTGTCTTGATCCGAAGAAGCGTGTCGGCAAAAGCCTGATCCTGCTCCTTGGGAGTCTCCAGATGGATCGTCGCATTAAACAGCGATGCAACTTCTCTCTGCTCTTCACTGTCTGTGAAACTGTTCAGGAGTCTGGCCGGATTTACTTCGCCTTCTTCCCTCTGAGAAAAAAGCATCTGCGCTACTTCCCTGTACAGGGGAACCACAAAGTCCTCCGGTGTCAGATACTGTGCCACTTTATCAAAAATCTTAGGATAGGTGACGATCCAGGTCAGCATCAGTTTCTGCGCCTGATCAGAAGCACTGTCCTTCTTTTTCTTAGGTGCACCTTCCTGACTTTTCTTTGGCTGGATGCGGCGTTCTGCCGGTGTGCCCTTAAGAGCCAGTGTATTGACTCTCTTACGGAGATCCTCCACGCTGATACCGTACTGACCGCGGTACTTCTTAACGATCGCCTCGATATAGAGGTTCCGCTCCAGTTCATCCTTCAGTTCCAGAAGCATCTCTGCACAGCGTTCAAAGAAACGGTTCTGCCCCTGCGGCTCCTCCATCGAGAACTCGCTCTCTGCAATGCTGACCCGGAACATAAAGCTGTCCGACGCCTGCTCAAGCCGTTCCTCAAAAGCTTCCGCTCCAAGGTTCTTGATAAATTCATCCGGATCCTTATATGGCCGCAGATTCACAACTCTGGAATTGACGCCAGCTTCCCGCAGGATCGGGATCGCACGGAGTGCCGCACGGACACCTGCCTCATCACTGTCGTAGAGAAGCAGGACTTCCTGCGTATAACGCTTCAGAAGGCTGGCGTGGCCGGAAGTCAGTGCCGTTCCAAGCGAAGCCACCGCATTGGTAAAACCTGCCTGATGCATGGAGATCACATCCATATATCCTTCACAGAGGATCAGATATTTCCTCCTCGTCGTCCTCGCAACATTAAGTCCGTACAGGTTACGGCTCTTATCAAAGATCTTGGTCTCCGGGGAGTTCAGATACTTCGGTTTGCCGTCACCCATCACACGTCCGCCAAAACCGATCACACGGTTATTGACATCCATGATCGGAAAGATCACACGGTTCCAGAACTTATCATACATACCATGACGCTCGTCCACATTAAAAAGCCCGGATTCCCGAAGCCGGTCATCACCGTAGCCCTTGGACTTAAGGAACTGATACAGTCCTCCGCCGAATTTGTCCGAATACCCAAGCCCGAACTTACGCATCGTCTCCTCACTGAGCCCGCGCCCTGTAAGGTACTGATACCCCTGCGCGCTCTTCTCTGTACGGAGCTGATAGTAGAAATACTGTGCGGCCTGCTTGTTGATCTCCAGAAGCTCTGCTCGCTCCTGTGCCTTCTCTCTCACTTCTTTGGAATACTCGATCTGGGGAAGTTCCACTCCCGCACGGTCAGCCAGATGTTTCAAAGCCTCACCAAACGTATAGTTCTCATATTCCATGATAAAATTAAAAACATTCCCACCGGCTCCGCAGCCAAAGCAATAATACATCTGCTTCCCCGGTGTTACGGAAAATGAAGGTGTCTTCTCATTGTGGAAAGGACATAACCCAAAATAGGAACTGCCCTTCCTGGTTAATTTCACATATTGGGATACCACATCTACAATATCATTCTTCTGACGTACTTCTTCAATGATATCGTCCGAATAACGCATTGCCCATCCTCCTCTGCTGCTTAATAGCCTTCCCAGGACTTTGGTATGTATATCTGCCGGAACTTCTCCATGGAATACTGGTCTGTCATACCAGAAAGGTAATCACAGACCGCCTGGGATCCGGACTCTCCTCGCTTCATGAGTTCCTGATATTCCCTGGACATCTGTTCCGGGTTCTCGATATAATATTCATATAGTTTCTTAAGCATTCTGACTGCTTTGTGTTCTTCTCTCTTTGCCTCCGGATGCGTATATACATTCTGGAACATAATCGTCCGAAGATCCATCAGTGCCGTGAAGATTCTCTCCGACATACAGATATGGTCTCTCTCAAGGCTGTTCTCTATGATATCATGCACAAAAGTATTCAGTCTCTCCCTCGTTGTATACCCCAGAAGTATCCGAAGCGTCACAGGGATATCATCTTCTGTCAGGATACCTGCTCTCTGTGCATCATCCATATCATGATGGATATAAGCTATTTTGTCGGAAAAGCGGACAACCTGTCCTTCCAGTGTCGCAGGACTGCCGCTGAGCCGATGGTTCAGAATGCCATCCCTCACTTCCCATGTAAGGTTCAGTCCCTCACCGTTCTTCTCCAGGATCTGCACGACACGAATACTCTGACGGTAATGAGTAAAACCACCCGGATGGATCTCATCAAGCGCATGCTCCCCCGCATGCCCAAATGGTGTATGTCCAAGATCATGTCCGAGCGCGATCGCCTCCACCAGATCTTCATTCAGGCGAAGTGCCTTGGCTATCGTGCGTGCGATCTGCGATACCTCAAGTGTATGCGTGAGCCGGTTCCTGTAATGGTCCCCGTGCGGTGCAAGAAACACCTGTGTCTTATCTTTCAGTCTGCGAAATGCCTTGCTGTGGAGAATCCGGTCACGGTCTCTCTGATAAACGGTCCTGACATCGCATTCCTCCTCGGTGCGTTCCCTGCCTCTGGAATGAGCGCTGCACGCCGCATATGGACTCAAAAGTTCCAGTTCCTGCTGTTCCATCTTCTCCCGTATATTCATAGGCACTACCTCCACAGGTGCAAAAACACTATGGTTCACAGTAACGACAAAATACCCTATATTAATTATATTCTACATAATGTTTCAAATTCCTCTTTTTTTCAAAAAAAATTTCTTTTTTTGTATCGGCAGAACATTATGGAGTTATCTGCTATGGCATAAAAAAAAACTCCTGATTTAACAGGAGTTCTCTCTCATGCGGAAGATGGGACTTGAACCCACACAAGCGCAATGCTTACAAGATCCTTAGT
>OGQZ01002369.1_pt1 | contig 13106 bp, 8 predicted proteins | sample 1553321 | NCBI WGS metagenome assembly OGQZ01 (sample SAMEA2579958, study PRJEB22360) | human gut metagenome | reverse complement strand
TTTCTCAATCCGCTGTCCCAAGAGCTTGTTTTCCGCCGGAGCCTTTCCTTGAAGAGTCTTCAATTCCTATTGAGACATTGCAGCTAATTCTTTGTCGGTATATTTTTTTCATAACAAATCTTCGACCAAAATCGAAAGCAATACCCTAATTTTAAAATTATCATTTCCCATCAACATAACTAAATTGAAGTCCGTTTTTTGTGAAAATTGCAACAATTTCTGCATTGATAAATCTCCGGCTCCCCCGATTTCGGGCAAAAAAATCGCTGCATTCCCTTTGGGATGCAGCGGGCAAAAAAACAAGCCCCGTCTGTTGACGGGACTTGTTATTATGGCGGAGAAGGAGGGATTTGAACCCTCGATACCCTTTTGGGGTATACACGATTTCCAATCGTGCTCCTTCGGCCAGCTCGGACACATCTGCAAATATTGCTTTGATATTATAACCTACCAAAGCAAAAAAAGCAACAATTATTTAGCATTATTTTTAACTTCAAGTTCATTTGCAAAATATACGGAACGGGAAGTAAAGGCAAAATCAATATTCATATCATCCGCAAGAGTTTTAACATCACAATTAAATTTTGATTTAAAGGTAAGGTAATCCTGAAGCGAAGGAATATCAACATAAAAGAAAACTTCAATATCAAGCGAAGAATCGGAATAGTCAGTAAAATTCACACGAACATCAGATTTATCACTTTCATCATAAGAAAGAATAAGTTCTTTAAGTTTTGAGCAAAAAGCGTTAATTTCTTTTGAAGAATGTTTATATTCGATGCCCAAGTTTTCATTTATAAGGCGATGTGACATACGGGAAAGATTGATTATAGCAGAATTTGCCACAGTGGTATTAGGATAAATTTTTTGGCTGCCGTCAGTCATTCTAAGCCTGGTTGTACGAATTTTAATTTCTTCAACCTGCCCTGCTTCATTATCAATTTTAATAAAATCATCAACTTCAAAAGGTTTATCATAAATAATAATAAATCCGGACAAAAGATTTTCAACTGCATCTTTACAAGCAAACGCAACTGCAACACCGCCGATACCGAGTGCGGCAAAAACCCTTGTAGCACTTATGCCAAATTGTTCAAGCATAAGAAGCGATGATAAAACAACAATAAATATCTTAATCAAATTAGAAATGAAATTAACCGCTGTTTTTTTAGTTTTGGAATCATCATCGCTGAGTACAAATGAAAAATCGCTGTTTATGAAATTTATTAAAAACCAAGATATAGAAAAAATCACACCGAGTTTAAAGATAAGCAAAACGGGATTGCGAATTTCACCGCTCGGCGCAATAATTTCGGTAGAAATATAAATACCGAATACAAAAATAAAAAACGAAAGCGGAACAGAAAGTGCGTCAACAAGTGCCCTTTGTGCAACATCACTTTTTCTTGCAATAGTTTTTGTACAAAGCCAAACGATAGCTTTTGAAATCTGTTTTCTAAACAAAGCAAGTAACAAAAATACTGCCAAGCCTATTATAAGTCTCAGCAGCATTTCCTTTTCATCTTTAACGCCCTCAATAGATGTTACAAGCTTTGACAGAATTGAATTTAATCTGTCACTCATAATTAACCTCTCCAAGATTAGTCAAGAACCTGATAATATGCTGAAAATTTATTCAGCTTTTCTTCAAACTTATCCTTTGGCTGTTCTTTTGGAACTTCAATAGGATATTTACCGGTAAAGCAACCGTCACAATAATCAAAATCTGTATTTTCAGCAAGCTTATGCGTAGCTTCAACTGAAAGATAGCCCAATGAATCAACACCGATTTCTTTAGCAATTTCTTCAACAGTGTCAAACTGGCAGGCAATAAGATTTTCCTGGCTGTCAACATCAGTACCAAAGAAGCAAGGATATTTGAACGGAGGTGATGATATTCTCATATGTACCTCTTTAGCACCTGCTTCACGCAAAAGGCCTACAATTCGCGCACAGGTTGTACCACGCACTATTGAGTCATCAATCATAATAACTCTTTTACCTTTAATATTTTCTTTGACAACATTAAGCTTAATTCTTACTGCATCACGGCGCTGACCTTGAGTTGGCTGAATAAAGCTTCTGCCGATATATCTGTTTTTAATAAATCCGATACCATAAGGTATACCGCTGGCATTTGCATAGCCCAAAGCAGCGTCAAGCCCCGAATCAGGAACGCCGATAACTATATCGGCATCAACCGGATGCTCCTCTGCCAAAAACTTACCTGCCCTCATTCTTGCCTGCTGAACAGATGAACCCTCAATAACAGAATCCGGGCGAGCGAAATATATATATTCAAATACGCAAATATGACCTTTTTTGGTACAATGGGTATCAATTGATTTAACACCTTCTGTGCTGATTACAACAATTTCACCCGGCCTAATATCACGAACGAACTCTGCACCCAAAGTATCGAGCGCACAGCTTTCGGATGAAACAATCCATCCGCCGCCTTCTGTTTTACCAAGGCAAAGAGGTCGAAAGCCGTTAGGGTCACGAAAAGCAATAAGCTTTGTTGCAGTCATTACGACACAAGAATATGCACCTTTAAGCGTAGGCATTATCTTTTCAATAGCTTCTTCCGTACTTTTACTTGTAAGACGAGCCGAAACAATTGAATAAGCAATAGATTCGGTATCTGAAGTACCGTGAAAAATACCGCCCTTAAGTTCAAAAGTTTTTCTTATATCATGTGCATTTACAAGGTTACCGTTATGCGCAAGGGCAAGATTACCTTTAATATGGCGAATAACAAGCGGCTGAATATTATTAACACTTTTACCGCCGGTGGTAGAATATCTTACATGACCTATTGCCATATTACCTGTACCGAGTGTATCAAGTTTTTCACTTGTAAACACATCGGGAACAAGACCGTCACCGCGATGATGCCTAAACACACCGTCATCATTTACAGCAATACCGCAGCTTTCCTGACCCCTGTGCTGAAGCGCATAAAGTGCAAGATAAGCTGAATGAGCCACATAAGTTGTTTTGTTTTCAAAAATGCCGAATACACCACATTCTTCGTGAAGACTGTTAAACATTAACCCTACTCCCAAAATTATAAAATTTTTTCTGTTTTGCGTATTATATCACAATAAAATACTACTTGCAATAATATAAACAAATAATTTACATAACAAAATGGAGAACAATATTTTACAATTGTTCTCCATTTACTTTTATTTAGTTTTAACGCTCTTAACCTTTGACCAAGAAGAATAATCCCTTTTACCGTTCACTATTTTATATGTACGAATTCTTACATAATACTTTTTCTTTGCTTTAAGCTTTTTAACGGTGGTTTTGGTTGTCTTTTGCCTCTTGATATTTACAGTCTTTTTATTTTTCTTAAATTTCTTGTCTGTTGCAACTTGAACTTGATAACCTTTTACGCCCCTGACCTTTTTCCATTCAACTGATATAGCTTTTTTAGCCGATTTTACCTTTTTGAATTTAGCTGATTTCGGCTTTGCAACTTCAATCTGTGCAGTTGTTGTATCATTTTGATTAGGCTGTGTAGGTGCAACATAATTAGGATTAGCCACACCGCATACCAAACAATTTGGTGAATTATTACCAAAGTTATGACCTGTTGCCGGAATTACCGTTGAAACTTCATTATATCCGCAAACGGTGCAATATCCGGCTTGTGTGTTACCACTTGTTGTACAGGTAGGTGCTTTTGCAGGTGTTGTAATAACCATTGTATGACCTAAAGGAGCGGTAAAAGTTTGTGAAATCAATTTATCGCAATCTGCACAACGACTTTGAACAGCACCCTGCTCAGTGCAAGTTGCAGAAATAACTACTTGAACTTTGTCACTATGTGTACACTCTTCAAAATAGTCAATACTCATATTATTTTTTTGAGCAAAATCCTCTGCTGTTGAACCTTCGGCACCGCCGATTACAGCTGTTTTAGGAATTGTACAGTTAATAACACATTTAGGGTTAAGCACATTGATTTTTTTAAGCGATTTACAGTTATCAAGCGCACCGGCGGCAATTGAAACTGTTGAAGCCTTTACAGTGATTTTAGTTACATCAGATTTAGCACTTATCAAATGATTACCGCAATAAAGAACTCCATCTTCCCAATTTTTAACGGTGTTATAAAATGCCGTACCGTCAAAAGCCTTACTGCCAATATAAGTAACGCTGTCAGGAATCTCAATTTTCTTAAGCTTGCTACAACCGTTGAATGCATCGTAGCCGATAGTCGTTACGCTGTTAGGTATTGTTACACTTGTTAAACTTGTACAACCATCAAATGCATAACGGCCAATACTTGTTACGCTATCAGGTATTGTTACACTTGTTAAACTTGTGCAACCATTAAATGCATAATTACCAATACTTGTTACGCTATTAGGTATTGTTACACTTGTTAAACTTGTGCGACCTTTAAATGCAGACTCACCAATGCTTGTAACTTTGAATGTATAACTTTCATAAGAAACACATTCAGATATTGTTATATTTTTAGGTGTACCTGAATAACTTATTACTTGTGCCGTATAATCATCATTTAATCTATATTTTACACTATCAACTGTAACAGTATTTCCGTTTCCTATAATTCCGTCAGCACATTTAATAAATGCATGTGTTAAACAATAATTATCAGAACCGATAGTAATAGCTTTCCATTGCGATTTAGTTCCACTATAATTAACTCTTATTAAGTTTGTGCAATTATAAAAGGCTTCAAAGCCAATACTTGTTACACTATCAGGTATTGTTACACTTGTTAAACTTGTGCAATCTTCAAATGCACAACTGCCAATACTTGTTACACTATTAGGTATTGTTACACTTGTTAAACTTGTGCAACCATTAAATGCATAATCACCAATACTTGCTACACCGTTTCCGATTGTTACGCTTGTTAAACTTGTGCAATATCCAAATGAAAAACCACCAATACTTGTTACACTATCAGAAATTGTTACATTTGTTAAACTTGTGCAACCATAAAATGCAGAATTACCAATACTTGTTACGCTGCTTGGTATTGTTACGCTTGTTAAATTTGAGCAACTGGAAAATGCAGAACGACCAATACTTGTTACGCTGTTTGGTATTACATATTCGCTATCTGTTTTACCAGCAGGATATGTAATCAACTCCGAATTGCTTTTATTAAACAAAACTCCGTCAGTTGAAGAGTAATTTTCATTGTTATTTGAAACTTCAATTGATGTTAAACTTCTGCAACCGGAAAATGCAGAATCACCAATACTTGTTACACTATTTGGTATTGTTACACTTGTTAAACTTGTGCAACTGCTAAATGCTTCTTCACCAATACTTGTTAAACTATCCGGTATCGTTACACTTGTTAAACTTCTGCAATCACGAAATGCAGAATAACCAATACTTGTTACACTGTTTGGTATTGTTACATCCGTTAAACTTGTACAACCATCAAATGCGGAATCACCAATACTTGTTACACCGCTTTCAATAATTACTGATTTAATATTAGTATTTTGAAAAAACTGTCTATAAGAATACATATCACCTGTTCCACTAATAGTAAGCAAACCAGTTTCAGTATCAAGCGAATATCTAACATTATCACCACAACTACCTGTTTTTACGCTTGCATACGCAGTCAAATTCATTCCCGATATTATGGCTAAAATCATTGCAACGGATAAAAATAAACTAATTACTTTTTTCATAATTAACCTCCTGTAAAAACAAAATATTTACTTTTATATTGTATCATTTAAAATCAAAATTTGCAACATTGCAAAAAGCACCGAGTTCACGATTATGAATCTCGGTGCTTTTGATTATATTTATTTAGTTTGGTGTATAAAGATTTGCATACGGGCGGGATGATGCCGGAACAAGCTTTTTAAAAGGCTTTGCCGTAATAGTGTTATAATCGGCATTAAAGAATTTGCAATACTTTTTAATATACATATCAAGTTCTTTTTTATCAGTTTCATCAAGATTTTGAACCTTAATATTATCGCTGATATTTTCCTTTGGAAAAGAGCCGCGAACAAAAATTTTGCCGCCGTGCATACCCGAAGCACAGTGAGTGCCGAAAAGTTTTTCTCCCCTTTTCATATCAAGGCCGAGAAGAACAATAGTACCGCCCGCCATATATTCGCCGAGGAATGAACCTGCATTTTTGCCGATAACAAGAACCGGACGCATTTGCCTAAATTCTTTCATATGAATACCGCCACGACAAGCCACATTATCACGAATGTAAATTTGACCGTCACGCATACCGTAACCCATAGCGTCACCCGAATGGCCGTGAACTACGATTTCGCCGCCGCCCATTGTATTGCCGACTGCATCTTGGCAATTACCGTAAACAACAACTCTGCCGCCATTTAAATAGCAAGCCATATCATTGCCCGGTGTACCGTAAACTTCAACGGTTTTACCCTCATCAAGAGCGCAACCGATATATCGCTGGCCGTTAACATCTTTAACAGTAACTTTGTTTTGCTTTTTAAGTTGCTTTTCAATTTCTTCATTTACTGCTTCGTATCGAGTAAGCCCTGCTTCGATAATCATAACAAAATGCCCCCTCTCAATTTTTGAATTCTTGTTTCTTTATCAAACATAAATATTGACGGTGTATCCATAATATCACCATCAAGTGAATTAAGGTCAACTTTATTTGAAATAAGATTTGTATAAATACCGGCATTTTCGCTTGAATTGATAAGCACAAAGCCTACGAGTTTATTACCCTCAAAAACAAGCCTTTTATAAACATCACCGTCAGATTTGATTTTATCACTATACTGCTCGCCCTGTGCATTTATAAGACCGCAGGTGCAAATGCGAAGTGAGAAAAAGTCAATTGCATTGACTGAATAAGTACCGTTTACAACTTCGCTTTCGCAAGCCATTTGATTGCCGGCAACTCTACCCTGCTGCACAGCATTAGGCCAAAGAGCAATAATTCTCTTTGAACCGTCAAGCATATCAACCGAAACGGTGCAATCTCCTGCCGCATAAATATCTTTATCACTTGTTTGCATTGTATGAATATCTGTAATAATACCTCTGTTTACTTCAAGTCCGGCTTTTTCGGCAAGTTCGGTTTGAGGTCTTACACCGACTGCAAGTACAAGCAAATCGCATTTTAACACTTTTCCGTCTTTAAGAGTCACGCCTGTAATGTGCTTACCCTTTGACTGTGCTTTAACAACGGTATTTTCAAGATGAAATTTAATTGCGTTATTTTCTAAATGTTTTTTTACCTGGCGGGCAGATGTTTTATCAAGAATTGACGGAAGAACTCTTGGTGCAAGTTCAACAACATCAACACTCTTGCATATTTTTACAAGTCCTTCGGCAGCTTTCATACCGATAAGACCCGCACCAATAACTACCGCCTTTGTATTTTCATTTGCAAGCTTTTTCAGCTCTTTTGCAGATGCTAAATCAAGGAAAGTTACTGCATTATCCTTACCGTCAACATTTTCCATTGGCGGAACAAAAGGCTTTGAACCTGTTGCAAGGCAAAGTTTATCATAAGGGTATGATTTTTTGCCGACTTTAACGGTTTTATTTTTTCTGTCAATAGAAGTTACTTTGGAATCTGTAACAACATTTATATTATTAGCTTTATAAAATGCAGGCTTGCGCAGTGCCATATCACTTTCTTTAACTTTACCTTTAAGAAAATAGCTGATTGACGGGCGTGAATAAGGAAGATACGCTTCCTCTGTAAGCATTGTAATATTGCCTTTAGCGTCAGCTTTTCTGATAGCTTCCGCTGTTGAAAGGCCTGCTGCACAAGCACCGATAATAACATAATTCATTATTTAGCACCTCCCACTTCAAGCCATAACAAAGCGTGGTTAGGGCAATTTTTAACACAGGCAGGTTCTTCGCCTTGGCAAAGGTCACATTTATATGCAATGTTTCCCTGCTTAATACAACCTATCGGGCAAACAGCAAGGCAGGTCATACAGCCAATGCATTTATCCTCATTAACAGAAACTATGCCTGTTTTTTTATCTTTAGTCATTGCACCTGTAATGCAGGCTTTTACACAAGCCGGGTCATCACAATGGCGGCAATTAACTGCCACCGAAGCGACCTTATCACCAAAAACAGAAATTCTGCTTACCGGTTCAGGCTTCTCCGACTTATAAGCTTTAACTATATCTTTTGATTTTGAATGAGCTGTTTTGCAATAAACCTCACAAAGACGGCAGTTTATGCAAAGCTCTTCTCTTGCGAAAACTTTTTTCATATTTGCATATCCCCCTTATTCACCTGCGTGTTTAATGCCGAGTATTTCAAGTTCTTTATCGCTCAAGCCTATACCACGAAGCATAAGTCTGTTACCGCGAAGCGAGTCGATAGAGTTAATACCCATACCACCCATTATTTCTTTAATTTCGTGGTTCCAAGCATTGATTAAGTTAATTACTCTTTGATGTGCAATTTCAGGGTTAAGGCGGCGTGTTAAATCAGGCCTTTGAGTAGCAATACCCCAATTGCATTTACCTGTATTACAAGTTTGGCACATATGGCAGCCCATAGCAATAAGAGGAGCAGAAGCAACATAGCAGGCATCTGCGCCGAGAGCTATTGCCTTAACAATATCTGCCGAACAGCGAAACGAACCTGCGGCAACAAGTGATACTGTTGAGCGAATACCCTCATCACGAAGTCTTTGGTCGGCAGAAGCAAGTGCAAGTTCAATAGGAATACCTACATTATCACGAATTCTTGTAGGTGCGGCACCTGTACCGCCTCTAAATCCGTCAATAACCACAATATCGGCACCGGCTCTTGCAACACCGGAAGCAATAGCTGCAATATTATGTACAGCCGCGATTTTAACAGAAACAGGCTTTTTATTATGTGTAGCCTGCTTAAGCGACCAAATAAGCTGGCGCAAATCTTCAATAGAATAAATATCGTGGTGCGGTGCAGGTGAAATAGCGTCTGAACCCTCCGGAATCATACGGGCATTTGATACTTCAACATTTACTTTTTCACCCGGAAGGTGACCGCCGATACCCGGCTTTGCACCCTGACCTATTTTAATTTCAACGAACTTTGAATTATTAAGATAATCTTTATGCACACCAAAACGGCCTGACGCTACCTGAACAACAGCATAATCGCCGAAAGAACGCAAGTCGGGATGAAGACCGCCCTCACCTGTATTAAACAATGTTCCGAGTTCAACGGCTGCCATAGCAAGTGACTTTTGAGCATTAAGTGAAATAGAACCAAAGCTCATAGCCGAAAACATAATAGGTGTTTCAAGCATAACCTGCGGCGGCATTTCAGTGATAGACTTACCTTTCTTTTCAACCTCAATTTTATCTGGCTTGCGACCTAATATAGTACGAATTTCCATCGGTTCACGAAGAGGGTCGATAGACGGATTGGTAACCTGTGATGCATTAAGCAAGATTTTATCCCAATAAATAGGATAAGGCTTTGGATTACCCATAGCGGAAAGAAGAACCGAACCCGTTTCTGCCTGACGGCAGATTTCCTGCTGATAAGAAGGTGTCCAATTCGCATTATCACGATAATCACAAACATATTTTTCTATACGCAATGCTCCTGTCGGGCAGAGGTCAACACATCTGTGGCAGGCAACACAATTTTTTGAATTTACTAATACTGTTTTTCCGTCTTCATCAAAAAAGTGGCATTCATTTGAACACTGACGAACACAGCATCCGCAATTTATGCAAAGTTCTTTATCACGAATAACAGTAAATCTGCGTGGAATATAATTTATCATCAGTTCTCATCCTCCTCTTCATCAATTTCAAGCGGAATAAATACAGGCTCTGCACCTGAAACAGACCATACCTCATCAGGATCAGGGCAAATAATTCTGATTGCCGATTCTTCAGAAGCAAAATAAGCACGGTTTCCTTTAGTTGCGGCAGTAAGTGAACGAAGCTTCAGCCTATCGTTAATAGCAAGAAGTCCCTTATTAGAACCGAGAATTACAGAAAACGGGCCATTAACAAGCGCACCGTTATAAATAGAACGAAGATCGGTAAAATATTTCTTTTTATCATCGTCCATTCTGTCAATTTCATCCCATTCAGGTGCTGTAAGTACATCTGCGGCAACTTCAATAGGAAGATTATGATGGCGCAAAAGATGGTCAAAAAGATAAGTGATAACTTCTGTATCTGTTTGCATCGTGCAAATATATCCAAACTGCTCAATATATCTGCGGTTGGCATCATATGATGATATTTCGCCGTTATGCACAATTGACCAATCAAGAATATTAAAAGGATGAGCACCTCCCCACCAGCCGGGTGTGTTAGTCGGGAATCTGCCGTGCGCTGTCCAAATATAAGCTTCATATTGGTCAAGCATATAAAATTCACCTACATCTTCAGGATAACCTACTGCTTTAAAGCAGCCCATATTTTTACCGCTCGAAAAGATATAAGCACCCTCAATTGCATTATTAACTTTAGTTACACACTGTGCAACATATTCAAGTTCATCAAGCCTTGCGTCTTTCATTCGCACACGGTTTGCCTTACCGAAATAACGCCAAATATCAGGTCCTTTTTCAATGCTTGGAACTTGGCGGGTAGGTATTCTCTCCGCAACATCAATATTAAAATGCCTAAAAAGAAAATCTTCGCACTGCTTTCTTGCCTCGCTTGAATCATAGAAAACATGAATAGCGTATTCATCCTTATGTTCAGGATAAATACCATAAGCAGCAAAACCACCGCCAAGACCATTTGACCTATCGTGCATAAGTGCAATAGATTTAATGATTTGAGAACCGTTTATGCGGTTGCCTTTTCTGTCAATAATAGCGGCAATGGCACAGCCTGACGGAATTCTGATTTCTCCTTCTTTCAACATAGTATCCTCTCCTTAAGTTATGTGTAAATAACAATATATTTTATGAACATAATGTTCAATAAATATTGTGTTTTCTTAATTTTACAATAAATAACACTTATTAGTCAATTATACAAATTACAAAATTAGTGCAATTTTTGAGTTATTTTATGTATAATATCACAGTATCCATACAACTTTTAGTATAGTTATTCAGTTTCTTATGTATACGGTTGTATTTTTATACAATCGCATAAAAGAAAAAGGACTGAATTAACAGTCCCTTTTCTTTGGTAGAAAATAGCAAAAACAATTATATAAAAGAGATTTTACAAATCTGTTTTACACATCATCCTCACCCTGCAAAGCATCATATCCTCTTTCGCCGGTACGAACTTTAACCGCATCTTCAACATCATAGATGAATATTTTGCCGTCGCCGATATTACCGGTATAAAGCACATTCCTTGCAGTTTCAACAACTGTTTCAACCGGAACAGCAGAAACAACCATTTCAAGTTTCATTTTAGGGTTAAGATTCATTTCTTCGATTTCAACACCACGGTATTTTCTGATGTGGCCTTTTTGTGTGCCGCATCCCATTACATTTGTAACAGTCATACCGGTAATGCCGATTTCGTTCATAGCAGATTTAATTTCTTCAAACTTAGCAGGATTAAATATCATAACAACTTTTGATAAAGCCGGTGATTTTTTAGTCGTATAAGTTTCAACTTCAACTGCCTTTTCAACCGGAGCAAGCGGAGTTGCAGGTACACTTGCTTTTGGAGCTGAAGCTTTGATAGAAGAAGATGTTGCAAAAGCCATAGCCGGCATAAAATCTGCGTAAGCAGACGGAAGATTATGTTCGGTAGCATCAAGACCTTTGATTTCTTCCTCTTCAGATACGCGAAGTCCGTTAGTTTTCTTAATAATGAAAAATACTATTGTCATAGTAACAATCGTCCAAGCGGCAACACAAACAAGACCTAATAACTGCTTGCCGAGAAGCGAGAAGCCGCCGCCGTAGAAAAGGCCTTGGAATGAATCATTACCCGGTACGGTTGTAGTGGCGAAAAGACCGACTGCAACAGTACCCCACATACCGTTTACGCAGTGAACTGCAACAGCACCGACAGGGTCATCAACTTTAAGCTTAATATCAATAAATTCTACTGCAACAACTACAAGAATACCTGATACAACGCCTATAATGCAAGAGCCAAGTGCATCAACAACATCACAACCGGCAGTTACTGCAACAAGACCTGCAAGTGAAGCGTTAAGTGACATTGAAACATCAGGCTTACCGTTTTTAATCCAAGTGAAAATCATAGTTACACAAGTAGCAATAGCAGGAGCACAAGTTGTGGTTACAAATATTGAAGCAAGCTGTGGTCCGCTTTTTGCAGCAGCACCGTTGAAACCATACCAACCAAACCAGAGAATGAACACACCGAGTGCACCGAGAGTTAAAGAGTGTCCCGGAATAGCTTTAGCAACTTTTTTGCCTGTTTTCTTATCTTCAACATACTTGCCGATACGAGGGCCAACCATAATTGCGCCGATAAATGCCGTGATACCGCCAACCATATGAATTGCACAAGAACCCGCAAAATCGTGGAAGCCGAGATTTGCAAGCCAACCGTTTGGATTCCAAATCCAACCTGCTTCAATAGGATAAACAACAGCAGAAATTACAGCTGAATAAATACAATAGCTTGAAAACTTTGTACGCTCAGCCATTGAACCTGAAACAATAGTTGCCGCTGTTGCGCAAAATACAAGGTTAAATACAAAATTAGACCAATCAAAATTTTGATAATTTGTGAAAACGCCCAAGGTTGGCATACCGCAAAAGCCACCTAAAACTTCTTCACCCATCATAAGACCGAAACCAAGCAATATAAACATCGGAGTACCGATACAAAAATCCATAAGGTTTTTCATAATAATATTGCCGGCATTTTTAGCCCTGGTAAAACCTGTTTCCACCATAGCAAAACCGCATTGCATAAAGAAAACAAGAGCCGCACCGATTAAAAACCAAATGCCGAACACTTCACTGTCGACTTTTTCAAGAATAGATGTTATATCCATATATTCTTCCTCCTAAAATTTAATAGTTTGTAATGATAAAAAGAAAATAAAAAAAGAAGATAATGAATTATTAAATAAATATTCAGAAATATCAAAGAAAACAAATGAAGAAGTTTTAAAAAAGGATGCTTATAACGAAACTACAATTGCAG
>OGQZ01002366.1_pt1 | contig 13117 bp, 8 predicted proteins | sample 1553321 | NCBI WGS metagenome assembly OGQZ01 (sample SAMEA2579958, study PRJEB22360) | human gut metagenome | reverse complement strand
TTAAATATACCCATTTGTATAATCCTGCGAAGGTTATGTCATGGATAATTTCAGGCTTCAGAAGAGGATTTCCCTTTTCATAAGTGAAGACGTCATCATATTGCATATTGCTGCTCAATTCCTGATAAGACGGACGACGAGTCTTCATCGTATAATCCAACGAGAAATTGGCTTTGCCTATCGGAAATGATAAACTTGCATTCGGAAACAATTTATCATACCGACGACTTTGTCCATCAATCCAGATTCCTTTCTCATAATAATCAGAAACGGTATGTTCATACCTCAGACCTGCTTCTAAATCAATTTTTCCCAATGGAAGATAATAGGTCAAGAATCCAGCCAACTTATTTTCCCTGATATGGTCATCTGTAGAAGCAATTATCTGTTCCACATTGTTGTAAGTTTCCTTGCGGTCTGTATAGATAAACTCACCACCACCTTCTAGCTTTCCTTTCCCAACAGGATAAGACAGCGCCAATTTAGAAGCAGCCATTACATTGTCCGCCTTGTTTGTGCTGTTAACATTACTTTCACCAGAAGCACTACTCTGCTCCTTTATATTCTGCACAGCCTTGTTCTGGCTAACAACCAAGTCATTATCAAAAACGACATTCCATTTTCCGAATTCTCCCCGATAATAAGCATTCACATAATGAGCAGGAGGCGTCTTGCGATTCCATTTCATATCATAGGATATGGATTCCAACTCTGTCCCATTCTTCATTACACATTGATATGTAGGCCATGAAGCAGTACTATTTGGTAAAAAGTTTACATTATAAGTAGCACCTATGGAATGTTTCTCATTGAAGACATAATTGAAACCTATCTTTGTGGCAATTTGTGCTTTGCTTTTGGGGAATATCCCGATGTCGCTATGCATTTGCCACATTTCTCCATCTTTAATGACAGTCTTTTTATCTATCTGATGCTGATACCTTTGCGTCAAATCATAATAAAGACTTCCGAATATATCCAATCCTCCTCTACGCCAGTTTAAATTACCGCCCTCAGACAAAGATGTAGAATGTCCCTGCCGAGCCATAGAAGTAAACCCACCGCTCAATCCATCACCTTGTTTCTTATTCGTTCTGATCACAATGACAGCCTTTACCGTAGCATCATATTTTGCTCCAGGATTGTTGTTGAGAGTTACGGAGGCGATGTCTTTGGAACTTATTCTATCCAGTTCCCCCTCATCCGTCAACTTCCTTCCATTCACATATACCAATGCTTCACCCTTGCCATAAACACGATATTTTCCATCACTGCCATAAACACTCGGCACTTGCGCCATAACATCGTTGGCAGTACCAGCTTCGCTCAAAGGTGTTCCTTTCACCTGAGTAACAAGTCCTTCATTCGTCATCTCAAAGGTTTTACGATGTCCTTTTACAACCACCTTCTGCAGATTCATTGTTGCCTCTTTCAGAGTTATTGTCCCTATCTTACCTATATTAAAGGTATTGCTTGCCGTAATATAGCCCACGCAACTTACTCTTACTATCGCCTTTCTGGCTCCGCAGGGAATCACAAACTGTCCGTTCTCATTCGTCACGCCGCCATTAATCAATGAAGAGTCACGAACATTCAGCAGGGCTACATTGGCGAAATCTATAGGGCGATGATGCGTATCTACAATGCGACCTATCATCTTGGTGGGAGTTTTCTGCGTACACTCCACCATGATATTATCCTCCACCTGCGTCATCCTGATGGGATAGAATCCAATCAGCTGCATGATGGCATCGGGAACACTCTGGTTTCTGATGCTCTTGGTTACCTTGAAATCCTCCAGTTCATCATACACGAAGTTGATGGTGTACTTATGCTGGCGGGCGTTCAAATCCTTCAACGCCGCCGAGAACGACACATTATTATATTGTCGGGTGATGCGCTGGGCATAAGACTGCTGAACCAAAAGCAACAGGAAGAGAAGAAGAAGCTCTCTGATAAGCTTGCCGCTAACGGGCATTGGTTTCCAAAAATCTCTCATAAACATATCCTCCTATCTTATTTCACCAACAATGTACCGTCAATATACTCTATCTGTATGCGGTCGAAAGCATTCAAAATCTCCAGGTTCTGCTCCAATGTCTTCGTCTTGTTCCAGTTGAAGAAGAGCCGGATGTGCTGGGCACCGGCATCCACATACTCCACCTTGACATGATAGAATCCGGATAGTTGAGCCAGAATGGTTCCCAATTCAGCATCATCAAACACCAACGGCTTCATATCAAGAGAATCCTTGTTCTCTGCTGTTGCAGCACGAAGACTGTCGTTCGTCAGCGCCTGGGTTGTTGCCAGCTGTTCTGTCGCAGCCTTGTTATCCGCTGTCTGATCAGAAGCCGGGAATCCCAACCAGCCATTGTGAATCGCAGCCAAGGCTACCCCCGAAAGGAAGATGATGCCAACGATGGATGCAGCAATCTTCATCCGGTTGCGATAAGCGTCCTTGGCTCTGCCGGCATCCATCGCCAACTTATCCTCATGATGTGCCTGAACAAACTCCTTCCAAGCCCCATCCACATCCACGTCCTTCGGATTGGCTTTCTTGCCAGCCATTCTCGCCATCGCCAGTTCATGGAAGAACTCCTTCACTTCCTCATCGTCAAGTAGGCGCTCCACCTGCTCGTCGGTATATTTCTCGGGATGCTCCTGCATGTCAAAGAGCATCATCCGCTTTTCTTCTTTACTCATGTTTGTCATTGTCTTGCTCATTTAAATTGTTTCTTAATCCAGTCCATCGCCTTCGAGAGATGGTTGAATACCGTCACCTTGCTCACTCCCACTTCATCAGCCACCTCCTGATAAGATTTCTCCTGAAGATAGCGCAGACGGAAAATGAGTTGCCGGATAGGCGGTTCCAGGTCTTCGATGAGAAGCATCAGCCGGTCGAGTCGCTCGTCGGTCTCTTCTGAGAGAATCACATCGGCATCATCCAGCAGCAGCTTCGCCACCCTTTCCTTCACGCTCTTATGAGCTATCAGGTTGAGACAGCGGTTGCGTACGCTCCGCATCAAGTAACCGTCCTCACTCCTAGGCACCAGAACCACATCATCGGCAAGAATCTGGGCGAATACTTCGCTCACCACATCCTTGCTCTCGTCATCATCCGAAAGAATGCATCTGGCCAGATTGTACATCTTCGCATAATGCTGACGGAATAACTGTTCTATGTCCTTTTTTCTGTTCATATACTATCTATACAGTTGAGCCAAGCGAAAAACTAAGCAAAACATCAACTTTTTTGTTTTTTCTTTAAATCCGAATCGAAATCACCAAGATTCTCCCCGGATTGGAATGCAAAAGTACACAATCTATCGGAGATAGAAGACAAATGGTAAGGATAAATCGATTTTCAGTTGATTTATTTGTTCATTCCAACATTTTTTAGTACTTTTGCCCACCAAATTACAAACAAGTAAATAAGATTGGTATAAAATAGGTATTACCAAGATAAAATAAAGAATAGATTAGATAAAGGAGAATAAGATTATGTCAACGATTATTTATCCATCACCGATATTCGGTCCGGTAAACTCCCGTCGTCTGGGAGTTTCACTGGGCATCAACCTCATGCCATCTGATGGCAAGGTCTGCTCATTCGACTGCGTTTATTGCGAATGCGGATTCAACGCCGACTTCCGTCCTAAGAAGAAGCGCCCTACCCGCGAGGAGGTAAGAGAAGGATTGGAGAAGGTTCTGAAAGAGCGCCACGACAACAACCAGCCTTTGGACGACATCACCTTCGCAGGAAACGGTGAACCTACGGGGCACCCAAACTTCAAGGGAATCGTGGAAGATACGATGGAACTCTGCAAGAAATATTTCCCTGAAGCACAAGTATCCGTACTCAGCAACGCCACCTATATATATAAGGAGGAAGTGAGAGAGGCGCTGATGCTCGTGGATAACAACATCCTGAAACTGGATACCGTGGATATGGATTACATCAAGAAGCTGGACCGCCCTCAGCAGCCTAACTACGACGTGAAGGATGTAATCAAATATCTGAAGATGTTTAAGGGGCACGTCATCATCCAGACCATGTTCCTGAGAGGTGACGGTTTGGACAATACCAGCGAGCATTTCGTAGCTCCTTGGCTGGAGGCAGTGAAAGACATCCAGCCTCAGCAGGTAATGGTTTATACCATCGCCCGCGAAACACCAGACAAGTTGCTGGAAAAGGCACCAAAGGAAGTTCTCGATGCCATCAAGGAGCGTGTAGAGGCTCTGGGCATCAAGTGTACAGCCAGCTATTAAGAGATAATCAGGATAAGAAAGAAAAGTAAGTAGAAAAAAGAAAGAATGAAAGCTAAAAGTAATATCCTTATTATCAGCGATATGTGTGGCTACGGAAAGGTATCTGCCGCTGTTCAGATGCCTATCCTCTCTTATATGGGACTCGATGTGTTCAATCTGCCCACCATGCTCATCAGTAACACCTTCCCATACGGCAAGTATGCCATTCTGGAATGCACTTCGTATATCGAGGAAGCCTTGCAGAAGTGGAACGAACTGGGCATTCATTTTGATGCCATCACCACGGGTTTCATGGCTTCGGAGCGTCAGGCTAAGCTGGTGGCACGTTATTGCAGAGAACAGGCAGCACTGGGCACCGACATCTATGTGGATCCCGTGATGGGCGATTACGGCAAGCTCTATGGTGGAGCCAGTGAGAGTACCGTGAGATGCATGAAGGAGATGCTGAGCGTATCGCATCTCTGTTTTCCCAACTATACCGAGGCTTGTCTGCTGACGGATTCGGAATACAAGGAAGAGGGAATCTCGGAGAAGGAAGCCTATGAACTGATAGATAAACTGAGAGCCATCGGTTCCCACTCCGTGCTCATCACCTCGTGCATCGTAGAGGGTCAGCATGCCGTGGTAGGTTTCAATCATCTTACAGAAGAGTATTTCCTCCTGCCCTACGAAGAAATCCCCGTTCAGTTCCCGGGCACCGGCGACATTTTCTCCAGCATCATCGTGGGCAGACTGAAGGATGGCGATCAGCTTCGCCATGCCACCCGCATCGCCATGGATACCCTGCGCAACTGGATAGACATCAACAAGGATGACAAGGACAAGAACCGAGGAATTCCGATAGAAAGGCATCTGGGGGACTTGTAGATTGCCATTTAGCAAACACAGAAGCAAGGGAATACCAATTAAATTATAATGGAAAAGAAAGAAACAAATACACTCAGTATATTTCAGCGACCGGTATGGGTAAGCCTGTTCGCCCTTACGGCTGCTATCTCGTGGGGATGGGCTTACCCATTGATCAAAATGGGAATGAAGGAATATCAGATTACAGCAGACATGACCGGAAGCAAGATGCTTTTTGCCGGCATCCGCTTCTTCATCTCCGGTATCATCATCCTTGCCATCGCAAGAAGTTCACACCGTGAATTCGGATTCAAGAAGAAAGCTGTTCAAGAAAATGTCTGGTTTCTTCTCCTCTATGCACTCCTCAACACCACCCTTCATTATGCCTTCTTCTATTTCGGACTCTCGCATAATGCAGGAGCACGTTCGGCGATACTCAATTCGATGAGCGTCTTCACGGTGGTTATCCTTGCCTGTATCTTCTTCAAGAGCGACAGGATGACGTGGCAAAAGGCATTGGGCTGCATCATCGGATTCCTAGGCATCCTAGCCTTGAACCTTGGCGGAAAGGAAAGCGGTAGTTTCACTTTCCTGGGCGATGGTATGATTATCCTCAACGCCCTGTGTGGAGCCAGTGCTTCCCTGCTGACCCGAGGATTGAGCAAGAGAGTGGATGTTTTCGTAGGAACCGGTTATTCGCTGAGTATCGGTGGAGCCTTGCTGGTGATTCCTGCATTGTTAATGGGTGGCTATCTGCCAGTCATCAGCCTCTGGGGCATCACCATCCTTCTGCTGCTCATTGCCATCTCAACCATCAGTTTCGCTCTCTACAATAAACTATTGAGCTGCAATCCCGTAGGAAAGGTAGCAATATACAATTCGCTCATCCCCGTAGTAGGAGCCATCACCTCCTGCCTCTGTCTTGGTGAAACCTTCTACTGGAAGTATCTGATAGCAGGCGCATTGGCTACTGCCGGAATTTATATCATCAATAAAGGGAAGAAATAAATCCGGCTGTTGCCAATGCAACCCATATAGAAAGCAAAGCCAACTATTTCAAGATACCCGTTTCTCGCTCCTCATTGTTGATATTCCGCTGTATCTTACGGTATTCCTTTCCCCGATTGATATTCCAGGCAACACCGATACGGAGCAAATTACCTCCCGAATTGTCATAACCACGAACCTGCTTACGGAGCAAGGCGTTGACGATTTCTGCTGAATAGGATTTCGGATGAGCCATAAACGGATTATGCATATAGAGCGTAAAATCGAAATCACCTATATGATAACTGGCTGAGGTTGCCAATGAAGGAGGATTATGCCCGATGTTCTCTCCCTCCATAAAGTTCCAACCACTATCAGCATACAGCATCACAGTCCATTTTCCCCAATATCCCTGTAATGTTCCACTATAATTATAAGCGGTATAACAATGACTGTACTCATCGCCCTTATTGAAAAAACGGTAAATACCTGCATTCACAGAGAATATAAGGTGGTCGGGGATAATGTCAAACCGGGTATCATTCGTAAGATACAACATATTACAATGGGGCTGATTCGTCTGGGAATAAAGAAACTGATCATTTTCCGTGCGGGTGTATTTCGCCAAATTACAATGACGATTGATGCGATAATTCAAGGTAAAATCAGTATTTATCCTTGGTTTACTGAAAGAGAATACCACCCAGTTCTCATATCTACTGCTAGGCTTAAGCGAAGGATTACCCACAGTCCATTCCATACTGTTCTTTCGAATACGGGTATCCGAAATCATAGCTATCTGCGAAATATGCTGTGATAATTCACTTCCCAAGCGGATCTGAAACGAAGATGTCAAGGAATAAGCCAATGTGAGTTTCGGACGACAAAGCCAAAAACTAAATTCCTCATCTCCCTGTCGATAAGACTGATTACTCAACCCGAAGCCAGCCACATAAGTTAAACGGGATGTTCCTTCCTTGAATTGTCCCAAACTTCCCTTGATTTGTGCAAAACCATAAATACCCAATGAACGGATACCATTCTCGCTAACCACATCACCCAAATACTGATTATCCATATATTTCCAGTTCAAGTTGGTTCCTGCAGAAAAAGTAAAGGGTTTCAACCGGTTTTCATAGATAGCCTCGGCTATGAGCGAATAGGTCTTTCCATCTACCTGATATTGATAGGGGTCGCCCTCACCTTCATAATAGGCTCCTTTGGTGTGGATATAAGTGCCCAAAACATCTGCCGACAAAGACTGATGCTTGCCCAACTGATGATAGAAATACAAATCGAGAGCAGAAGTAAAATTCCTACCCTTGCTGGTTCTGTAAACAGGATATGCAGGCTTTCCTGATTCAGAAAACCACATCTCATTCGATGTATAAGGCTGATTGCTGAAATCCGTGGTAAGCGTTGTCTGGAATACATATAATGCAGAATCAGCCAGATTATACTTCAACTGCAATGTATTACCATAATTTCGAGTTGCCACATTCATGATTTTTCGAGATATCTGATACTCAGAACCATCATTTAGAAGATACTGAGCATCCTCATTATATTCGGAAGCCTTATTATCCTCATAAGTCTGCTCATATAAAATATTCAATTGACTCTTGCCCCTATTGACGGATGCATAGACATCGTTCGAACCGAGCTTGGTAGTTAGCGCATTGGTCAAGTTGAAGCCCAAACTGCCACCCGATGAAGCCCTGCGGGTATGAATATCTATCACGTATGCAATATTCTTTCCATATCTTACGCCAGGACTGTCGATATAATCTACACTCATAATAGAAGCTACATCCAGCATCTGCACATCATGCATATTGGCGAGAATGCCATTGATACGAATCTGCACTTCTCCTTTATTATCAGTAGCAGAAATAGAACGGCCAGCCTCATCAACCCTGATATGAGGCAAAGCTAACTTTCCCAAAAGCGAAAAACCAGAAAAAGAACGCTGCTTCTGAATATCGCTTGGGAATATCAACTTGCCATCTTCCTTGTTGACTACTCGTGCCGCCTTCACAACAACCTCTTGCAAGGCTATAGAATCATTCGATACCTTCTGGATCTCCTGGGCACGTATTTCTGCACAAGAGATCAATGCCCACAGCATCAGCATAGCTGTTAACAATTTACTTTTCTTCATTGTCATCATATACTTTTTCTAAAATTTTTTTTCTGCTGCAAAGGTATCAAAAAGAGAAGACCGAAGCGAAAAATATGGCTGACATGAGTCTGACATTTATCAATTAACGAATATTATATCTAGTTTTATACCATCTTTCATAGAATTTCTGTACTTTTGCATTTGAATCTTTAAACAGTATATCATTTAAACAGAATAGATAATATGAAACTGAAAGCATATCATTCCATCCTCATCTTCGCCATCCTTGTGATGTCTGCGGCATTCTCCAGCGTAAGCAACTACCGCAAGGCACAGTATGCCATTGTACAAGATATGAACAAAGCTTTGGCTCTGACTCTTCAGGAAAATAAATATCAATGGATTACGCCTGATACCATCCAGAGCTACCGCTCACATCTCAGCATCGACCTGCTGAAGTCGACCAGTAATCTCTGCTATGTGATGGAAGACAGAAGAAGAGGCAAGAACAATTTCCAGCTGGTAAATAGCGCCAACCTGCTCAGCAGCAAAGAGATGCTCCTCAACGAGCATTCTATCCAAAGTTATGCCAACTGTTCGATGGCAGATGTTTTGAGTATGAGCAACCAGCGGACATCTTTGACGCTTACCCTCATGGCTATGATTTGGGCAATTGCATCGCTATACTATCATCGCAGAAAACAACCCTGGAATCATGAGGCCGATATGTTCGGCACCATGTGCTATTCTCAAGACGAGGATTCCTTCTACAATCAGGAAAGCGGACAAGCCATCAAGTTTACTCCGATGCAGCACCAACTGATGCAACTCTTCTTCAACAATACGCATCATCAACTCTCCAAACAGGAGATTTGTGATGCTCTTTGGCCCAAGAAACCGGATGCCAGCGAAACGCTCTATACCTTGATTCGCCGTATCAAACCGGTGATTGAGCAGAATAGCAACCTCATGATTGAGTCGGAAAGAGGCAAGTCTTATCGACTGATTATCAGATAAGTTCAGAAATGTCAGTCAAATGTCATACTTATTATTTGGCAGTTTCCCATCTTCTTCATACCTTTGCAGCTAAAATATAAAAGTGGCAAAGATATGAAGAAGATTTTTTTGATAGCAGTTGTCTTGCTGATGATGATAAACTTCATCATCAACTATCAACATGAGGTTACAAAAGAGAAGCATACACCGATGGCGGATTTCAAGACCAAAGTAGAGATGGCGCCCATGAAGGAATACAATGATCCTGACTTCGGCTACGTTATCAAATATCCTTGCTTCTTCCAACAGGAGGATACTTCGGTATCGGGATACCAGGGCTATGCCCGCTTCTCATTCACCAATCATGCCAACATCATCCTGGAGAGTTACGTTACCCCCAACTATAGCAACACCCTTCAGGCTTGTGCCGATTCTCTAGCCCAGAAGCTTCATTCGGAGCGGACGATGCAGGCATCGAATAAAGCATTCATCCTCTCCGGTCCTGTCTATGAAAACGGAGTAAGAGTAGATGGCTACAGTCATTATGATAAATTCATCAAGAGTGGCAGAATACTCTTCGTCTATTCCCTCACCTATCCCGACAGTTACAAGCCAGCCATGCCCCGACTGTTCAAACTCATAGACGACTGGAAGGTTTTAGGTGCATATTAATCTGCCTTGAAGATATCCTCGTAAGCCTCTTGGAATTGTATAAAAACAGCTTTCAAAGAAGATAAAAGCACTTGATTATTTGCATATATCAAATAATAATTGTACATTTGCGGTGTAAATATAAACATCGAAGATTATGTCAATATTCAGTCGCCTCTTTGGAAGGAAAAACAATCTCACCGTAAGCTCTGACATCAAGAAGGAAGATGCCAGAAGCAGGAACATTGCCTTCGTGGATACCGAAGTGGGACTGAAAGACCATAAAATACATGACATCGGAGCATTGCGTTATGACGGAGCCAACTTTCACCAAGCATCACAGACGGCACTGAACAAGTTCCTGCAAGAAGGAAAGGTTGACTATATCTGCGGTCATAACCTCATTCATCACGATGCCCGCTATCTCCAACTCAACGGCATACTGATAGATACCCTCTATCTCTCCCCGCTCCTCTTCCCCAAGCGCCCTTACCATCATCTGGTAAAGGACGACAAACTGATGAGCGAGCAGATGAACAATCCTGTCAACGACTGCGAGAAAGCCAAGGAGCTGCTGATGGATGAAATCGCTGCATGGAATCAATTATCAGAAAGGAGGAGGAAAATCTTCACCTTGCTGCTCCAGAATGAAGAGGAATTCAGAGGATTTCTGATGTATGTGGGAGCCATCGAAAAGGATGATGCAATCATAGAAGTTTCAGAATTCATTCTTTCTGAATATAAGAATCATATTTGCGCCCATGCCGACATTCCGGCTCTTGCAGCCCAGTCGCCTTGCGGCTTGGCATACGCCTTGGCCCTCATAGGCACAGACGATTACCAATCTGTTACACCAGGTTGGGTACTCTGCCATTATCCCGAAGTAGAACATATCATCTATATGCTCTGCCATACCCAATGCACCGATGGCTGTGAGTATTGCAACCGCATGCTCGACATTCATCACAACCTGAAACAACTCTTCGGCTATGATGCCTTCCGTACCTATGACGGCGAACCGCTGCAGGAACAGGCATCGCAGGCAGCAGTGGATGGTAAGTCATTATTGGCGATATTTCCTACGGGTGGCGGCAAGTCGCTCACCTTCCAGTTGCCAGCCTTGATGGATGGCAGAACCATACATGGACTCACTGTGGTTATCTCGCCTCTGCAATCATTGATGAAAGACCAGGTAGATAATCTCGCAGACCGCGGCTTCACCGATGCCGTAACCATCAACGGTCTCCTCGACCCTATCTCCCGCTCCCTAGCCATCGAACGAGTGCAGAGCGGAGATGCCACCTTATTATATATAGCACCAGAGATGTTGCGCTCCAAAACCATCGAGCGCATTCTGATGGCACGGCATGTGGTGAGATTCGTCATTGATGAAGCTCACTGCTTCTCTGCATGGGGACAAGACTTCCGGGTAGATTACCTATACATCGGCAAGTTTATCAAGGAATACCAGGAACGTAAGTTTGGCAAGGATGCAATGGCCCGCAACCATGGTCAAACCCTGATACCCGTATCTTGCTTCACCGCCACTGCAAAACAGAAGGTGGTACAGGACATCTGCGACTATTTCAAGCATTGGTTGGGCACCGACCTCCAGCTCTTCGCCTCATCAGCCTCACGTACCAACCTGCACTATTCCGTTATCCACGTAGATAGTGACGGCAACAAATACAATCTACTGCGTTCACTGGTAGAGCAGGCTGATTGCCCTACCATCATCTACGTATCCCGCACCAAGCGAACCCGGGAACTCGCCCAGAAACTGACACGTGACGGCATATCTGCCCTGCCCTATAATGGCAAGATGGATGCCGATGAGAAGATACACAATCAGGATGCCTTCATGAGCGATAAGGTAAGAATCATTGTTGCCACCTCTGCCTTCGGCATGGGAGTAGATAAGAGCGATGTGGGGCTGGTTATCCACTACGACATCTCCGACTCTCTGGAGAACTATGTACAGGAGGCAGGACGTGCAGGAAGAGACCCACACCTCAATGCCAAATGCTATGTACTCTATAGCGACGAGGACTTAGATAAGCACTTCATCCTACTCAACCAAACCAAACTGAGCATCAGCGAGATACAACAGGTATGGAAAGCCGTTAAGGATTTTACCAAGCAGCGTCCACACGTAAGCTGTTCGGCGCTGGAGATAGCCCGCCAAGCCGGTTGGGATGACTCGGTATCCGACATAGAAACCCGTGTTCGCACCGCCCTTTCTGCTCTAGAACAGAGCGGATACATAGAGCGTGGCAACAACATTCCGCATGTCTATGCCACAGGTATCACCGTCAAGAACATGGACGAGGCAAGACTGCGCCTCACCGAATCACCCCTGTTCTCGGAAGATGAGATGAAGAATGCCATCCGCATCATCAAGTCGCTTATCACCCAGAAGCATATAGCCAAGGCACAGGATAGCGAGGCAGAATCCCGCATCGATTACCTCGCCGACATCCTAGGACTCAGCAAGCGAGACGTCATCTCCTCCGTTGACCGAATGCGACAGGAAGGCATCCTTGCCGATACCCGTGACATCTCTGCCTATCTGCAAGACATCAGCGACAAGCAACGCAAGCCTCAGCAGATGCTGGAGAACTTCGCCAAACTGGAAAGATACATCCTGGAACATATCCCGGATGAATCGCTGCATATCACATACAAGCAACTCAATGACAATGCCGTACACGACGGCATCAACACTTCAACCGAAAAGAAAATCCGCACACTGCTATACTTCCTGGCAGTGAAGGGCTATGCGCACAAGAAGGAAGACGGCGTCCGCAATCTTATCGTGACAAGAGACAAGGACATAGAGACCATCATCAAGCGATTCGAAAGACGAATTGAGGTTTGCCGATTCATCATCGAAAGACTATACAGCCTGGCTGAAGAAAACAGTAAAACTATAACAGAAGAGAGCAACAATAGCTCTTCTGAAGAAAAGAATCCCTCTGAAGAAAAAGGTTTAGGAAAAGCCTCTGGCGCAACAGACAATAAAAAAGAGAAGCCTCTTCAATTCTCGGTAGTCGAACTTCTGAACGATCTGAAATCCAGCAACCAGTCACTCTTCTCCGACTTCTCTTCCCTGCAGTTGGAGGACGTGGAGGAAGCCTTGCTCTATCTCTCCAAGATAGGAGCCATGAAGCTGGAAGGAGGATTCCTGGTACTCTACAATGCAATGGCGATTAAGCGCACCAAGGAACTTCGCCTGCGCTATAAGCA
>OGQZ01002350.1_pt1 | contig 13153 bp, 8 predicted proteins | sample 1553321 | NCBI WGS metagenome assembly OGQZ01 (sample SAMEA2579958, study PRJEB22360) | human gut metagenome | reverse complement strand
GTCACTAAGGTATACATCGAATTGCATGCAAGCATGCATCGATGATACCTTTTGAACCTTTAATCATAATATTTGGGTAGAAATGTTTCCATATGGCAGGGGCACCTATGAATCTTGAGCAATAATTATTTTTATTTTTTCTGAAAATTCACTTTTTTTGTCTTTTTATTTAGAAAATACTGGATTTTTAAATTATCATAATGTACAATAGCCATAGGTTGGTAGCATAGCAAGCGGGTCTTGTGGAGCTGAAACCGCAGAAATTCCCCAAACAGCGCCCCAAACCCGCCAAAAAATCCGGAAAAAAGTAGCTGAAACCGCAGAAATCCACAAAACAGCACCCAAAACTCTGCCAAAAATCCGGAAAAGAGCAGAAAAAAGTAGCTGAAACCGCAGAAATTCCACAAACAGCACCCCAAACCCAGCTCAAAATCCGGAAAAGAGCAGAAAAAAAGTAGCTGAAATCCATTAAAATCATAAAACAGCTCCAAACTATAGTCGGTTTCTATATTTATATGATGCTATCAAACAAATGGAGACCATAATCTCCACTTTTGAAGATAAATGACAGATTTCATTTATCATACTCCCCACAAAATACAATAAATTACTGTTTAAATTGCATACAAAGCGTTACCTGATGTGAAGAATAGGAGGAAAATAAAATAAGTTCAATAGATAATAGAATCCAATGGTTGGAAGGTGAGATATCAGAGATTCAGGAAAGGCTGGAGACCATCACTGAGGAAGGAACAATCTATCCAACACAAAAGGATGGAAATGTTAAATGGTATGTTTGGAAAAATGGCAGAAGAGAGTATTTATCAAAGAAAAATGATAAAGAAATCAAAAATCTTGTCAATAAAAAATATCTGGAGCTTTATCTGAAGGACACAATAAATGAGCTCAGACTACTTGAGATAAACAGGAAGGCTCGGAAAAAATATAAAACGGATTATGCCCAGAAAATGTTGAAGCAAAAACATTATAGCAGTATACTTTTAGCAGTTGATAAGAAGGACAATGAAGAGACAAATGAAAAGACACAGGTTCCTAACCCTGAAGCACTCAAGTTTTATACTAAAATGGGAATTATAGTGCGGTCAAAATCAGAAGTAATTATTGCGACAGCCTTGTATGATAATAATATCAATTTTGAGTATGAAAAGCCGATTAAAATCTCTAATGGTATTTATTATCCCGATTTTACGGTTGAGAAGAAAAATGGCGACATAATTCTGTGGGAGCATCTTGGTCTGATAGATAATCCTGATTATCGAAACAAAGCTTATCGAAAGATACTGAAATATAACGAAAATGGATATTATCAGGGAAAAAATCTTATATTGACATATGAAACAGCGGAAAGTCCATTGGATCCAATGGATGTAGAGCATGAAATAGAAAAAATGTGCAGGTGATAAAATGCTAAAAAAATTACGAAGAAAATTTATAGCCATAGCAATGCTGTCGGTTTCAATCGTTCTCATTGCAATTGTAGGCACGATAAATATTGCAAATTATATGAGTACAAATGAAGCTCTGGATGCGCGCCTTAAGCTGATTGCCGGAAACGGAGGTACATTCCCTGATCTTTTAGAGCCCGGAAGTATGGGGAATGAGGGCAATAAAAACGACAGTATAGATGTTGAAAGCAATAAAAAAAATGATGATGAAACAAACACCGACACAGAAAACACAAACATCAACATAGAAAATGCAAACACCGGCGCAGAAAGCACAGACACATCAGGCAGCACAGCAGATGATAGTATAAATAAAGGAACTCCCACGCTCAAGGAGCCACCATCCGGCAGGACAGATGTACAGCCACCTGAGGATATGAAACAGGCTGATTTAAAGGATGATAATTTAAAGGAAAATGATTTAAAGGATGATAATTTTAAGGAAAATGACCTAAAACGCCATGGTATCTCACCGGAGAGTCAGTTTGATACCAGATATTTTACTGTCACAATAAACAGTAAGGGCGAGGTGGAAAATATTGACACAAGTAAAATAGCATCCGTCTCGTCGGAAAATGCAGCCGAATACGCGAAAAAACTATGGAAATCCGGAAAAAAAGGCGATGGAAAAAGTGGCTTTGCAGATAATTGCAAGTACCTGACAGTAGACGAGGATGGCTCTACAATGTATATTTTCCTGAGCTGTCAGCGTGAGCTTTCAACGATAAGAGCCTATATATTGGCTAGTGTTGGAATAAGTGTTTTCGGACTTGTCGTTGTATTTATTATGATATATTTCTTCTCGGGAAAAATACTTAAGCCGGTATCGGAAAGCTATGAAAAGCAGAAGCGATTCATAACTGATGCCAGCCATGAAATCAAAACTCCGCTTACCATAATAGATGCAAATACAGAGGTCATCGAGATGATGGAGGGAGAGAATGAATGGACAAGCAGCACCAGAAAACAGGTGGCACGCTTGACCTCACTCACGGAAAAGCTTGTATTTTTGTCGAGGATGGATGAGGAGGCAACAAAGCTTGAGATGCTGGAGTTTTCTTTGACAGATGCGATACTTGATACAGCAGAGCCGTTCAAAACGGTAGCCCGGACAAAAGGGAAAAAGCTCACAATAGATGTGACAGATGGAATACTGTATACAGGCGATGAGAAGACTATCAGACAGCTTGTATCAATTTTACTTGATAATGCAATGAAGTATTCAGGATGTAGCAGCGCAGGCTTCGAAAAGGGTAATATCAATAAAACAAATCTTAATAAGACAAAACTCAATAAGACAAATTCTAATAAAACCACCCAAATGCAAAACGATTGTGTCACCACCATAGATCCGGCACCGGAAATAGAACTGACGATGAGACCATCCGGTAAAACCCGAATAATTACCGTGTGGAACACTGTAGATGAGACAGCAAACATCAAAAAAGGCAGACAGGACATACTGTTTGAGCGCTTCTACCGCACTGATACTTCACACAACTCAAAAACTGTCAAAATATCTTGACACCTTTTCCTCTGTAAAAAACAATATTACATCAATGGCCGATAATTTTAATCTGTATCATATTAATGTTTTTCTGCCCGATAACAGCTTTGTCTCTGATGAAGGACTTACCTTCTGTGCATTATCAGATATCAAAAATTATAATGTAAAACTGAGCGATTTTTCAAATCAAGGAATCTCTTCCAAATGGATTTTCCGCAAGGATGTCAGCTTTCCATATATGGTAAGCAAAAACGAAAATCCGTCCGGCGTGCTCTCCTGCTATAGATTTGCCCGGATTAATTCCAGGGACTACTGTTTCGCCATCCATATAACAAGCGATGAACTTAGCAGCTATCTGAATCAATTTTTACCGGACAATCCTTCCATATCCTATATAGTAGATACAGAAGGCATTATAGTGTCAAGCACCGATAAAAATAAAATCGGCACTGCGATATCAAGTAATAAGCTTGATAGAATTACCCAGAATACAAATTCTGCCCATTTTTCATATGATAAAAATGAGATAATTTCTGTTCCCGTAAACAATACTCTGTTTCTTGTTACAGAAACACCTGATTATTACATTAGACAAGGCTCGTTCATTCTTGTAGAAGTGATTTTCATATGCTTCCTGATCATCGTTCCTTTGACCATGTTCTCAATTATCTGGGTAGGTGACCAGATGACGAATAAGGTCAATCGACTGTCTCATGCTATGTCGGAAATCAATATGGACAATGTCATAGATACCACTCAGATAGACAGTCTGGTTCCGGCTGTCTCTACACATTTAGATGAAATAGATACACTGACTCTCACCTGCTCCAATATGATTTCAGAGCTGAATTGCAGCTTTGAAAATAATCTGAACCTGAAAATACAGGAGGAAAAGCTCAATTATCAATTACTGCAGTCACAGATAAATCCTCACTTTCTATATAATATCCTGGCTTCGGTCCAGAATTTATTATCGCTTGGCGAGATTGACAAGGCTGACAAAATGCTTTCTGATTTATCTCGTTTTTACAGAGGTCTGCTGCGCACCTCAAACGATCTGATTCCTATAAAAAAGGAATTGGAGATTGCACAGCTATATATGCAGATGGAGGCTCTGTGTAAGGATAACCTGTTTGACTGGGATATTGAGATGGAAGAAGGAATAGAAAACTTCCTTATTTGTAAATTCACATTACAGCCTATATTGGAAAATTCTATTCAGCACGGACTTAAGGGAAATGGCATTCATATGCATATCCATATTTCCATTACATATGATGATGACATGATAGATATTATGATTTCAGACGACGGTATTGGTATGTCAGCAGACAAGCTGAACGAGCTCAGGGAAGGTCTTGCTTCCAAACAGATTCATTATGAGAAGCATTTTGGCATAAGCAATATCAATTCACGTATATGTTCATCCTTGCAAGGTCATGGCACGCTTGAAATCAAAAGTATCATAGATTCCGGAACAACTATTATTATAAGAATACCACAATTACTGGAGGATTACTGATGTACAAAATTATGATTATAGATGACAACCATATATCTGTTGATGGTATTTGCCACAACATTGACTGGTACGCTTTAAATGCGCAGGTCACCTGCAAGGCCTATGATGGTCAGCAGGCTCTTGACTATCTGGAGAAAAACGCAGTGGATTTAATCATTTCCGATATTGAAATGCCACAGTTAAATGGCTTATCTCTTGCCCAAAAAGCTCTGGAAATCAATTCCTCTATCAAAATAATACTGATCAGTGCTTTTGATAAATTCGAATACGCTAAACAGGCCATACGGCTCGGGGCGTTTGATTACATTGAAAAACCGCTCGATTATTCTTATCTGGATGAAATCATAAGGAATGCCCTTGATATGCTTGATAAAGAGCAGAAGAACCTTGAAATACTGAAAAACAGTCGTCCTGTTATGGTTGATAATTTTTTTCACCAGCTAATACAGACCTCCAGCGATGAAGCACGCTATGCCCTTTCACATTACGCAGACTATCTCCAATTAGAGCTTAACTATGATTATTTTCAAGCCATCGTTGTCAGAATACAAAACGCATCAGAGATAAAAGAAAGCTATGGTATTGAAGAATACCACATCAGGCTTATGAGCCTGTCCGATACACTAAAGGAACGTTTTAGAAAGCAGTTTCCACTGGTTCACACTCTGTCAACCTTTGATGAAATTGTTCTGTTAATCGGCAGCAATCCCTCCAACAGGAAAAGCTTCTATAATGTATCCTACGACCTGTTGACGGAGCTGATACAGCTTTACAAAAACAGCTTTTTTGAATTGAATATAGGAATCGGTAACCTCGTCAAAGACCTGTGGGCTTTGTCAGCATCATATTCCAATGCCTTAAAATCTCTCGAATATCGGTTTTTCTTTCCGCAGAAAAATATATTTACAATCAGCGATACGACAGACACTAATTACTCTGTTGAATTATATGACGTTTCCGGAAATGAGGAGCTTATCCGGCTTTTGTGTAAAAACGATATTTCCGGAATTGATAACTGGATTCTTAGCTTTTCGGAGGATTTGATTAAAAACTACAAAAGCAAGCAATTTATTTTCCTACGAATTTATCAGTTGCTCGGACATTTAATCAAATTTTTGTATGATATGGGAATTAATATCGATGACATGGAAAAAGACATTGTGAAAACCTACCAGAGACTTGATTCCTTTTCAACGAGTACAGAAATCTTCCAGTGGCTTTCAGGTTTGTGTCATACAATATCTGATAAGATTACCCGTTCAAACCAAAGCCATCAGGAGCATGTCTGTACCGAAACCATAGATTACATACGTCAACACTATCAGGAAAACACATTATGTCTGAACGAAATTGCCGACAATGTCAATATCAGTCCGGCTCATCTGAGCGCTCTTTTCAAAAAACATCGTCAGCAGAATATTTCAGATGTAATTTCGGATATCCGTATTGAGGCAGCGTGCAATCTGTTGAAAAATACCAACCTATCACTTAAAGAAATCAGCTTTAAGGTTGGATATTCGAATCAATACTACTTTAGCTCATGTTTCAAAAAGAAGACGGGCAAAACCCCGTCTTCTTATAGATAATAGATAAAATCCGTATAAATTTTTTAAAGCACAATTACGGCAGCATCAAGCCCGTCTACTTTTCCGTCAAATGCGCTATCTGTCAGCAGATTATATTTCTCGGCATACTCATTAAATTCCTTTACACTGCTGCCGCAATTGAAAAGCATTGCGATTGTCTCTTCGCCGTTTTTTCTGATCATAACAATCGTATCATCATCGTCATTTGTGATTGTCTCAATCATTTCGCCCTCTACGATGCATGCATGTGCTTTTCTAATCTGCATGAGCTTCTTATACCAATTATACATCTCCTTGTCCTGGTATTCCTCATCCCAGTACATGCCTCGTCTGCAGTCCGGATCATTTGCTCCCGGCATTGCATACTCATCACCATAGTAGACCATAGGCATTCCGGGCAGTAGCAGCTGAAAGGCTGCTGCGAGATGCTGCTTTTTCTTATTATCATGGCACAGATGTAAAAATCTTGCTGTATCGTGGCTGTCAATCAGGTTCCACATCAGCGGATAGCACTTTTTGTTTAAGCGCCCCTTCAGATATCCCAGATTCTGTACAAACTGGCTGACATTAATCTTTTCGTCTGCAAGCAGGTCTATCAGATTCAGGTAGAATGGATAATTCATGACAGTATCCCACTCATCTCCCTCGAGGAAGTCTCCTGCGTAGTGCCATATCTCACCAATTATCAGCATATCCTTCTTTACTGCCTTGATTGCTTTTCTGAAATTCTTCCAGAAGAAATGACTGATTTCATCTCCTACATCCAGTCTCCATCCGTCAATATCACATTCCTTAATCCAGTAGCAGGCAACATCCGTGATGTATTTTTCAACCTCAGGATTTTTCAAATTAAGCTTTGGCATTCCACCGTAATAACCGAAGCATTTGAAGTTTGGAATCTCTCCCCATTCACCCCTAGGTGGCAGCTCGTCGATAAAATACCAGTCGAGATATTTTGACTTTTCGCCCTTTTCAAGTATATCCTGAAATGCAAAAAATTCTCTTCCTGTGTGATTGTATACCGCATCCAGCACTACCTTCATGCCACGCTCGTGGGATTTTTGTACGAGCTCCTTTAAGTCCTCTGTTGTTCCAAATGATGGGTCAACCTGATAATAATCAATAGTATCATACTTATGGCATGAATTTGATTTAAAGATTGGTGTCAGATACACCACATCGATTCCCAGATCTTTAATATAATCCAGATGCTCTATGATTCCCCTGAGATTGCCATGCAAATCATCCATAGGCGTAATCGGCGCCTTATACCACAGCTCTTTGTCCACCGGCTGTGTTGTGGCAAAGCGCGACGGAAAAATCTGATACACTACCTTGTTGGCTGCCCACTGTGGCACCTCAAACATCTCTTCCTCTCTGAGATTCTGCGGGCAGTCAAACATTCTATCCCTGTTTGTGATGCACTCCTTATCGAACTCATAATTGCCGTAATATACCTTTTCACCCTGCATGTCCGTAAATTCAAAAAAGTATCTCAGACATATCAGATGCATCTGAAGCTGCGCCTCATAATAATCGTGAAACTGCGAGGTGGCTACCTTCTTCATAGGAAGTGTCATTCGCGTATCCTTGCGCTCGATTGGTATATACTTGTCCTCATAGTGAAGGATTACCTCCTTCATATCATCCTTTTTTACCTGCACGCGTATCACAAACAAATCCTTATCTATCGCATAGCAGAATCTTTTATCCATATCATGAAAAATTGCTGAATATTCCATAAAATGCCCCTTTACTTACGTATTTCGTTATTTTGTATTTTAACGCACTATTTCAAACAATTCTATCATTATATCCATGACATTTTTTCACTATTTCTACTTTATGTGTGATTTTAGCTTAATAGCATTTATTTTTTTTGACTTTATTCCCCAAAACACAGATACCTTAATCATTTAAAAATAAATTTATATGTTTTATCATGATTATAGTATTCTTCATTTGTTCGATCCTCATATGCAATATCTTCTTTATATGCCTTTTCTGAGCTTATTCTACATGGAAATGCACTGATTGTCTGTATGTCTGCGCCTTGATCACTTTTTTTTCCGGTAGTTCCATAATATTCGATTCCTGCAACATTATCGCCTATCTTCCAATATACATAAAACTGATATGAAACACCATTCTCATCAGGTTTTGTTGTGTACAGGGTTGCTCCCGTCGGTTTTCCGAAAACCTTGGCAGTCTGGTCTATTTCCTCTGTTGTCAACTCTTTATCAGAATTTATATACGGAGTTTTACGATCACTGTAATATACTGCACTGTCATTCCACATACTGGAATCTTCCATGCCATTTTCTTTAAAACACACATCCGATGCGAGCAGACTCCACATATCATCCTCTATCTGCCCCTTTACTGTAGAAGCATTTTCAGTATCTGATTCGTAACGCTCTGTATCGATTGTAGGCCAGTCCCCTAAATCGTCAACCGGATCTCCATCTATTTTACTTGAAGTATCGGACTGCTCCAGATATGCCTTATCGTACTGTCCGCTCTCATTAATAATTGAAATAATCTTGTCAGCATCTATATCCTTTATTTTTCCCAAGTGCGCCATTGTAGTATCTTGTTTTGTTTTGCCTTTTTCCTTTGCAAAATAATCAAGCATAATAAATCCTGATTTTGTTCCGGGATATTTATAATCTGTTTTGACACTGTCTGATTTTACTTTTATAACCTTGTCTGATTTGTTTTCAGAGTCTTTTTCCTTTTGACTTCCCGGCTCATCTGCTGTCTGCTTCTGACTGTCAGCGTTACCTGCCTTGCTTCCACATCCAGTTGATGTTGCCATTGCTAAAATCATTCCTAAAATTATTAATCTCTTTTTCATCTCTTTCCTCCTATAAGACCAGTTAAATATACTGCATAAGTTTAGTTTATTTTCGTTGTCTGGTCAATAGGTTTTTTTTACTAGTAAATCAATATTATTTGAAACATAGCATATGTATTTATGTTTCCTTGAATACTCCGCTGCTTCTCTCTGAATCCGCTTATCCACAGCATATTCTGTTACATACGCTGTGCAGCCATGCTGCGAAACCAAATCCAGATATTGTGTATAATAATCTCTGGTCTCTTTATCATTCCTTACATATCTTTTATTATCGAAATCATAGCTTGTATACACATTTTCCTGATTCACACCATCAAAAATGCTGTTATCATTTTCACTAAAATATCGTTTCACAAAACTGTCTCCACCATTGATAATTATCTTTTTATCCTTATTTTGAATGTATGACAATATATTTTCTATGCCATTATATACATCATCCCTTGGATACATATAATATACATCAGCGTTGTCTACAAAAAAGCCGTCAACACCTTTTTTTATGAATTCATCGACTCTTGAATCTATAAATTCCTGCCAATTTTTTTCTGCTACATCTATCCATTTTTCGTCAGGCCAGTTTTCATAACTATCAAGTGTATACTTCTCGTAATCCTGATAATATTCCCTGCTTTTTTCAATCGATCCGATGTTGATGTATGTATAAATTTCGCGTACGCCTTGATTTCTTAACCTTGAAATATCACTCTCAGAGAAATAATCTGCATCAATAACAAGCGTATCAATATTTTTTATTTTTTTAACTTTATCGGAATCCTCTCCGATTAAGACACTATACCGGTCAGCTTTTGTTTTATAAATAAATGATGCAGCTAAAGCTGCTATTAAACATAGCAATATAATTAAACCACTTCTAAATCGTGGTCTTCCACACACTCCCCAAACGCCTGTCTTCAATTTTTTATTCATTCCATTCTTACCTAATAATTAATAAACTTTCCATACACACAAAATGGCTGCACATTTTTATTTTCCTGGATAAAAACATATCACTGCACGCTCAGATAGCTTGTCACACAGTAAAGTGTCTGACCATTATATTCCACGCGTGACCAGCCAAACTCCTCATTGATTCCGGTCCTGGTGACTGTTTCCCCATTTTTTATCGTTGCGATGACTGTAGCATCCGGATTTGTGACACTTGGAAGTGCACGCAGATTAACCTCTATTTTTGCAGTGACAGTATCATTACACTCCTTGAACTTTGTCTTCAGTCCGTCTCCGCTGCCACTTCCGTCCTGCCCGGGAACTACATAGTTCATATCTGTTGTGAGGTAGTTTGAAATGGCATAATATGTCTGTCCATTATATTCGACACGTGACCATCCACTGTCACTGACGCCTGTTCTTGTTGCTGTATCACCGTTATTCAGCGTTACCTTAATTGTGCTGTCATTGCCCTGACTTGGAATATCCCTCAGATTGACGCTCTCCTTGGCAGTTACGGTCTCATTTACATCCGAAAACTTCATATTTGCTTCCGGATCAGCTGTTGCATCGTCAGCCGCATCCCCATTTTTTGCAGACTCTGTTTCATCAAAACCAAAGTATGCCACATTCAAATCTACCGGCTTATCAATCCCTGACACCTTTCCCTTATTGGTATACTGCCACATGGCATGTGTGCCCTCATAAGATGACTGTGGTGTTTCCGGGTAAGCTGTGTCCGGATATTGTGACACCCAGATTTTGTACCTGCTCTCAAGTGTTTTAGTATCCCACTGGCTGTTTGCCGACAACTCATTCATTGCAGCGTAAAACATAGGTGTATATCCTTTATTATATATTTCCTGCAAAAATGCCTCAGCTACTTTGGTGCGTGCCTCTGATGACATGCCATACTGTCTGCTGGCTGAGTCTGTGAAGCCCTCGCAGTCAAATGCCACCGGATATGTAATCTGATATTTTGAGATGTAGTCTGCTACCCAGTCTGCCTCCTCAATGGCTTCTGTTTCATTTACTGCTGATGAAAAGAAATATACCCCGACCTTTATGCCATTTTTCTGCGCCTCCTGCATGTTGTATCTTGCATTTGTATCAACACACATCTCGCCTGTTTTCTGGGTTCTGTAGCCCACACGTATCATTGCAAAATCAATTCCGCCTGCGGCAACCTTGTCCCACTTTATAGTGCCCTGATATTTAGATACATCAATTCCGAAGGTCAGGTTACTGTTTTCCGCAACAGAGCTTGCAGACAGTATCTGTGTCTCATCCGCAGAAGCCCCATCATCAGATGTCACACTCATTGAGCCGGCATTGTCTCCCGTATGCTGCGGGTCTTCCTTGTCTGAACTATCCTCTGTGGCTGTTTCCGTCATCTGTGACGAGCCCTTAGCCTCGTTTTTTGCTGACTTAATCACAAAAAATGTGGCAACTGCAGCCAGCGCAGCTACTATCGCAACAATTATAAATATTGCTATTATCTTTCTTTTATCGTTCATAGCTTTTCCTCTTCATCAATGTATATACCATGTATAAGCAACCTGTTTTTATGCAACAAAATATATCATATAATCCAGTATTTTTCAAATATTTGTCTTTTTTCAGAAAATATTAAAAATCCGCTATACTCACCTATCGTATAGCGGATTAATATAACACTATTTAATTTTCAGTCTTTTCACCGTTTTTGTCCGTATCCGCATTTACAACGAGATTCACTCCATCAAGTCCGGTTACATTTACGTTGCGATTTACCTTTGCGTCATATGAATCAGCGTTGATAATCTCAGATAAATCAATACCTGTTGCCTCTTTCATACTCTCAAATACCTTTGCCATTACAACCGGTACATTTCCGGCAACCTTGCCTACACCATTTTCGCCATCACCGCCACCGATAATAGTAATCTTGTCGATTTGTCCAAGTGGCTCTGCAACCTTGGCTGCGATATCAGGCAGCACCTTAATCATCATCTCTGCAACGGCTGCCTTATTGTACTTGGCATATGCCTCTGCCTTTTTCTCCATAGCCTCAGCCTCTGCAATACCCTTTGCCTGGATAGCTGATGCTTCTGCCTCTCCGACTGCACGGATACCGGCAGCTTCCTGCTCCTTGGCATATCTCATGGCTTCTGCCTCTGCTTTCTGTGCCTCCGCCTGACGCTGTGCCTCGAACTGTCTTGCCTCAGCTTCCTTCTGACGCTGGTAGAGCTGTGCCTCTGCTTGCTGCTGTGCCGCGTATTTATTGGCTTCAGCCTTTTTCTTGACCTCTGCCTCAAGAGACTGCTCTGTTACTGCAACCTCTTTCTGCTTTAACTCAATCTCTCGCTCCTGCTTTGCGATATCAGCGTTTGCTGTGGCAACCTCAATGGTCTTACGCTGCTCCTCCTTCTGGATGTCGTAAGCCGCATCCGCCATAGCCTTCTTTGTATCAGCCTCCATCTGAAGCTCTGATTTCTTGATAGCGAGCTCATTCTGTTTCTTGGCAATCTCTGTCTGTGCTGCAACCGCTGCATCATTTGACTCTTTATCAGCCGAAGCCTGAGCTACCTTGATGTCTCTCTCACTCTCTGCCCTTGCGATGGCGGCGGCCTTTTTAATCTTTACGATATTGTCGATACCGAGATTCTCTATTACCTCGTTGCCATCCACGAAATTCTGCACATTAAAGCTGATGATATCAAGTCCCATTGCCGCAAGATCAGGCTCTGCATTCTCTTTTACCAGATTGGCAAACTTCTGACGGTCTGAGACCATCTCTTCAAGCTTCATTTTTCCAACAATCTCACGTACATTACCCTCGAGAACCTCTCTGGCAACACCAGCGATATACTCTGTGTTTTTGTTAAGGAAATTCTCAGCCGCAAGGCGTAGCTTTTCAGGATTATTACTGATCTTTACGTTTACCGTAGCATCGACGTTGATATTGATATAATCTGCTGTCGGTACTGCATTGCTCGTCTTTACATCGATAGGTATCAGTCTGAGATTCAGCTTATCAAGACGCTCAAAAAACGGAATACGTATGCTTGCCTTTCCGATAACTACCTTTGACTTTTTCTTCACACCTGAAATGATATACGCCATATCAGGCGGTGCCTTCACGTATCCGATTGCCATAAACAACAGGATAACAAGAACAACAACTGCAACAATAATTCCAATGATACTAATGTCCTGCATAACTTTCTCGTATAATCCAATTATCTTAGATGGTAATTGGATTTTTCCTTTCTCCCAGTTAAC
>OGQZ01002349.1_pt1 | contig 13160 bp, 10 predicted proteins | sample 1553321 | NCBI WGS metagenome assembly OGQZ01 (sample SAMEA2579958, study PRJEB22360) | human gut metagenome | reverse complement strand
TGGTGGACGCATCGTACAATCCGTTCCTGTATTTCCGCTTCTGAACGCAGATAAGCATTCCTCTCGCTTCAGGTGCGCGGAGCATTTTTTGATATGCGCGGAGAAAAAAATAAGACTTACCAAAATAATGTACTCTCGGAGTCTTTCCTGCACTTGCTTTTGTGGCTGATTTTCCGACAGCCGCACCCAAATTTCATCAACGTATGCATCGCGTACGCCTCAAAAATTTGGGAACAACTGACAAAAAATCTTCTCACCAAATCAAGCATAAAAAGATTCCGAGAGTACATAAATTTGAACAGGAGGAAAGAAAAATGAACAAACAGAAAAAAATCGGACTGGCTGTACTTGTTGTTATTTTATTGTATGCGGCTATTTCTGTATTTTTTCAATATCATTATTTTATCGGAACAAAAGTGAATGGTTATTCCTGTGGTTTCCGAAGTGTTTCAAAGACAAAAGAACTGATAAAGGAAGATATCAAAGCCTATAAGATTACAATTAAGGAAAGAAATAAGAAAAAGGAAAGTATTTCATTTTCTCAGGTAAATCTTGCATTTAAGGATGATGGAAAGCTTGAGAAAATTAAAGCACAGCAGAAAGGCTATGCATGGATTACTGCATTATTCCAGTCTCAGGATTATAGAGATGCGATTACATTGACAATGGATGATACAGCATTTAATGATACATATAATAATCTGAATGCATTTAATAAAGATATGGTAGTTGCACCGGTTGATGCATATTCTACCTATGATAAAGCTACAAACAGCTATAGTATTGTGCCGGAAGTTTACGGAAATACGGTAAAGAAGAAAAAACTGAAACCACTTTTAAAAGAAGCAATCTTAAATATGGATAAATCCATTGATATAGAAAAAAATGACTGCTATAAAAATCCTGCTTATAAGAAGGATACAAAGGAAGTCGTAGAAGCAAATAAAACGATGAACAAATATGTTCAGGAAACAATTACATACGACTTTGATGATCGTACTGAAGAACTTAAGGGAAAGAAAATCAGCAAATGGCTGTATGAAACAGATAAACATGAGGTTAAAGTTCACAGTGAGATGGCCGCAAAATATATCAAAAAACTTGCTGATAAATACGATACTGTTGGAATAAAACGAAATTTTACGTCCATCTGCGGCAATAAGGTAAGTGTCAGTGGCGGTACTTACGGATGGAGAATTGATCAGAAAGCGGAAACAAAGAACCTTGTTAAAACAATTAAAAAGGGTAAATCTGTTAAGATAAAACCAGAATATGCTCACAGAGCAAAGAGCCGTAAAAAGTTTGATATCGGCAGTACTTATGTAGAAGTAAGCTTAGGTGAGCAGCATATGTGGTTCTACAAAAATGGAAAAACTTTAGTATCCACAGATGTTGTAACTGGTGATATCAGCAAGGGACATGGAACCCCAACAGGAGTTTATTATATCCTTTATAAAACAACAGATTATACTTTAACTGGCCAGGGCTATGCCTCCCATGTAGACTACTGGCTTCCATTTATTCAGATTGGTGTCGGAATCCATGATTCATCCTGGCGTGGAAGTTATGGTGGAGGAATCTTCACATACGATGGTTCTCACGGCTGTGTAAATACACCGAGAAGCGCAGTACAGAAAATTTATAACAATATTGAATCCACCTATCCAGTAGTAGTGCATTGGTAGGAAACTCAAAAGTTATCGCCCACAATAGGAACAACTTTCGCGTACAATCAACCTACATGGAAGTTCAATCCGCACCGCATTACTATGTTGGTTATGTATCCGGTCAAGGAGCAGGTTTACTGCGTGGTGAGCCATTTCTTTTTTGGGAATATCAATGGTGGTGAGCATAGGTTTTGTCTGCTCAGATTCCAGTATGTTATCGATGGAAATAACGGAAGGAATGTAGCCTTTTTTGCGGTGGCGCTGCAGACAGTCAAAAACGCCGAGAGCAGTGCTGTCATTTGCACAAAAAATGGCGGAGGGAAGTTCTTCTCGTTGTAAGATAAGTTCCATTGTTTTCATGCCCTCTTCTCTGGTTTGGCTGGTTGGATAAATATTAGAGTAGTCTAAAGGTAAATTATGCGAAATTAAAGATTGATAATAACCAATATATCTCGCCTCATAGGAGCAATCGCCTATGTAGGCGATTTTTTTATGCCCAAGAGAGATGAGATAGTTCATGGCAGTGACGGCGGCAGTTGTTCCGCTGCAGATTACTTCGTCATAATCAAAGTTTGTCGGGTTACGGTCAATTCCTACGATATTGTGATAATGATTTTGTAAAGTGGAAATCAGTTCAGCAGGACATTTTCCAAGAAGGATAATTCCATCAGCGTGGGTGTCTGTTACTGAAAAAGAGGATTTTTCTTTTAACATGGAAGTGACTTCCGGGAGGGTGAGAAACTTTCCGGGAACACATTGCTGACGTAGAAGTTCTTTTTTCAGAGATTCAAAAAGTTCGCTGAAAAATAAATCCTGAGAAAGTGAGGGAAAACGGGTCAGAAAAATATCGAAAGTGAGGGGAGTGGTTTTAATTTGAGGTGCTCCGGATTTTAATGTTTGTGCGGCAGTATTTGGTGTGTAGCTGATTTCCTGTGCAGCAGCCCAGATACGTGCCTCTAGTTCTGGATTTTTGCATTTATAATCTGGCTGATTTAAGACTCTTGAAACGGTGGATACTGAAGTACCGGCTCGGTGGGCAATTTCTTTTAATGACATAAAAACCTCCTGATAACGTTATCAAAAATATTTTGAAAAATAAATTATAAAATCATGTATACATGAAAAAATTATAAAAAAAACAAGAAAAAAAGTCAATATTATGAGATAGAAAACGTTATCAAAAAATCGTGTTGTTGTTAAATGTATTTTCACATAAGATAAATACAACACATGTGAGAGGAAAAACAAGCTGATGTCAGACAGAAAAAATAACACAGAGATAAGTAAAAATCAGCACTTAACCAAAGATAGACGGAAAGGATATAAAAAATGCTGATAGATAATTAGAACAGGGAAAGGATGTTGATTCGATATGAAAAGAAGCATAAAGAGATGGAATCTAAAAAAGATTTTTGTGATAGCCGGAGTCGCAGCAATGGTAGCAGGGCTTGCAGGATGCGGCGGAACGAAAAAAGATGCTGATAAAACAACAGAAATTAATGTGGGATATTTTAATAATGTAACACATGCACAGGCTCTTTATATGAAAGCACAGGGAACTCTCGACAAAGCATTTGATGGAAAAGCAAAAGTGAAATGGACTTCTTTTAACGCAGGACCATCGGAGGTAGAGGCATTATTTTCAGGAGATATTGATATCGGATACATTGGACCAGTTCCGGCAATCAGTGCAAATGTTAAGTCAAAAGGAGATGTCAGTATTATATCAGGAGCGTCTCAGGCAGGAGCAGAACTGGTAAAGGCACCGGGTTCAAAGATTGAGTCAGCAAAAGATTTGGACGGAAAAACAGTAGCCATTCCGCAAATTGGAAATACACAGCATTTGTGCCTGTTAAAACTTCTTTCTGATAATGGATTAAAGACAGTAGAGGAAGGCGGAACAGTCACCGTTACCGCTGTAGAAAATGCGGATATTCAGAATATGATGGATCAGGGAAATATAGATGCAGCGCTTGTACCAGAACCGTGGGGTTCTACACTTGTGAAAAATGGTGCGGAGATTGTGTTAGATTATAATGAAGTCTACATGGAAGGTAATTATCCGGTAGCGGTGGTTGTTGTAAGAAATGAGTTTTTAAAAGAGCATCCTGATTTAGTGAAAGAATTTTTAAAGCAGCATGAAGCGGCAACGGATGAAATTAATCAAAATGCAGATGAGGCGGCAAAAATTATTAATGACGAGATTAATGCGGCAACAGGTAAATCATTAAGTGAGGACATTTTACAGATGGCATTCCAGAAATTAACCATTTCAGCAGAGGTAAATAAAGATGCAGTGGATGATTTTGCAGCAATTTCCCTTGAACAAAAATTCATTGACCAGAAACCTTCCGATGACTTTATTACGGAAGTAAAATAATTTTAATCATCCAGAAATTATAGTACCTATTGCGTATATCAGACATTTAAAAGGAGACAGAGCATGGCATTAATATTAGAAAATGTGGGAAAGACTTTTGAAAATACGGGTCAGGCCACTTTAAAAAATATAAATCTTGAAATACAGCCGGGAGAATTCCTTTGTGTAGTTGGTAAAAGCGGATGTGGTAAAAGTACACTGCTTAACCTGATTGCAGGATTAGAAGCTCCGACAGAAGGAAGAATTCTTTTAAACGGAAAAGAAGTAAAAGGCCCGGGTTCAGAACGGACAGTGATGTTTCAGGAACATGCTCTGTTTCCGTGGCTGAATGTTATCCAAAATATAAAGTTTGGAATGAAAATAAATGGAGTTCCGAAGGAAGAACAGGAAATACGGGCAGAAAAATATTTGAAGATGATGCAGTTAGAACAATATAAAGACTACGCAATACATCAGCTCTCTGGCGGAATGCGTCAGAGGGTGGCCCTGGCGAGAGCATTTACGATGGACTCAGATATCCTTTTGATGGATGAACCATTTTCTGCACTTGATAAACAGACATCCAATCATTTAAGAAAAGAATTACAGGACATTTGGATGCAGACACACAAGACAATATTTTTTATTACACATAGCGTTGAAGAGGCGGTATATCTTGGTGACAAAGTAGTGGTAATGTCAGGAGAAAATGGCGGCATCAGAAATATTGTGCCAATTAATCTGGAAAGACCAAGACATGTCTATGATGAAGAATTTATCGCATATCGCCATAAAATATTAGAAGAGATACAGGGAGGGGATTATTAATGAAAAAAATAAGAAAATCCAATATAGCAGGGGAAATACTGTTCCTTCTTGGAATCATCATTTTGTGGCAGATATTCTATGTGGCAGGGGTTGACGGACTTGGAATATGGAAAGCATATGCGATGCCATCCCCGGTCGGTGTGTGGAATTCCTTTGTGGAAATGATGAAGCAGGGAACATTACTTGCTGCAATTGGAAACAGTATTCTCCGAGGTGCGATCGGATACATTCTTTCACTTATAATCGGAGCAGTAATCGGAATATTAATCAACCATTTTTCTTTTTTACATAGGAACTTAAGACCACTGATTATGGGAATCCAGACATTACCAAGCATCTGCTGGGTACCATTTTCTATCTTGTGGTTTGGACTTACACAAACAGCAATAATTTTCGTAGTAATCATGGGATCGGCATTCAGCATGGCAATCGCTGTAGACAATGCAATATTAAATGTACCTCCAATTTATAAAAAAGCAGCCCTTACAATGGGCGCAAACCAGAAACAGATTTATTGGAAAGTCATATTTCCGGCAAGCTTCCCTGAATTAATATCGGGAATGAAACAGGGATGGTCATTTGCGTGGAGAGCGTTGATGAGCGGTGAAGTAATGACAACATCCATTGGGCTTGGACAGACGTTGATGACAGGACGAAATCTGGCAGATATTAACCAGGTTATGTTAGTAATGGTTGTCATTGTAGTGGTGGGAATCCTCATTGACCAAGTGGTGTTCTATAACGTAGAAAAGAGGGTGCTGAAGAAGAGAGGCCTGTGATTTGAGTTAAACCAAATAGACAAGGCAGACGCCCGCTGGAAGATAAATAAAGCATATTTGTGACTTTAGTCGCTGCAGGTTGAATGTTCGCATAAAAGCGTTCACATCCAACTTTGCTCCGAGGTCACAAATATGGTTTATTTATTTTCCAGCGGGCTGTGCTTTGGCTGGGGAGCATCTATCTGCCACAAAATTGCAATTTTATGTTATACTAAAGGTTAAACGTGTTATTTTGGATAAAAGATGGAAATTATATAGGAGATTATATAAATGAAAAAGTTAGTAATCGCAGAAAAACCCTCCGTTGGCCGTGACATCGCCCGCGTGCTCGGTTGTAAACAGCAGGGGAAGAAATATATTGAAGGAAATGAATACATTGTCACCTGGGGATTGGGACATCTGGTAACACTGGCGGACCCGGAAGGGTATGATAAGAAGTTGAAGACATGGAGAATGGAAGATCTTCCGATGATGCCGGAGCGTTTTAAGTTAGTAGTGATTCCTCAGACAAGAGGGCAGTTTCAGGCAGTGAAGTCCCTGATTGAACGAAAGGATGTTGCAGAGATTATCATTGCGACAGATGCCGGTCGTGAGGGAGAATTGGTTGCGAGATGGATTCTGGCGAAGGCAGGGAACAAGAAACCGTTGAAGAGGTTATGGATTTCTTCTGTGACGGATAAGGCAATCCGTGACGGTTTTGCTCATCTTAAGAATGCGAAGGAGTATGAGAATCTTTACCATGCGGCAACGGCGAGAGCGGAGTCGGACTGGCTGGTAGGTATTAATGCGACAAGAGCATTAACCTGCAAATATAACGCACAGCTTTCCTGTGGACGAGTACAGACTCCGACTCTTGCAATGATTGCTGCAAGAGAAGAGGAAATCAGGCATTTTACACCAAAACTTTATTATGGATTGCAGCTTACTGGCAAGGGCATTACTTTTACATGGAAAGATAAGAAGTCAGGAAGTTCAGCAACATTTTCTAAGGAGAAAAATGAGGAGATTTATAAGAATCTTTCTGGAAAAACAGCGGTTGTTGCTGAGGTGAAAAAGACGAAGAAGACTTCTCAGGCAGAGGGTCTTTATGATCTTACAGATCTTTCAAGAGACGCGAATCAGCGATTTGGTTTTTCAGCAAAGCAGACTTTGAATATTATGCAGAGTCTTTATGAGCATCATAAGGTGCTGACTTATCCAAGAACAGACTCCCGCTATCTGACAACAGACGTGGCAGAGACATTAAGAGAGCGTGTGGAGGCGATTGCGGTCGGCCCGTACAGAAGCTTCACAAATACAGTGTTAAAAGGAAAAATCACACCGAAAAAGTCTTTTGTAAATAACCAGAAAGTTTCCGATCATCATGCGATTATCCCGACAGAGCAGCCAGTGATTCTGGCACAGCTTTCTGTGGATGAGAGAAAGATTTTTGATTTGGTTGTACGAAGATTTCTTGCCGTTTTATATCCGCCATATGAATACGAGCAGACCAAAATCACACTGGAATGTGAGGGCGAGACATTTTTTGCAGAGGGAAATGTACCTTTAAACAGAGGATACAAGGAAGTAACAACACCGGATGGCGATGAGAGTGGCAAAGTATTTCCTGCTTTAAAAGAGGGTGAAGTAATCAGAGAATTTTCACTGAAAAAGACGGAAGGAAAGACAAAACCACCGGCAAGATTTACCGAGGGAACTTTGTTAAAGGCGATGGAGAATCCAGTCAAATATATGCAGCAAAAAGATGCAAAAGCAGCGAAGACATTGCAGGAAACAGGCGGACTTGGAACAGTTGCAACAAGGGCAGATATTATCGACAAGCTTTTTGGCAGTTATCTTGTTGAAAAAAAGGAAAATGAAATCTTTATTACAAGTAAAGCAAAACAGCTTTTAGCCCTTGTGCCAGAAGATTTGAAGAAACCAGAACTTACCGCAGAGTGGGAGTCAAGGTTATCTGCGATTGCAAAAGGCAAGGCAAGTGACCGTAAGTTTATGCGTGAGATTGCAACATATACAAAAGAACTGATGAAGCAGATTCAGAATGGAACAGGAACATTCCGTCATGATAATCTGACAAATAAAATCTGTCCAGAGTGCGGAAAGAGACTTCTTTTAGTAAACGGAAAACAGGGAAAACTTTATGTTTGCCAGGATAGAGAGTGCGGCTACAAAGAGCGTATTTCCAGACTGACCAATGCCCGCTGTCCAGTTTGTCATAAAAAGATGGAGCTAGTCGGGGCGAAAGATAGGCAGAAGTTTGTCTGTTCCTGCGGGCATAAAGAATCCATGCAGGCATTTGAAAACCGCCGTAAGAAAGAGGGAGCGGGTGTTTCAAAGAAAGATGTGGCAAATTATATGAAGAAGATGAAAAAAGAGGAGAAACAGCCGTTGAATAACGCTTTGGCAGATGCACTGGCGAATTTAAAATTGTAGGAGATTTTATTTATGAATATAAAAAGAATTGTATTTGCTTCTTTATTTTGTATAGCGGTGTTGCTCTGTGCCGGGAAAAAGGCAGAGGCGGCATTCCCTTACGACATGGAGCAGAAACCGGTGACAGCTACATCTATACAGGATGGAAAAGTTGCAGTTTATAGTGATGAGAATTTAAAGAATAAAAAAGAAGAAGTAGCAGGAAATAATCTTACGATAGAAGCATATAAAGTAAGTAAAAATGGTATTTACGGCAATTACAAAAGTGGAAAAAGATTTGGTACAGGATGGTTTTCTCTTAATACTTTTGTCGTAAATCCAAAGTATAAAAATATATATGCGACAGTCAGAGATCACATGTACATTTATACAAGTAGAAGTTATTCTAAAGTACAGACAACGATAAAAAAATATAGTGGTGTAATTGTTATCAGCAAAGTAGACGGAGACAGACAGGTTATCTGTGATAAAAAGGATCATTATGAGATTGGCTGGATGACAGCAAGTGCATTTTCTAACACACTTTTGTATGATGGGCGTGAAAAACAGACATTAGCAGATGGCATTTACAAATTTAGATGTGGCTATCAGGATGATGAAAACGGGGGAAGTAAAAATCAGTCCGCAATGGAAGCTTATCCAGAGTATACATTTAAAATAATGCATACGACACAGAATCAGTATTATATTCAAAATGTTGAAACTGAAAAATATCTTGCCGTAACCTTTAAGTCGGCGAGTAAAAAGGCGGAAAAAGGAAGTGTCGGAAAGTATGTTGTTTGCTGGACGAAGCAGCCGGACAAGACTTATGGGCTGTTCCAGTTACAGCGGTTAAATGGAGCATTTTCCATTCAAAATGTGAAAAGTAAGTATTTTCTGGGACAGATTACAGATACAAAAGAAAATAGCGAAGATTCTCAAGAGAGTGACTCAGCGAAAAACAGTGAAGAACTGAAAGTGGCGAATAGCGGTGAAGAAAATCAGGCAGATACTTCATCGAAAAATGCAAAACAGCAGAGCAATACTGAATTAGCATTTACTTTAGAAAAATCCAGAAGCACACAGCCAACTCACTGGCGAATTCACGCAGCACAGAAAATGAGTAACACAAAGAAACCATTTATATTTACTCAGTACGATCCAGAATGGTGTGCGACTCCGTATGGTGGCGGAGGCTGTATGGGAACGGCAGGCTGTGGAATTCTTGCGACAGTGAATGCAGTTTATGCGTTAAACGGACAGTATATGAACGTGATGGAACTTGCCAATTATGCGGTAGAAAAGAATTATCGTATTGTGGGAAGCGGAACGGATGATGGAATTTTTAAGGCAGCAGCGAAGAAATACGGACAAAAATATGGTTTTGCATGGGATGGGGCAAGTGGAAGTATTGACGTGTTGAAGAAGAAATTAAAGGCAGGCGATACCGCCATTGTCCATGTGCAGGGACATTATGTTTCCATTTCCGATTATAATAAAAAGACGAAGAAATACCTTTTATTAGATTCTAATTATCTGCCAAAACGTGCGACGTCGGCATTTGGAGACTGGATTGGAGTGAACCGGCTGTTGTCCGGGGCGTTGGAATCTCAGTATTTTTATTTCTTTAAATCAAGTGGATTATAGTCATGATTGAATAAAAATGATGCTATTAAAAATATCAGAAGAATAACTGTGAATGCAAAGTAAAATAAGGAAATAACAATGAAAAATAAAGAAGATTTAAAAAAAGAACTCATCAAAATTGACCATAAAAGTTATGGAATGTATAAGACGCTCGGAGGCAGTTATAGCTTCGGCAATTACATTTTGTATATCGACCATGTACAGGGAGACCCATTCGCTTCTCCATCCCGACTTCATTTTGAAGTAAAGAGGGACAGGCATGGGTTTCCAGAAGAATATTACCAGGAAAAGCATCGCCGCTTAGCCTTAGAAGATCAGGTGTTGCGGAGATTTTTATATGAGTTAAGATAGATTGATAAGGGCTTTATGGGTTCTGGTAAAAGTGGAAGAATCACGATCTGTCCAGCGAACCAGACAGTGCAAGAAAGGATTGCAGTTGTATTTTCCAAAGAGAAAATGGAACTTCGTTTTGAGATGGGATTTCCAGCAAGAGGAAGAACGATTCTGGCAAAAGAGATGCAGAAGTTAGTATTTGATATTTTGCCACAGTTAGCAGAAAATACGCTTTTCTATCGAAACTGGGATACAAAAAATAAAAAATATCTGGAACAGGCGATTTTCCTTGCAGATGACCAGAAAGTCCTTCGGGAAGAATTAAAAAAGAGAAATCTTACAGCATTTGTTGCGGACGGAGCTGTTTTGCCAAGAGAGAGCGGAGTTTCCGACCGGCCAATGCGTGGAGCAGTTCCATTTGCTTCGCCGGAATCTATGAGAATAGAGGTGGAACTGCCACATAAGGGAAAGGTCACTGGAATGGGTATTCCAGAAGGAATCACGGTTATTGTCGGTGGTGGATATCACGGAAAATCTACTTTGTTAAAGGCGTTGGAACAGGGTGTATACAATCATATTTGCGGGGATGGCAGAGAGTATGTCGTGGCAGATAATAGCGGAATGAAAATTCGTGCCGAGGACGGAAGAAATGTGCTGCACACAGACATATCTATGTTTATCAATCACCTTCCAGCAGGTCAGGACACTACAGATTTTTCCTCAGAAAATGCCAGTGGAAGTACTTCTCAGGCGGCGAATCTTATCGAGGCAGCTGAGGCGGGAGCAGGTCTTTTATTGCTGGATGAGGATACGTCTGCGACAAACTTTATGATTCGTGATAAGGTGATGGCACGATTAGTATCTGACGAAAAAGAGCCAATTACAACATTGCTTCGTCATATAAGAGGAATTTATAGAACACTGGGAATTTCTTTCGTTATTGTAGTAGGAAGTTCTGGAGATTATTTATCTGTGGCAGATTTCGTCTTACAGATGGATCATTATAAAGTAAAAGACGTTACAAAAGAAGCGAAATCTATTTGCGAGGAATGTGGAATTGCAGGGCAGTACCCAGAAAATGAAATCACAGTCCCGGCATTTTCCCGCAAATTAAAACCGGTAAAGCCGGGCAGACGGAAAATAAAATCAATGGGAACAGATACCGTTCTGATTGACAGAGAGGCAATAGATGTCCGCTATTTAGAGCAGCTTTCAGAAAATGGGCAGACAACAGCACTTGCACATATGATGAGCTGGATTCTTGATAATGTAAAAGCCGAAGAAGATATTCAGCATATAATAGAAAGAATGTATACAATCATAGAAAAACGAGGAATGGAAGCAATTATACCAGCCAGTTGTTCAGGAGGTCATCCTGTTTTACCAAGAAAGCAGGAGTTATATGCGTGTCTTAGCCGTTATAGAAGTGCCAAAATTGTTCGGTAGATTTATCCTTCATTCAGTTCGCTACGACCATCAGAAGATATGGATTATCACACCACAAGAAGAGATAGAGTATCAGGTTTTTGCGGCAAGAGAAATTGATGTGGATGTAGATGCCGATGTCTATACAATAGAATTTGCCACCGAAGAGGACTATGCAGATTATTTAAAGACGGCAGTAGAAAAGTCGCTCTATCATCTTGGAACAAAGACAGACAGTACAGAAAATATGCTGACATTGTCCACCTGTACTTCTTCTTCGGAAGCCGGACGATTTATTGTACAGGCAATGCAGATACAAAGGACAGCAAAGGAATAGACAAGGAGTAACTATGGGAGAGAAAAATATATGGGAGAGAATAAAGGACTCATCAAACTGCAGAGTTCTCATTCTTAATCTGATTCTTACTCTCTGCCTGAATCTTCTTTTGGAATTTACAGAGAGAAGATCAGTAAGTGAGGTGTTCTCGTTTGTTCAGGAGAGAACATTTGTATTTCTTTATAATGGATTTATTATATTTTTATGTTTATCGGTTGTATTTTTAGTAAAGAAAAAGATTTTTGCGTATGTATTTATCACTGGCTGCTGGAGTCTTGTGGCGATTGCGAATGGCATTGTGCTAAGTGACAGAAAGACACCGTTTACAGCGGTAGACCTTACGTTAGTGAAGTCGGTACTGCCGATTCTCAGCAGCTATCTTGAGGTATGGCAGATTGTAGCGATTGTTATTTTGCTGGTGATTGGAGTAGGAGGCCTTGTGTGTCTTTACCTCTATTCACCGGAGGATAAGAAGTTTAAAGGTGTTTTCTCCGGATTTTTATATACAGCAGTTACAGTAGTGTGTTTTTGTGCAGTAACATATGTCGGTGTCGGCAAGGGAATGCTTATCAAGAAGTTTGATAACCTGATAGCTGGATATAAAGATTATGGGGTTGCCTATGGATTTTGTGTGACAGCGATAGATACAGGAATTGACCGCCCAATCAACTATTCGAGAGATACGGTAAAAGGTATAAAGAAAAAGGTCAAAAAGGCAGAAAAGAAGCAAAAACAATCGGAAAAAACAGAAGATGTACGGGAACCGAATATTATTTTTATTCAGTTAGAATCCTTTTTCGATGCGACAACCGTAAAGAATTTAAAAGTTTCGGAAGACCCGATTCCGACATTTCATAAGATTCAGAAAGAATATACCTCCGGGTATTTGAAAGTTCCAGTATATGGAGCGGGGACAATTAATACAGAATTTGAAGTGATTACAGGAATGAACATGGATTATTTTGGTACAGGAGAGTACCCATACCGAAGTATCCTCCACAAGACAACCTGTGACAGTGTTGCTTACTGGTTAAAGGAGAAAAATTATGAGTCCAGTGTGATTCATAATAATAATGCTTCTTTTTACGACAGAGATGCTGTTTTTTCCAATCTTGGATTTGATAATTTTATTACCATTGAAAATATGGATGTAAAGAGCAGGAATGAAGTGGGCTGGGCAAAGGATTCTATTCTGACAACGTACATTATGGATACATTAAATCAGACGAAGAAGAAAGATATTATTTATACGATTTCTGTGCAGGGGCATGGAGATTATCCGACTGATGACCAGAGTGGTTCTCCGATTACTGTTTCTGGTGAGGGAATGAGTCAGGGTTATCTCAATCAGTTTACATACTATGTAAATCAGA
>OGQZ01002345.1_pt1 | contig 13180 bp, 14 predicted proteins | sample 1553321 | NCBI WGS metagenome assembly OGQZ01 (sample SAMEA2579958, study PRJEB22360) | human gut metagenome | reverse complement strand
GTGATGTACCTTATTGGTGGAAATTTGTAAAATTACAAAAATACGCCAATTTTACGCCAAACGATGCAGAGTTTGATGTAAGAAAATAATATAATGATGTGGAATCAGACGATATGACATAGAAGCCCCATTGGATAGAGAAATCTGTCTGATGGGGCTTAATTACATATAGAACAAAGATTTTAATAATAAAGGAGAATTTGAGGATGCAGAATTATGATGGTCAATTTAAACTAAATGGACAGGAATATTTTTATAGAGCAAAGGATGACAGTGGAAGTTCAAAAATTACAAGGGTTAATAATGAAGAACATCATTACCGAATGGTTGAAATAACTAATAAGGAAACTGGGAATTATGATGTTATGATGATTAGTACAGGAGATTCATTTACTATGTTTCCTGATATGGTTAAGAACCAATATGAGAAGTATCTTAATTCAAAATAAAATATTTCGATTAATGGAAGGTTGAAATACACCTTCTTTTTTTATATCCATTTTTAAGGAGATGGTTTCAAAAAGCATACATAAATACTGGGACGTTCCGTAAAAGGATGTCCATACATTTCGGGACTGTTTAGCAGTCCTTTTTTTGTAGTTTCAAAAAGTGTACATTTTAGGACTAAGGAAGGAGCAAATAATCATGAAGAGATATGGTTATCACAGAACAAGTACAAGAGAACAGCATTTAGACAGAGGCATCAAGGAGATTACAGCTTATTGTGAGCAGAACAATCTGGAACTGGAAAAGATATTTACTGACCAGCAGACAGGAAAGAATTTTAATCGTCCAAGATATCAGGTATTAAAAGAGGATGTATTAAGAGTAGGTGACGAGTTGATTATTACTGAGGTAGACAGGCTTGGTAGAAATAAGCAGGAGACATTAAAGGAGTTGCAGTATTACAGGGATAATGGCATCCGTGTAAAGATACTGGAACTTCCAACTACACTTATGGATTTATCAAAGCTGGATAATGCTATGGCTCGTATGCTGATGGAAACCATCAATAATATGCTTATAGAACTATATGCAGCTATGGCTCAGGCAGAGATTGAGAAGAAAGAGAAACGACAGCGTGAAGGTATAGATTCTAAAAAGGCTCGTGGTGAATGGGATGATTACGGCAGAACAGCAGTGATGCCGATTGATGAATTTTCAGAGCATTATCAGAAAGTGGTGTCAGGAGAAATCCGTCCGTTTGAACTGATGAAACAGCTTGGCATGAGTAAGAGTACATATTACAGATATGTCAAAAGAATAAAGGAATAGGCAGTTTATAAGACTTTTGCAATCCTTAGAAGCTGCTCTTTCTTTGAAGAGTCAAGTTTATCAACAGTGTTGAGCAGTTCTGTTTCAAAAGCAGTAGTAGGAGCGTTGTATTCATTGCCGAGAATATAATCAACGGTAACATTCATAGCATTGCAGATAGAAACCAGAAGTGTCAAAGATACCTTGACTTTGTTCGTCTCGATATTGCTGATGTGGCTGACATTAACATCGGTTACTTTAGCAAGATATTCCTGTGTCAGTTGTCGGTCTGTACGGACTTCTTTAATTCGTTTTCCGATAAGGGCAAAATCCAAATTATCCATTGCACCATTCCTCCTTAAAGCGTTGTAAAAATTATAAAGAAATTATAGTTACAGAGTAATAATCCGGTGCTATAATCTATATAGGTACAGGTTAAATAACGAAGCAAAAGTACTGATATACATATTAGATTGGATTATAAGGAAAGGTGGGATGGATATGTTAGGAGAACAATCATTTCAGCCATATGCAATAAACACATTCAGCCATAGGGGAAAGAATTTTGAGGAAATAACACCATTCATTACGTCAGACCCCATGAAGTCAGACAATATTCTCGAAGAGATGGTACGTTAGTATCTGGATATTGGAGAGATGGTGATGGAGATACCACTATAAACAGGCAGACAGGATACTATTCAAGAAATCCTAATGCAGTATCTCAGATAATCAGAATTGGCGGTAAGATATTATGAGACATAAAGAGAGAATTGATGTCAAGAACATCAAGGAGAAGGAAATTGTCAAGGTTGTATCTATAGGACAAAAAGATGTACGTTTTCGTCTGCAAAATGCTTATGTGGGACAGGTAGGTGACAATACGGAGTTATGCCTGATGAAAAAGCAAGATTACAAATATGGAAATTACATTTGAGTGACAAAATGCCACTTGCTACGGATGTTACTGCTGAAAATCTGGCAGGTCGTTATGACAACATATAGGGATTATTTTTGAAAAGGAAAATATCAATACCCTCGATGCAAAGGGAGAAGTGCTGCTTACCATTCTTTCCTCACTGGCACAGGATGAGAGCCGGTCCATTTCAGAGAACTGCACATGGGGAATCCGCAGAAGGTTTGAAACAGGAAAACACAAAATGAGTACAAAGCGTTTTCTTGGCTACGATACGGATGAAACGGGAAAACTGGTAATCAACAGGACGCAGGAACCGATTGTGGTTCGGCTGTATCAGGAATTCATGGACGGAAAAACAACCGATTACATCAAGAGAATTTTTGAACGGAAAGGTGTGAAAAATTGGGATGGCGGTACGAAGTGGCAGTCCACAACCTTAATGAGTATGTTGGAGAATGAAAAATACAAGGGTGATGCCTTGCTGCAGAAAAGCTATACGGTGGATTTCCTCACCAAGAAACGTATACAGAACAAAGGGAAAATTCAGATGTTTTATGTGGAGGATGACTACGATACCATCATTTCAAAGAGGATATTGGAATGTATACAGCTTGAAATAAAACGCAGGAGAAAGTATCTGGAGGAGCATGGGACAAACTACTATTCTCACCGGCCGGAAAGCAATCCATTTGCATCCAAGATAATTTGCGGAGACTGTAATAAGGTATTTGCACGGAAAGGCTGGCGGAGCAGCACGGGCGTTGACCGTAAGGTATGGCAGTGCAGTGAACGATACAAGGTCAAAGGAGTCATGGGATGTGCCAACCGCCATGTAGAGGAAGAAACATTGATAAAGGCTTATCTGATGGCTTGGAATGCATTGGTGGAGAACCGAGAGGATTTCATGGAACAGTGGACGGAGCAGTTGCAGAGCGAGAACCTCTTGGAAGGTTATCGGGCAGAGAAGTTCATAGAATATACTGATGAGGCAGAGCCTTTGACGGAGATGGACACGGACTTCATGCTGAAAACACTGGACCACATCAAGGTTTTTGAGGATGGAACATTGTTGGTAGTGTTCCTGGATGGAACGGAGATTGAATGTAAAAATGAAGAGGAGTAAGAAAAGATGCCGATTGGGAGTTGATTCCTGATCGGCTTTTTTTCTTGCTCTTTTTCGGATAGTAAAATGTAGGTGGATGTGGTAAAATATATAGCGTATTTGAAGTGAATAGAGGTGAGTCGGATGAATCCGTTAGCATATTTTAAGATATTTAATAATGAAGATTGCCCATGCGGAAGTGGAAAAAAATTTAAAGAATGCTGCAAAGGAAAACCAGATCAGCAGCCTATACAGAGCAAGAAACCTCCAGAAGTACAAATTATGGAGCAGATGAGAAAAGCTATGGTTAAATGCTGTATGCATCCCGACCAAAGCAATTGTAATGGTAAGATAAAAAATGCTCATGCACTGCAAAATAATAAAATCATATCATTACTCGCAGGGACTGAACGCCATGTATATACTATGGATAAAAAACGACAACCACTTATTATACCTATTGAGGGCGAGGAACCGGAAGTGATGGTGGAGTTCTCCAAGGTTAGTGCGAATGATGCTACAACAGAAACTTGTTTTTGCGATAGACATGACAATATTGCCTTTGCTGTTATTGAAAAAGGAGCGCCAGATTTTGATGTAAATAGCGAACCAATGAAATTTGTCTATGCATATAAAGCCTTTATTTTTGAATACTATAAGCAGGAAGTTTCACATAAAATTTTTCAGCAATGTTTTAAGAAAAGACCACCTGTTTTTCAACTACCGCAGATGGTTGGCTTATATAGAGTGTCGCAATTACGCTTGAAAGAGTTTGAACCTGTAAAGAGGCATTTCGATTCAGAGATATTGTCTGGCACATACAATGGAATAGAAACTTGTGTAATAACTATTCCAGAAAGAATTAATTTTGCGAATTATGCATTTATAGCACCGGATTATGATTTAAATGGTAGAAGGATAAAGCATACTAAAAAAGGTGTCATGCATCGAATTGCTATAACTGCTTTTCCAGAGGATACAAAGTCATACATACTGTTGAGTTGTTTATCTACTGAGAAACATATTTATGCCAAGTTTTTTGAACAAATAAATAATGCACCTTTAGAAAAAATCAAATATTATTTTTCAATGATTTTACCTTTATTTTCGGAGAATATGGTGTTAAGTCCGGTTCTTTGGAATAAGTGGGATGATGAAATAAAAATGGCGTTTACTTTTTATGCAAATCTGAATGGAGAAACATTCAAAAGGTACAGTATTGCAATAGGAATGGGATTGAGAAATGCAGCAAATAGTAAAGTTCCATTTGATTACAGTAAAAGAGGAAAAATAGATTTGTTTAAGAAATAAAAGATTTTATTATCAAGAAACTTTCATAGCATGGATTATAATAAAAATACTTGCAGAAAAATAATAGTTGGAAAGGAAAAAAATGGATAGAAATACAATTGGAAATGAAATCGAGGCTGAAATAAATGCAAGCTATAGATATAAAAATTTGAGAGAACTTATAGATATACTGCTTTCAGTAATTATTCTGAAAACAGGAAAAAAGGAATTGGTAGGTATTGAAGAAAGACTGTATGTTTCCTTAGGTAAAATTTTTGATGGGGAGACTACTATAAATGATATAAAACTGTGTTTGTCTAATGTCATCAAGATAGAACCTCTTTTAAAAAAAATGATTTTACTTATTGATGAAGATGAATACGATAAGATAGTACAAGAGAATTTGGGTTTAGCGCATGTAATTACTCAATTAGGTCTTAATCCAGATAATAAGAAATTAGATCGAAAGCCAGAGGACTATTTGTGCGATGGTAATTATATGGAACATGTAGCAAGATCATATGCATTAAGAAATAGTGAGTCGCACACATATGTAGGTTGGACACGAAGAGAAATATATACCAATTTGGATAGTGTGCTGATAACTTGTTTAAGAGCAGTAGAAATAAATAAAAAGGCATTGATCAGTAATCTGAAAAAGAAGAGTATTAATAATGAATTGAATATTGAAAATTACTTAAATGAGATTACACAGCAATTAAAAAAAAGAATGTCTAGATTTATTCATATAAGGGGAGAAGAGAATTTTTCTGTATTGGGTAGTTATGTTATCGAATATCAGGATGATACATCTGATTCTAGGAGAAGAAAAGGCACTGTTGAATACTTAAGAGATAATAGTATACCAGAACGAAGGATGATGATATGGGGCGAAGCTGGTATGGGGAAGACTACGACATTAGAATATTTAACATACATGGATGCCAAAAAAAGATTGAAAGATTCAAACTATAATATTCCCGTATTAGTTTTATTGGGAGTTATGACAAAAGCCACGTATACAATAAAACAGTATATATGTGATAAACTTGATATTGGGGTAGATATATGTGAATCTCTTTTAGAAGAAGGAAAAATCAATCTATTTTTGGATGGTTTAAATGAAATACCAGCTGATGCAGGTGGCAATTTAAAAACTTTAAGAATGCGTGAGATAAAGCAATTACTTAGAGATTATCCCAAAACATTTATTATAATTACTAATCGTCCACAAGATACTAGGGATTTTAATAATGTGCCAATTTTTAATTTGATAAAATTATCTAAAGAAGAAATGAGAGATTTTATTAAAAAAAATGTAGATGAAGAAGACGTGAAAGAACTTTTGTTTACCTCAATTAATGGAAGTGAGAGATTTGTGCAAATAATAAATACGCCATTGATCTTATCGAGGTTAATAGAGATTGTGCGATATAAGAAGGAAATTCCACATAGTGAAGGTGAAATTATCGCTGAATTTCTGAACTGCTTATTGGTAAGGGAAAAAGAAGAAAAACAGGATGCACGATTGGATATAAAGCGAATAATATACCTTTTGAGAATGATTGCATTTGAGAGCCTCGAAAAGAAAGAAGCAAATTCAGGAATGACAGAGTCAGAGGTACTGAAGTATTGTTCTAAAAGTATGGATACATATAGATTTCAGTATGATGCATTATATGCATTAGATATAGTTTTGCAATTAGGTATATTAGAAAAAAGAGAAGATTTATATGTATTTTCGCATCAGGCATACCAGGATTACTATTATGCTATGGAAGAATTGGCGGTGATACAGTCTTGAAAATAAGAAAAAATCAAATTAGAGATAAGTGTCAATCAGATAAGTATTATGCCTCAATAAAATATATGGCACACAGTTTGCGTGGTAAAGATAGAGAAAATTTTATTATTACCGTTTGTGACCTTAATATTTATTTGGGGTGTATATGTGCTTTGACATGTGAAAAAAACGCAACGGTTGAGGAATATATCTGGAAAACTTTAAATAATTATTTTGAGCCAAGAAAAATAAAATTTTATGATAAATCTAGTGGGATATGGAAAGAAAATATAAAAAAACTGAATAGTAAAGATATTACATATTACCTTCTTGCATGCAATGTGATGGGTAATATGAAAGCGATAAAATGGTATATTTACAATCATGAAGTTGACAAAGCTATTATAATTCAGTTGGCAAAAAATATGAATGAAGAACAACTGGTAGATTTAATATACACACTTTATAGATCTTCTCAAAATTGGGATAAAATAAGAGGCATTGGTTCTACTAAAAGTTTGTTTCTGTATAAAAATGATCCGAGAATAAAAAAGATTCTTAGTGGGTTATGGTATAAAGATAGAGATGCATTTATACAATTAGCATACGATACAGGTTGGTTGGGAGATTTGGGAAAAAAGGCTCGCAAAGGAAACCGTATTTTTATCGAGTGTTTGGTTGGAGCAAATAAACTGCTGTTAACTATTGAGTTAATAGAAGAAGTGTTATGTGATTTGGAAAGTGATGAGAGTTCATATGATACTTTATTAAAATTAGTTTTAAAGGAAAAAGGTGAGAGAAAACAATTTGCATATATATTGTATATTCAAAAAATAAATAATGGATATGTAATGAAGGCTAAAGATTATGCTATTTTGAAAGGTTTAGGAAGGCCATCGCAAAAAATAGTCAATTATTTTATACCTTTTTTCTTAGATTTAGTAAATGGAGATTTTAGAACCAATATCAATCTTTTTGAATTAGGAGATGCCTTATCAAATGTTATAGTAAAACCAAATAAGATAACACCCAAAGTTGGATATGCACGTAATAAAAATTTGAATATAGCATTAAAGACTACTAAAAATATAGATTTGAAAAAAGTGCTATTCTTTTACTTTAATACGACAATGTCCGTTAAAGCAAGTTTGGATGAGTTGTTTAGACTTTTGAATATGTATCATGATGTTCAACCAAGTGAGTTAATACGAGAACTAAAATTATTTCCAATATGGGTAAAGGCAACTGGAATAGAACAAGGCAAAAGTAATAATATAACAACGGAGAACTATCTTAAAATCGAGCCGCAAATTGGAATCGGAAATGTTATTTTAATGTCAATTGTTGACTATGATTATGTTTTAAAAGAATTTATTGCCAAGCCATATACTGGCTCTTTTTTTTAGAAATTAAGATAGTCACAGGAAGGGCAGACAGAGGTATGTAAGAAATAGTAGTTATATGCATAAATAGAGGCTATTACTATGATACGTTTATCTCTTTGCCCCTTTGTTGAAAAAAACACTAGAATGTGGGGTAAACGCTACCCCCCCCCTAAGTGGGGTATGAACCTTTTCGCAAAAGGTGACGGTTTCGCTATTTAGTATAAGAAGTAACTTTCACCGCATGTGGAGACAGTCTGCCTTCTGTCGAGAAAAGCCCAATAAATCAAAGGATTTCGCCATTTTGGAAATAAAATAGATGTGTGTTTCTGTTTCCGTAGAGTGATGATATAATCGGAGATTTACCCCAGGGGATAGGCTTTTTGGAACAGGAGATATACATTTTGGCGAAAGGATATTTTTTAGCAAAAGTTGTTTTGCATCATGGGGTATGAGGAGTTGAATAAAAAAAGAAGAACAAGTAGGGAGGCGATAGATTTCAATGGGTACTACATTTCCTAAAGATATAATGGATTGCATGAAAGGATGCATTTTGTCTATTTTTTGGCCGAAAAAAGATATAGTCGATTTTATGAAAAAAGTTGGTTGTACCTCAAGGGAATTGATGCCGGAAAGTGAATATAAAGAATTGCATAGAGCTGAAATTGTAGATAAAATTTTTACTAATTTAGAAAAAAGAAGTGATTCGGGAATAGGACAATTTAGGTGTATGTTAAAGGAACTAACGGAATGGAATTATTTCGATCCTTATTATTTTCAGAAATTGAACAAACTGAGTGAGAGCGAAGCAAAAAGAAATATCAGCCATTTAAAACAACTCCAAGAAATTCGGGATTACAAAATAAAGCAGGAAAGACAAAGACAAGAAGAACAGGAAAGAAAGCGGAAAGATATCAGCATTAGTATAAATGAATTAAAAGAGATCTTCTTAAATTTATTTAGTGGAAAAGATCAGAACGGAAAAGAAATAAATGTACAGAGAAGAGGATATTTGTTTGAGGAATTCCTAAAAAAATTATTTTTAAATGAGGGTATAGAAGTTACAGAACCGTTTAAAATTGTAGGAGAACAGATTGATGGCTCAATAAAGTATGATGGAGAGCATTACATAATAGAAGCTAAGTGGCATGATAAATGGAGTGCATCTGATAGCTTGTATCAGTTTGCAGCAAAAGTAGAAGGGAAGATGTATGGAAGAGGAGTATTTATTTCTGTAAATGGTTTTTCGCCTGATTCCGTACAAGCTCTGACAACAGGAAAGGCACTTAGGACTATTTTGGTAGACGGTGGGGATTTAGTTCCAATTACAGAAGGAATGTACACCCTGAGAGAAATGCTTGATAACAAAATTAAGGCGGCTCAAACAATGGGGAGAATATATGTTGATTCTACAAATTTGGCTGATAAAGTTATCCGGCAGTAAGGAGATGGGAGTTTGATGAAGTTAGAAGAAAAATTGCTTGAACAATATTTTGATGTTATAGAGAAGAACGGTAATACAGAAAATCAGATACAGGAATTTCTTGAGGAAAATACTATATTCATACCAATGCCTTTTTTGCTAAATCATTATTTGCATATGAATTGTGTGATTTCCAAATTTAAGTTGGGTAATGAATTTGTGACGGATTTTGCATATTTAACTAAGAGTTCTGATTATTGGGAATTTGTATTAGTTGAATTGGAAGATGCAAAAAAGAAGATTTTTACAAATGATAAGGAAAATATTTATTTTCACTCAGAGTTTAATCATGCATATGATCAGATTACATCTTGGAAGGCATATGTCAATAAAAATAGAGAAGCAATTCTTCATCAAATAGATAAATTAAGAGTTCCTCTAAACGAGAATTCTGTAAGGTTTAAATATGTATTAGTTATTGGAAGAAATGCTGAAAAAGATAATTCAGAAAAACGAAGAGCAATGTTTGCAGAAAAGTCTGATAATGATATTCGTGTGATGACATATGATAGTCTTGTTTCACAATGTGAATAAGTACCTTATAATGGTGAAAAGATAATATTATCTACTTGGAAAGAACAAGGATTCAAAATAAAGAAATTACCAAAGCAAGAAATTTCCACTAGTCTGTTTGCGTATTTGAAACCAGAATATTTGCAAATTTCAGAAAGAGATATTGAAATCTTAAAAGAACAGGATTATCAAATAGATATTTGGTTAAGTGGAAGGTCGTTAAGTTATAATGACAAGTATGATGCGGCATCTTTGGCTGAAAGGACAACTAATCCATTGACAAAAGCTGTTTTACTTGCCGAAGCAAAAAATAACAAATAATCAAGGGAAGATGGGGGAAATTTCTTACCCACTTTGAAAATCTATTGTATACTTTCGCTATGCAGTATAAAATCAAAGTTCAGGGGAATTGTGAGACGGTATGTCTTTTGTCCAAACTTCATGAAGCGAAGCACCATGTGAATGTGAGACTGGATATGGATGAGCTGGATTTGACAGCTGCGGAGAGTAAGGCTACATACGAGGAGATTAGAAAATACGTGGCAGAGCATTATGATGGGATGAAGGTGTCTAATCTGTATATTGCACAGGTTAAAGCTAAGTATGGAATCATAGAGCGTGAGAATTACAATAAAGCAAAGTCAGATGATGACAGACAGCCTAAGTATCCTAAGGAGAAGGAAGAGGCTATTGTTGAGGCGTTGAAGTTTTTTCAGATGATATAGAGTTTCGTAAAAAATGTGAAATAGTGCATTATTTCTATTTTTTAAAGTAAGAAAGTGATATTATTATTGTAAAAAGATTATAGAGTAATCGGGAAATTTCGATTACTCTTTTTAAGTATGAAAAATTGATAGATAATAGCAATAAAATAAGGGGTGGTACAGATTAATGGCAAGAAAATCTATTGATTGGATGAAAACAATACCTGAGTTATTAAACGAGTGGAATTATGAAAAGAATAATATTATGCCTTCGGATATATCAATTTGGTCAAAAAATAAAGTATGGTGGAAGTGTAAATATGGACATGAATGGGCTTCGACTATGAATAGTAGGCAAAAAAAATCTAGTTGCCCTTATTGTGCTGGATTACTTCCGATTGTAGGAGTAAATGATTTACAGACAACAAATCCTGAATTAATGAAGGAATGGGATTATCAAAAAAATATTATAAAACCATATGAAATCAAGGTAGGAAGTGGGATGAAAATATGGTGGAAGTGTAAAGAAGGTCATTCTTGGGAAGCAACTCCAAATCATAGGAAAAAGGGACAGGGCTGTCCTTATTGTTCCGGTAAGAAAGTATTGGCAGGATTTAATGATATTAATACGCTAAGACCTAATATAGCAAAAGAATGGGATTATGAAAAAAATGAAAATAAAACCCCTGATATGTATACCGTTAAAAGCGGAAGTAAAGTTTGGTGGAGATGTAAAGAAGGTCATTCTTGGAAAGCAGTTATAGCAAGTAGAACAGGTAAAAAATATGTTCAATGTCCGTATTGTTCAGGTCGACTACCTATAGTTGGTACAAATGATTTGCAAACAACAAATCCTGATTTGATTAAAGAATGGAATTATGAGAAAAATAGTCCAATATACCCTTATATGGTAAAAAAAGGAAGCAATAACAAAATATGGTGGAAATGTGAAAAAGGACATGAATGGCAAGCTGAAATAAGTGCTAGAACAAGTGGAAAGTCAGGCTGTCCATATTGTGCAGGCAGAAAAACAATTCAAGGTGAAAATGATTTAGTATCTATTGAATCTAAATTATTATCGGAATGGAATTATAAAAAGAATGATGGTAAAAAGCCAAGTGATTTCAAAATGCATAGTGGAGCATTAGTGTGGTGGAAATGTGAAAGAGGACATGAATGGCAAGCTAAAATAGCTGATAGAAGCAGAGGTGATGGGTGTCCTTATTGCTCAGGAAAGAGACTGATGGTAGGATTTAATGATTTAGCACATGTATATCCTTATTTGGCTAAAGAATGGAATTATGAAAAAAATCAAGGAAAGATGCCAGAAGATGTAACATCAAAAGCAGGGATAAAAGTGTGGTGGAAATGTGAAAAAGGACATGAATGGCAAGCTTTAATAAGCAACAGAAGCAGGGGTGATGGGTGTCCAATATGCAATTCTGGAATTAGAACATCATTTCCAGAACAAGCTATATTTTATTACATTAAAAAAATATATCCAGATGCACTGAATCGATGTACACAACAATTGGGAGGAAAAAGAGAGCTGGACATATTTATTCCGTCAAAACAGGTGGGAATAGAATATGATGGTAGTGTATGGCATTCAAGTGAAAAGGCTTTAAATAGGGAAGTGAAAAAGTATGAAGAATGTATAAAGCAAGGCATTTTTCTGATACGTGTAAAAGAAAAGAATGGTGTACTAAAAGAAGGCTCTTGTGATGTGTTAATACGTACGGATAGTAACTATAATAATGAAACCTATAAAAAATTATTTTCTGAGCTGAATAATTATATTGATATTCCAGATGATATAGATGTTGTTAGAGATAGAATACATATTTTGGAGAATTATCGGACTGAATTGAAAAATAAATCAGTGGGTACATTATATCCTCATTTAGTTTTAGAATGGGATACTGAAAAGAATGGATTATTGACTCCCTTTATGTTTACACCAGGAAGTGGGGAAAAAGTATGGTGGATATGTAATATGAATCACAGATGGCAAGCATCAATCGTATCAAGAACAAAAGGAAGCAAATGTCCTTATTGTTCAGGTATTTGTGTTATCAGAGGGAAAAATGATTTAGCAACATTAAGACCAGATATAGCCGCAGAATGGAATGATGAAAAAAATGGGGAATTGAAGCCATGCAATTTAAAAATTAAAAGCAATAAAAAAGTATGGTGGAAATGTAAAAATGGTCATGAGTGGCAAGCTATTATTTCTAATCGGACAAACAAAAATCAAGGATGTCCATTTTGTAAAAAAGATGACAGTGAAAGTTAGAATAATAAAGTCTGATATTGAAATGTATATATCAGAAAAAAGACGTTTTAAGAACCTTTTATCATACCCACATAGGAAAAATCAAAGTACAAAAAGAGTAAACAGCACAACTGAAAACTTTGATTTTACACCGAGAGAATTCAAAGAAAGAATTAGAAACTCGAATCTATCAGTATTTTGAAGAAGTAGATTAAGGACCTGTAATCTACCATTGGACTTGTAAACTTGGTGAAGCCTCTGATACTGAGAGAGCAAATAGTTATTGTGTCGGTTGTTTATTATTCGGCGTACTAGTGAGTACTCCTATATTTCAAATGGAGTTTATGCTTGAAAGTTAACGCCAGTGTCCAGAAGATAAAGAGAGTGCAATTGTGGAGGCATTGAAGCATTTTAAGATGAATAGTTAATAAAGAGAGGTGCATATGCTATGCCAGGTATACTCGTGGTTGAAGAT
>OGQZ01002334.1_pt1 | contig 13203 bp, 8 predicted proteins | sample 1553321 | NCBI WGS metagenome assembly OGQZ01 (sample SAMEA2579958, study PRJEB22360) | human gut metagenome | reverse complement strand
AGAATTACATGATCATTTCCATTGTGATGAAACTAAAGCAGAATCTATCTTCTTAGAACCAAAATATGAATTATTTGATATTGAAAATGAAGAAAACTTCAATGAGATAAAAGCATATTTGGTTAATAAAGTAAAAATATCTAAAGTACATAATATAGAAGAATATGATTTGACGTATTATGGAACAAAAAATTTGAATCCAGATTTTGTGGCCAGATTTAATGAGCAGGTTGCAAAAATCAATATTCCTAAAAAAACGAAAATACCACAATTTGATGTTCGCAGAGAACGCGTAACAGAATGGATGGCACAGTATTTGCTAGAACAAGAATATGGTTGTAAGTTTTATGATGAAGCTGATAAAAGAGTAAATTTGAAAACCGTTGAAATTGATAAACATACTGACGGGATAGATGTACCTGGTATTTGGATAGATAATGATAGAATTCGATTTGTTGTATGTGAGGTCAAGGCATCTGAAGCAAATCAAATACCATGTGATTCTGTGCAATCTTTACAACAGGATATTCAGAAAGCTATTGATGATGTAGATAATCGAGTTTCTCACGAAATTTTGGAATATATGCATGGTATAAGAAATGTTAAAATGCAGGATGATATATTAGAAAAAATAGTAGACTTTTTAGCGAATTTAATTGCTGGAGAAAAGGAAGACTTAGCAGATAATATAATGTTCTTCCCATTTCTGCTTAGAAATAACGAGAAAATTGTTCCGGAGATGAACATAGACGATTATAAAAATTTTTCTTTACAGGGAGTTAAAAGAGAAAATGTCGAGAATATAATCTTATCATTTAGAAAGAAATTTTCTGAATTTAGTAATGAAGTCTATGAAGAGGCAATAGGTGAATAGCAATGGAATATATTAAGAGCATAATAAATTCAATAGAGAAAGTATTTGATGTAAGCGAAGAAAATATTTCTTCGCTTACTGTTATGCTCGCAGATATTGAAACTAGTCATTTATATAATAAGTTTTCTGCAAAAGAACAAAGTAAGAAATATTTGAATAGTGATTTACTTTCTAAGGCGAATTTGCTGAATGCATTATTGGAAATTGTTTTAGAAAATCCAAATATGGATTTAATTGAGAGCGACAAACGAAAAGAGTTACTTGTAGGTTTATGTGGAACAGTAGCATCCCTGTATGAACAAGTTTTAGATCAGATTAATGATAATGAGTGTTGGGAAAATATGTCATACTTGGTAATGTATAGTATGTTATCTTATATGGCAGATAGACAGACAATGTCTGATTTGGTTATTAAGGAATATAATGCTAAATTGACCAAAATGATGAGTTTATACAATGAATTCCCAACAATGCAGAAATTAGAATATGATACATACTATCTAATTGTATTATTGATGAGTAATATTAAAAATTATGATGGATTGACACAGTTAAATTCCTTTATCAAAAGAGCAAATGATTGTTTGGATGAGGCTCAAAGGGAAGAACTTGCAAAAGCTGAGTTAGATATACCGGTTGGTCTAAAGATTGCTTCTTATGGAAATATAATTTATTTGACGACGGTTTTAAAAGAATATCTTTTTAGCGGTAAGATTGATAGCTCGGAAAATCAAGATATATATAGTGTTATCGATATGTATTCATATAATGCATTTCATTTGCTGGATAATGAAAGCATTGACTTGAAACTTATTGGGCATTTGTTGCGATATGCATATGAAAGTGTAGCGGAAAATTCAATATGGAACATTGCAGAAAAGTCACCATTAATAAGAAAGTTCATCGAAGAAAACCTTTCCAATGGTAATAGATACATATATTCTTTATTGCCGTCTCAGAGAGAGGTTATTTCGGATGTGTTAACGCCTAAAAAAAGTATTGTTGTTGGAATGCCGACTAGTGCAGGAAAGTCGTTGCTGGCAGAGATGCAGATATTATTTAGTATTCATAACTATAAAACAGCCGATTTTAATCCTACAGTTTGTTATATTGTTCCAACTAATGCACTTATTGATCAAGTTAAAATTGATTTGCAAAGTGATTTTAAGGAATTTAATTTTAATATAGAAACAGCATTACCATATTATGATGTTGATGAGATAGAAAATGAAATTTTGACGCGGGAGCATATTGATATATTAATTAGTACACCCGAAAAATTAGAGGCACTTGTAAGACAAAACCATCCGGCAATACAAAACACTCGTTTAGTTATTATGGATGAAGCACACAATTTAGGAGACAAATCACGGGGTTCTAAATTTGAACTGGTCTTATCATCTATAAAGCAAAATATGAAAGAGGCAAATTTTCTTTTATTAAGCCCCTTTATTAGTAATGCTCAGGAAATTAGCGAGTGGTTAGCCGACTCACCAAGAAATGCAGATACTATTTCCATAGAGTGGGCACCAACCAAACAATATATTGGTTGTAATTTACTTGATAGTAAGAAAACAAAATCTGTTCTGCAATTTTACAAATCACCAAGAAACCAATTGGGGACAGAAAATGTTGAAATTTCCTTGAACTTGAACCCGCAGGATGTGAAAGAAGAGCTTAGATTAGATAGTATTGATAATACGGTTCGACTTTGTGTGGTTCTGAATGATTTTATTGAACAGGAAGGGAATATTTTAGTTTTGTGTGGTGGCAGAGGTACCACTTTGAAATTGGCATCTTATACGAAAATGTATTTTGAAGAAAAAGGTATGCTGCCTGATATGAGCTGTGACGAAGAAATTCAACGTGCAATAGAGATTGTAAAGTTAGAAAATGGAGAAAATGATCCTTTAATCGAATGTTTGAAATTTGGTATTTGTTATCATAATTCTGGCTTATCAAGTCTGGTCAAGGAAACTATCGAGGAATTAGTCCGAAACAATAAGATAAAACTTATATTTGCAACAACAACATTGGCGCAAGGAATGAATTTCCCGATTAATACGGTTATTTTTGATACAGTTAAATTGCGTAATAAAGGTGATTTATCAAACGCTGAGTTTTGGAATATAGCAGGGCGTGCTGGTAGAGCATACAAGGATAAAGAGGGATACATTATTCTCTCCTATTCTAATTCCCAAAAAGAAACCAAAGCAACGGTGAAAAGATATATTAAATCAGATTTAAAAGAAGTAATATCTTCACTAAATGCTTATTTTACGGGGAATAATATTATAAGTTTTGACTACAATGTGTTAAAAAATCCAAATAATGCACCCATATTAAATTTGTTGCAATATATAAATCATATATTGAACATTAGTTATGATTATGATATTAGTCCAAAAGATATTGCTAAAATTAGAGGAATATTAACAGATTCATATTTGTATCATAGCCTGAGTAAACAGGAAGGTTTTATAAATGCACAAACAAAATTAAATATTTTTGTAACGCAATATATTCGACATGTTAACGAAAATAAAAAGGAGGATATGGCTAAGGCTGATGAATTAGGTATTAGTGATATAAGTTACACAAAAGTTAAATCTATAATAGGTGCGTTTATTTATGGACTGAAAGAAAACGGAGATTATGAGTATAAGGCTTCAGAAATTATTCTTCGAACTAAGAATATCGAACGTTTGACAAAGATTATCAATATAATTGCGAGAATTCCTGAAATAAAAATTGATATGTTAGGACAGGGAACTCTTGATCCGAAAAGTATTGCAAGGTTACTTATGGGGTGGGTAAATGGCGATAAGGTAAGAGATATTGCAAAAGAAATTAAACGACCAGGGCAAAGCAATGAAGATGCAATTTCTTTATGTAATCGTTATCTAAATAGCCAGATGAAGTCTTATATGCCATGGGGAATGAATATATATCAGGCTGTGAGCTTTGACTTGCAGACAGAAAATGCAAAAATGTTGCCTTCTTATATTTATTATGGAGTATCAAGCAAGGAAGCAGTAATTGTATCGAAGTTGGGAGTGCCAAGATTCGCAGTTGATAATGTGTTGAGGGTTCTTAAAGAGAAGAATCCTGAATTACCAATTAGTATAGAATATATGGAACAATTGAAGTCAGTAATAAGAGCAATTGAGCCGTCTGATTACCAAGTTGAAAATGCATCTGGTAAGATAATGAAGGAAATTGTTGATAAGCGGATAAAGTAGATAAAAGTATGAGAAGGAGAAAGTAGCAATGGCGATTGATGACGCAACGAAAAAGAAAATCACAAAATTGTTTTGCGAAGCGATTACTTCATACAATGAAGTTGTTGAACTGAGGAAGTCAGATAAGGAAGCATTAGTAGAAGAGTTTAATTCTAATTTGCAATTTTATTCTTCCATAGAGTGTGCCTTTAGGAGCGTTATTGAGCAGATTATAGGAAAGAGCTGTCCGCACAATTTACATGAAATGATTGAAATGATGGTGGAGGAGCTTACACCTAATCCTTTAGAAAGGGGAATTGATCTGTTTTATATTTTAAGATATAAAGATACAAGAAATCAAACTGTTCATAATATTAATATTTGTGAAGTTAATGCTTATCCCAAGCTTTTCTTGAATGGTTATCGTTTTATAAAAGAATATGTTGATAAAGATATAGAGGTTGAACCATGGAAGGAAGAATGTGAGGAGTTTGATTATGCATTATTTAATCAGACATTTCGACAATCAATGTATGACAATATTCGGATTTTAGTTTTGCCGCCGTTGTATGATTCTAAAGAAAAATTAGAAATTTTAACAAGATATCATTGGAATGTAATTTTAGATTTCGATCCATATTCTGGTGTATGCGGATCTTTTAGTAAATTGAATGTAAAAAATAAAAAGCTTGTTCAGTTATCGCAAATAGAAAAATATAGTTCAACTCAATTCTCTGTTGAAGACGTTACATGGATTATGTGTGATGGGGACAAATTGTTGAATATAAAGAGTTTCAAGCCATTAAAGAAACAAAATGTAACCAAAGGATTATTTATTCCTTCTATGCTTGATGGACAGGATAATTGGTCTAGTTGTTATAATTCATCAGAAACGATGCTATCGACAAAGAAGCTTTTAAATTTATTTTTTGAGAAATATTTTGAAAAAATACAGTACAATGTTCAGCTATTTTTTGTTATGGACTATGCAGCAAGAGTGAATGAAGTTATTTACGATGCTGTATCAGATAACTTAAATAAATTTATGTATAAGTTAAATGTTCATTTACTAAATGAGTCTTTATCGGAACAGTTATTTTTAGATGCAAATAATTTTGAAGAATGGAATATATATAATTCTACATTCGATAGTTTTTTGTGCAAAGTAGAAAAAAATACTATAAATGACGATGAGGAAGAACACATATATTTATTGCCATGTATCTTTCCTAGTGATGGAAAATTGTCAGAAAAAGCTTATAATCATATAAGTCAAGATTTTTATGTTTTACATAAAGGCTTTCCTTGTGCACAGGATGATATAAATAAGGATCATACCGTTCAACAAGATGCTCAAAATTTTTTGCGTGGAGAGGAAGCTAGCTGGAGATTAATAAAGAGTAGAATGATTCCCAAGTTGGATGTCGGGAAGAGTGTAGAAAGGCAGATAAAAAGAGCTATAGATGCTGGAAGAAAATATTTTAATCTATATCATGCTGCTGGCTTTGGTGGGAGTACAATTGCTAAACAGATAGCATATTGTTTGAGCGCAGAATATCCTGTGCTATTTATGAAAAAGTATGTTAAGGAGGAATTGGGAAGCAGAATAGCTCAAATATATAATATAGCCCATAAGAGAATAATTGTTTTTGTAGAAGAAGAGCTATTTGATAACGTTGGTGTACAAAAAAATGAATGTTTAAAAATAGCAGATGCCACTAGTGCACAGGCAACATTTGTCTTTATTGCAAGAAGACCTCAAATGTATGATAGAATGTCGGCAAAAGAAGGTTTTTTTATTTGTAGATATGCAAGTGATGATGTTGAAAGAATAATAGAATTTAATAAAAATTTGTTGGCAGATAATAATAAAAAAATACTTTCTTATGATGGACAAACCTTTATTAGGAAATTGGGAGAGGATAATTTGTGCCCTTTTTTAATTAATTTATCTATTTATAAAGACGAGTTTATAAAGATTGAAGAATATATTCGTCCATATGTAAATGAGATAAATGTTAGACCTGATTTGAAAAAAGTATTTGTTTATGTGTGTATTTTTACTATATTTATAAACAAAGGGATTCCAATAGCCTTTTTTTGCAAAAAATTATCTGTAGATGAGGAAAAAGAGTGGTCTGTTATAAGAGATAAGTATGATCCAATTATCTATAAAAGATATAATATTGAATTCTATATTTCAGAAGTTGTGATAAGAGCCCCATATATGGCTGAACGTCTTTTGAGAAGCCTCATAGGTGATGGCGAAGAGGGAATTTTATATAGAAAACAGTTGAGTGAATATTTGGTTGATTTAATTGTGGATCTTAAGTTGTTTTATACAAATAATGGGTATTCTGAAAAGTGTTTAAGACAGCTATTTATTGATAAAGAAACAAATGAATATGTAGAGGATGAATTTTCGGATGTTATTGTTGATAAAGACTTAACTATAATAAAGAAGTATTTTGCTCCTGTTATTGCAAAGTTGTGGGATAAAGATGATATTAATTTGGCAGGGGATATATTTGAAGCATTGATTAATAACTATCCAAAAGATTCTTATTTTTATGCACATGCAGCAAGATATTATGCTTATACGGGAAGAGATTATACCAAAGCAGAAACTTACTATAACAGAGCAATTAAACTTTTGGATGAAAAAGATAATTTGCAGTCGTCCCAAGCGGATATTTATCACGTAAAAGGAATGTGCATAAGAGAAGAGTTGTTTAAAAATTTAGAAGGATTACCGGAAGATAGGGATTTATTGTCAACGATAGATAAAGAACCTTTAAAAGAATTTTATTATAGAGCTGAGTCAGCATTTGAAACTACTTATTATATTGCATTGAGTACAGATTCAAAAACATTAGAATATGCTTATACAGCATGGCTGACACTGATAGTTAGAACATTAACAAATAATAGAATTAAATTATTAAATGACCTTGAGATTGAGGAAGAGATTGAAAAGGGATTAACTATAATTTCTAGTTTGGAAGATATTTATTATTTAGAGGAAAATGCTAATGAAAGTGATATTCAAAGACAATTAGCAGATATACAACGAAAAAAGGAAACACTTCTTTCATTGCAAAAGGAATTTAAAGAAGCAGTAAGCCATTGGAATAACTATTATGATATTCACAAAAACGGAGGAAATTATTCTAACTGTTTATATTCTTGCAAACAGAGATATTATTTGCTAGAAAAAGAAACTCAGGATTTTAAAAAAATAACAGAACAAAATAGAAAAAGAATGGAGAAATTAGCTGCTGATTATTATGAAGCAATTCTGCATGTGAATTATGAAGAACTTAAATTAGGAGATTTAAATACCTTTTTAAGTGTTTCAATTGTGACAAATTACAAAGTAGATAAAGTTATGTCCAAGTTAAGTGGATTTTATCAGCAGGAAAGAAAAAATCATATACTATTGTATTATAGGTATGTTCTAAAGTTTATTAAGGCATATGAGGGTGATAAACTTGCATTACAAGAGTGTATTTCATATATGCGAGAATGCTGTGAATTTTCAGAACGCAAGCCTGGAAAAGCTAATATTATAGATTATTTTGCAGTAGGGGAACAGATGGGACAAATACTCAGCAAAAAAAGGCTTTTCAGGATGAATACAATGTATAGAACACAGGCATATACGGCAAAAGAACTTAGATTTATTTATGGGGTATTGAAGCAGCAAGGAAGTGAGACAACCATAATTCCATACGATACAAATGGAGTATTAATGACAGGTATTGAAATACATGCTAATTTGAAATATAATCCAGATGTAGAAGCAAGTGACAGTGGACAAATGGTTAAATTACGTTTTGGTTTCTCCTATGATGGGCTTAAAGCAGAGAATATGAGTATAAGATATGCTGATGACAATGAGGAGAAAAATGAAATAACACAAGAACGATTAAAAGTAGGTGATTATACAGAGTTTTGCTATAAGCATATATTAACAAGTAGTAAAACGGGGAAGCCATATGGAATAGTGGGGTATGTAGATGCTAATGAAAATTGTATATTGCGTATTGGTGAAATTACAAATAGGAGAATAAATCAAGAAGAATTTGCAAAAGTCATAGAACTGTGCCAGAAAAAGAATATAAAGGTTCAGTTAATTGACCATACGGAGAAGGGGTGGGTGGCAAGCTTAAAAAGCCAAAAACTCGATTTCGAAAATATCAATAGTTGATTTTGTCATGAAAAAATATGAATTCTAATAAGAATATATAATTTATGGCAATACACCGTGGTAAATGTTTTCATTTGGTATTCGAGTTTATATTTATAGTAATTAATCGAAATTGTCCGACAATCACTCTATACACGTGATATACAACCGACCTCAAAATCCCGGTAAATTTGCGGACACCTTAGAAACCGCTATGCTTGCACAGGGTGTTTGCTAATCTGTAGGCACTTATTGAATAATGACTATAAAAACCCCTCTCACAGATAGAAGTCTGTGGGAGGGGTTTTGTAATAATATATAAAAGAGAAAACTAATTTATTTTTTATTAGCAAATGCTTTAATACCGCCTGCTACAAAAAGTATAGAGGAGATAATAACGCCGGACACAAGTACAATAGCGTAAACATTGGCATTCACGCAGATATTGGAAGTCCAGTCAGAAAAATTCACGGACTTTATAGTGATTTGTCTGGTGCCAAAAATTAAAAACTCGCATATGTCATCGGCAAAAGCTGTCCAAACCGAAGCTGTCAAAACTATAATTGCGGATTTTATAAATCCGTTTGCGTTTAAATATCGTGCATCAAAAAAGATGAGCCAGGCTGCAAGTACAAAGACAAATGCTATAATACAGCCGGCCTTCATTCCGGCAACATCGTTTGTATGGCCACACACCTCAATGATTGTGAGGAAAAGCCATAAGGTATCCCACAGCATAGTGATAAGAGCTTTTTTGTCTGATAAAACAGGTGGAAGCTCAATTCCTCTGATGACAAACGGAAAAAGAATAATTGATAATCCAAATATAGTTGGAACAGACCAAAGCATAAATTCATTTGAACTATACATTCTGTCAACAAAAAAGAATATCAAAAGCAGAGCAAAAACACCGCAGATTATGCATTTGGTCAGTTTTTTCTGCTGTGCCATAAGTGGAACAACTGTCATTGCAGCTACAAGAAGCATAGATGCTGTTACCACCGCAAAGGTATTTAAACCATCGCCATTTGACAGACACACTATGAATGTGATGAGTATTGGGATAAGCAGTAGTCCGGCTATTATGACTCCGGTCTTGTAGGCAGCAGATTTTTCCTTTTTCTCATGCTGCTTTAATACACTGTCGGCCTCTTTTTTTATCATTGAATCAATAGAATCGTTTTTTAGCTCATTGTATGTATTTTGACATTTTTCACAAGTCTTAAGGTGTTTTTCAACAAGCCTTTTGCTTGAGGGACTGCATACATCGTCATAGTATAGTGGGAGTAAATCCTGAACTATATTGCAGGTTTCATCGGTTGATTGTGTAATTGGATTATTCATTTCTATCCATCCTTTCTTTGATTTTCAGTCTGGCCCTATGGTAAGTTACCCGTGCCCAGTTCTCTGTTTTTCCAAATATCATGCCTATTTGGGAGAATGGCAATTCACCAAATATTCGAAGCTGAAAGACCTCCTTGTAGGGCTCATCAAGCTCGTGCAGTATAAGATGAATCTGAAGAGCTGTATCTTTATTTTCTAGGCTTTTTACCATATTATCGGGTTGTTCGAGCTGCTCTTCGTCAAGCTCTGTAAATTTTGTGTTTTTTCGGCATTCGTCCATTGCCAGATTTCTTGCTATGCTGCAAAGCCAGGTAAGCTCACTTGATTTGCCGGCATATGCCTTCTTTGCGGTCATGGCCTTATAAAAAGTATTCTGGGTAATTTCCTCAGCCTGATGTTGATTTTTTACAATTGTCATTACATATGAGTATACTTGCAAGTAATAGGAATTGTACAATTTCTCATAATCCAGAACTGTCACCTCCTTTGTTCATAAGTTAGACGTAGAAAGGATTGTTTTGTTACAAAAAATTTTAAATTTTTTTGATCGATTTTTGATTATAGCATAAATTTTATCAAAAATCACAGACGTTAGTTTGTATATAGTATTTTTTATCAACATGTGTTAGACTAGTGTTATACAAATCGGAATTTAAAGGAGACATAAATATGATTAAATTACAAGAAGTAAAAGAAGAGGAACAAGAACTTTTATGGAATATAAATCAGAAATATCAATATGAGATAACAACGTACTATTCAGATAAAATCGATGAACAGGGAAATTAGAGATACAGTTATAACTTTATATTTTATTATTAGAACTAAGAAGTAGATTGGAGAATTATGAGAGAAGAAGAATTATGGAAAGCTTATTGCAAGAAAGAGAATATAGATATTGATACACCTTATGAGGCGTGGGGATTTGGAGATGCACCTGATAAGCTGGCAGACCTTGTATTAAAGGGAATTAAGACTGCAACTGCATCTGCATATGATTTGTATTTTATTGAAGGAGAAGAGGAGCCATTACCACAGCCAGGTGATTATAGTGTTATTTTAAACTCAAAGGATGAGGCAGTTTGTATTATTCAAACCACTAAGACTACAGTGGTTCCATTTGATGAAGTATCAGAGGAACATGCCTACAAGGAAGGCGAAGGAGACAGAAGTCTTGCATACTGGAGAGGTGTTCATGAAGAATTCTTTGCAGAAGAATTTGAAGAAACAGAAATTGAATTTAATGGACAAACAAGAATTCTTTGTGAAGAATTTAAAGTAGTTTACAAGGCAATTGATGTAAATTAAATTTTTAATATGTGAATTTATGAAATCGGGATTTTGCGTAGAGGAACAAGGCTGAGGTAAGAGGTAATTTTCTATGAAAGTATATTACAAAGGAGTTTTATGTAATCTTGCCACATATCGTGTTATGGGAGAAGATAAACCTGCATTATATTATATTGATAGTCCAGATCAAGAAACAATGCTTAAAGCAGGATTTGTAGATGTTCAGCCCTGCTTATGGGTCAAAGTATTAACCGATGAGGAATATAATGAAATTACTAATATTTTGGATTAAATAGACAACTTCCAGTTTGTCAATTACAGGTGACATTGAAAGAGCCAGCCCATTCAAGGTGCTGGCTCTTTCAAAAATTCCATTCTAATAAATCGCACGACAACTTAGCGAAAAATAAGCTCCCCATTAGCAAAAAATGAATAGAAAATGTATAAAAGTGGCAAAAACGAATAATTATAAGGGCTTATGCATTAGACACACATTTGTAAAAAAGGAGTAATTATAAATAGTGGGCAACGATATCAAAATGAGATTTGTTGCCCACTTAATTTTTTATAAAATCGGCTCAATAACAGCACGAAAATAGTAATCTAATTCTTCTGGTGTATGTTTTTTTTTATCTTTCAACCACCATAAAACCATTTCTACAAAGCTTCCTGAAATATGATTAACAAGAAATTCTTGGGGTAAGTCTTGATTTCGCTTGCGATTGTGATTTACAAATTGTGTTTGTACCAATTCATTTAAGCTATCTTTAAAGTAACGAAGGAAAATTTCGCTACTTTCACAAGATAGTAATCCTAAAATATTGTTATCATTTTCTTGCAAATGCTGTAAAAGATGGCAAAAAACAGATTGTGGCATTTCTTCATTTGAGTAAAGCCCGTGTATATGAGTTTTATCCATAGCACTGTCGATGATATGTCCGAACAGTTCCTTACAGACTGCATTTAATAATTCGTCTTTCGTTTCAAAATGGGCATAAAAGGTACTTCTGCCGATGTTTGCGGTATCAAGTATTTCTTGTACTGTGATATGATTGTAGCTTTTCTTTTCAAGCAATGTGCTGAATGCATGAAAAATTGCTTCTCGTGTCTTTTGCTGTCGTCTATCCATTATCTTCCTCCGTACAAATTTGAAGAAATGTTCAATAACGTACATTTCTTTTGATTTAATTATTGTTCGCCCAAATATGCTAATGATATAATCGAACAAGATGTTAGATAACATACAAATTATATCGTAGTACTTTGGAGGTGTCAAGGAAATGGAAACTGAACAGAAAAACAAGAGAGGGATAGCATTTGCGATACTTGCAGCAGCACTGTATGCCATAAATGCTCCTTTTTCAAAGATATTGCTTGAATTTATGCCGCCTACTTTAATGGCTGGTTTTCTTTATGTTGGTGCAGGAATAGGAATGATATTTATTGCTCTTATGCGGAAAATAAAGAAATATGAAGCAAAAGAATTGAAATTAACAAAATCAGAATTACCATACACCATTGCAATGATAGTTTTAGATATTGCTGCTCCTATTTGTTTACTGTTTGGTCTAAACTCTACAACTGCCGCAAATGCGTCGTTACTTAATAACTTTGAAATTGTAGCAACAGCGATAATTGCCCTTATGGTATTCAAAGAAAAAATCAGCACAAGATTGTGGTTTGGGATATTTTTTGTAACGTTATCCTGTGGAATACTGTCTTTTGAAGATATATCAAGTCTGCGTTTCTCATATGGTTCTTTATTTGTTTTACTTGCCACCATTTGTTGGGGATTTGAGAATAATTGCACTCGAAAAATATCGTCAAAAGATCCATTGCAGATTGTTCTGCTAAAAGGAATATTTTCGGGTATCGGTTCCCTCATTATCGGCTTGTTTATTGGAGAACGGATAGAGGCACTTTGGAGTATCGTTGCTGTTCTTTGTGTAGGATTTGTGGCATACGGATTGAGTATTTACTTTTATGTATATGCACAAAGATTACTTGGTGCAGCACGAACAAGTGCATATTATGCCGTTGCTCCATTTATAGCGGCAATTCTTTCGTTGATTATCTTTAGAGAAATACCTGATGTTACTTACTTTGTCGCACTTGTGTTAATGATTGTAGGTGCCTGGCTTTCTTCGTAAGATAAGCCGCTAATCAGAAAAGTTAAAAATGAGTAAAGGAAATGCTAAACGGCATTACTGTTAAACATGGGTGAATCTTACTCTTATTTGTATCCCTCTATATAACGAAACGCTCAGAGGCTGTTTTACAGTGGG
>OGQZ01002325.1_pt1 | contig 13230 bp, 10 predicted proteins | sample 1553321 | NCBI WGS metagenome assembly OGQZ01 (sample SAMEA2579958, study PRJEB22360) | human gut metagenome | reverse complement strand
TTCTACCAGAGCCTGCAAGCTATGTCTTCTTTTATGCATTTTCCAATTTGCGCAACTTATTGTACATTATCCCTGCCTCTCGCCCTGTCATCGCCGCCAAGCGTGATAACATGGACGAATACGACACCATCTTTGTTGGATTCCCTATCTGGTGGTATATCGCTCCGACGATCATCAATACATTTCTGGAAAGCTACAATCTAAAAGGCAAGACGGTTATCACCTTTGCCACCTCTGGCGGTAGCGGTATGGGCAAGACCAACGAAAAACTCACGCCAAGCTGCCCCGGCGCAAAACTGTTGCACGGCAAAGTGTTCAATTCCTATTCCAGCAAAGCCGACTTGTCCGCATGGGTAGAAACCATCAGCCTCTAATAGACACATTCCTTCGGAATGAAATACCCGCCTGGTCGAGAAGATTTTCTGAATCCTCTCACCCAAACGGGTATTCTTTTCACGTTTTCAAAACATATTCCTTACGGGCTCTTATTTTTCTTTATAGCTATCATTCCCAAACTCTAAACGTGCTTTTGGGAAGTTTGGCTAAGTCCCTCTCCCCAAAGCATTGCACAGCATCCTTTACAGGCATCGGAATATATATTTCCTTTTTGCTCCTTCCGTTTTCATTCTCCAAATATTTACATATTATTTCAATTTGCTCTCTTTTTTTGCTGTTTCCGCATATTTTATTTAGTTTACACAGTAACCGGCCCGAATCTACGCCTATCATCATATCCGGACTATCTTTCATTCTGTTTTTTATATCAAACGTTTCAAGATAAAAGATTTCCTGAACTCTCTCCATCATTATACCCCTCCTTCGTCTGATGTATACTCAACGTTTTCCCTTGCCCACTCGCAAAATGCTTTCATATCAATAGGAAAATACTCAAGATAATCTTCAATTACATCCGCAAGTGTCCTCTCAATCGAATGAAAATCCATATAATACAGCAGGGAATTCAAATCACTAGATCCTACTGAAACACCAAATGTAATAAACGGTATTCCCTTTCCATGCTCTCTCCTGTTTTTTCTATACCTATTTCCATCAAAGCTCGGAATTGCAGTTATAAAATTTTTCCATCGCTTTTTAGGTTCCGTATGAACCAGTGATTTATTTACGCTGTATATCAAACTATGCCCCACATCATACGACGCCTTCAACAAATCGTCATACTGCATTGGTTGCATGTTCATCGTTTCGGGTTTACATTCTGGTGGAATTGATATACATAGTTGAGAATACATTTTATCTTTAAGTCGGAATCGGAAATGAAAGCGCACAAGTGTCTTTTTCTCTTCATCCACTAGATTATTTCTTAGTATAGCACAAATCTGTGTTAAATAAGCATAAAAATCATCGAACACGCGGCTGTTTTTCCCTTTGTCCAGTCCAACAAGTTCTTCCATCAGTTGCTGTCCTTGCACACTTTTTTCAAGCATTAAATGAGCATAAAGAATTCCATCAACCGTAATTTCTTGTTCTTCTTTCGTTTTTTCTTTCGTTTTTTCTTGTTCTTTCTCCCAAATCTCTATGATGGTTTTTATTTTGCTCTCATCAATACCATCATCAAAATATAAAACTCTTGTCCTCCAAAGCAAGTCGCACATTTCTTTTCTAAAATTGCTCATTCTGATTTCATATTCTTGAAATCTATCAAGAAGTTCATCAGATAAATAGCATGCTTTTCCTGTGCTATTAGGACCTCCCGTCAACCATATATATGGCATAGTCTTTTGCATGTTGATTGGAAAAACAATTTTTTTCTGATTTTCTTCAATATTTTTCGTGTACAAATCAAAATCAGGTTTAAAATTCCCCTCCGCATTAGTACCATATGAATAAATGTCAACAGAATTCAACTCAATATTAAATACATAAAACGCATAAAGTCTTTTTCTTGTATGTTGTGCCCTGACTCTATCATTTTCAGCATCGCCTTGGCCAATTCCGGTCATAAATGTGTTCAGTGTTCGAACATTATTATTCCAGTTTACAACTGTACGATTATGTGTATGTCCACATAAATAGGCGTTTGCCATTATTCTGCTGGAATCAGTCAATTCCATTAGTGCCGTTGTCTCTTCATTTCCTTCCAAGCACTGCAATGGATGATGTCCTAGACAAATTGACAAACTCGGTTCAATATTTCTGCGAAGCTTTATCGCTTCTTCACTTATTTTATCAAGCTGAAATTTTCCAAGAACAATTTTGCGGGCGTCATTTTCATCAATACAGCACCAAGAAGTATTTAGCAAAACAAAAAAATATGTTTTTTTCTCTATTGTAATTGGAACAACCCCAAATGTTCTTTCTACAATTTTCTCTTCAATATCCATCTCAAACAAATTATAAATGTACTTAGAGAGTTCCATATATCCAGAACTTTCATATGCTTCCTGAATATTTTTCCAGAATGTATCATAAAATGTATTTCCAAATTCATATTCCTTTTGCACCGCAAAAGTTCTACATGCTGGAATTATAAATTTGCATGAATTACTTCTAAAAATATCGTGATTTCCCGGAACCAAAACAATTCCAGCAACCTTATTTCCCAAAGTTTTTTTCAAATCCTCAAAGAACTTTTTTGCATTGTCTATTGCCGCCTTATTGCCCTTATCGATAATATCTCCTGTAACAGCAACAACCAAAGTTTTTTCCCGTGTGGTGGCAATTTCCTCTTTAATATGAACGAGTAAATTTTTTAATATTTCTGGGTATGCCGCTTGTCCATCTATGTGCAAATCTGAAAGATGTAAAATTGTCAAGTCATTCATACGTATTTCTCCACTGCACAACTCTCATTTATCGATTTTCTGCCAGACGGTTCTACTATGTTCAACGTAAAGCCCTCTTTTCCATTTTTATTATACACTATTTTCTCCATTCAGTCAATAAAATCCCTTTTTCTCCGCCTTATTCTTGTTCAATTTGTCAACACCTCCGCTAAAAGATTATTTTTTACAATTAATTCGTTTGTACTATTCTTATTATATATATTTTTCCAACGCTCTCCGAATCACATCCTCACAGTTAAACTCTATTTTCATCGTTTGGTCGTCATACAGATAGACCATGCTCACAAAGGCTTCCACACATTCTTTTGTCAGCCCACCGATGTACGTTTTCTCACTGGCCTGCTTTGTCAGAGCGCGAATTTCTTCATCCAGTTCATCGGCACACTCCTGTTCTTTCTTTTCTGTCCGTATGCTATCCTGCAATGCAGCCAGTTTTTCCGAAAGAGCCTTTTTCTTTTCTATGTACGCATCTCGCAGCAGCACACCGTCCGCATACAATTCATATAGTTTAATCTGTTCCACCCGAATAGCTTCTGCTTGCTTTTCCAAGTCCTCAATGTCCATGCAGCGCACCGTGATGGACTGCTTTTCCTGCATCCCCTGATTCACCACGTCCAGCGCATAGAACACAGTTTTTATCGCACGAGCCGCTTTTGCGTTCACCGAATATTCTCTGTAATAGCCGCCGTAGCATTTAGAGAACTTTCCTGCCGCCCTTTTATAGCCACAGCAGAAAACCATTTCCCCATACCGCTTTTCGTGCCGAAGCTGCCGTTTGCAATTTCCACAGCAAATCTTTCCTTTTAACGCGAAATCATCACCCACCTTATACTGAATGGGAGTTACGTTACGGATTGCTTTCTGCGCCTGATAGTATCATTAAATGATCTTTCCCTTGTGTATAGATAGCAATTTATTCTCCTCTTTCATGTCAAAGTTCTCTAATTTTATATCGAAATTATTGAAATTATAAATTGGTTATGATACTTTACTTTTAAGATTAGTTATCCATTCAACATATTTAATATTCTTTACAATAGGGTTTAGCCTTCCGCTTTCTTAATATAATTGCTAGCAAAGTTGGATCTGCTGCTTTGCGTAGGACACTTTTCTTGATTATGACAATCATTTTACAAACACAACCGCAGGATGAGCCTGTTTTTCAATTCATGGACAAAAAGCGTTCTGAAGGAAAGCCCTACAAAGTTTACATGATGGCTTCGGCTAACAAGTTTTTACGTATCTACTACGCTAGAGTTAAAGCTGTAATGGATTCCGAAAATTTCAATTGACCAACCATCTTATATACCTTTCGGCAAGCTGTCACTTTTTTGAGTGCTTAACGGCTTATTTAGGTTATGCCTCTAACCGTAAATTCAATTTTTCAAAATTTTCAAAATTTTTCTCTAATCACCTCTTGACTTTTATTAGCAGGTCTAGTTGTTGTACATGCCGGGCGCACACTATAAATCCGCATTGAAGTCGCCATAATATGCGATTTCAATGCGGATTTCTATTCTTTAATAGCCGATTCTTCTTATCTACATAATGACGTATTCGTCATGCTACAGCAAAGAGGCCACTTATTCATCACAATAAGCACTCCCCTATCAATATTAACTCTACACCTCTTTTTAGCTGTTATCTATACAGCGGTCCGTACTGCTTGCACGCAGCATAATCCGCAGCCTGCTGATCCTGTGTGCCGAAGCTGGCCCATGCGTGGGGGCGATAAACCTTCTCGGCAGGGACATTGTGCATCGTGACCGGAATGCGCAGCATGCTGGCCAGCGTAATGAGGTCAGCACCCACATGGCCGTAAACGGTCACTCCATGGTTGGCACCCCAGTTTGCCATAACGCTGTACACATCGGTGAACGCTCCCTGTCCGGTCAGGCGCGGGCAGAACCATGTGGTCGGCCAGGTCGGGTCGGTGCGCTTGTCGATGGTGTTGTGGATCTCGTCGGGCAGATCAGCCGTCCAGCCCTCGGCAATTTGCAAGACGGGTCCAATGCCCTCCACAATGTTGAAGCGCAGCATCGTAACAGGCATCTCTGCCTTGCAGCGGAAGTGGCTGGAATATCCGCCGCCGCGGAAGTACTCATAGTCCGCACGGCACCAATCGGTGGCGTTCAGGCATGCCTTGATGTCCGCATCGGTCATCTCCCAGAACGGTTTCATCACATGATTGCCCTTGGCATCTACGCAGGCACCGGAACCATCCAGAGCTGTCGCGCCGGAATTGATGAGGTGAATAAAGCCGTTGGCGGCAACGCCGTCAGGCTTCTGCCCGGTCACACGCTCGCAGGCTTCCGGGCTCCAGTAGGTACGCACATCATGGAAGCACGGTGCAGAACCGGAAACAAGGCTGCCCAGCATCATGGCAATGCCGTTGCAGGTATCATTCTCGGTAGCGAACGGGGTCGGGGCCTTCGGGCCGTTCCAGTCAAAGGTGGAAGCCATGATGGCTTCGGTGAAGTCAGCGTTCGGCAGCCAGTCTGTCCACTGGCGCTGGCCCTGGAAGCCGCCGACCACAGCGTTGCGACCGAGCGCTTCTTCATGCCAGCCCATCTCGTCCAGACGCGGATTTCCGTATAGAATGTCACGGATGATCAGGGTCATCTTGACGATAAACTCCCAATCTTTGTCTGCCGGGACGATCTTCGACTTCGTGATGACAGGCGGCAGGTTCTTACCGAGGTTCTTATCAAAGCCCTCTTTGCAATTCTCGCGCACCCATGCCAGCGCCTTTTCATATTCGTCGTGGTCATAGATACCGATGGAAATGCGGCGCAGGATCTCGACCTCGTCCACCCACTCGGCGCGGATGCCGAAATACTTTTGCAGAACACCTGCATCGCAGAAGCTGCCCGCAATGCCCATCGTCACAGCGCCGATATTGACGTAGGCTTTGTTCTTCATCCAGCCTGCGGCAACAGCACCACGGGCAAAGCGCAGGATTTTCTCGGCCACGTCATCGGGAATCGTGTCATCGTTGGCTTCCTGCACATCATGGCCATAAATGGAGAAAGCAGGCAGACCGCGCTGGGCGTGTGCTGCCAGAACCGCAGCCAGATACACCGCGCCGGGGCGCTCGGTGCCATTGAAGCCCCAGACTGCCTTGATGGTGTTGGGATCCATATCGAACGTTTCGGTACCGTAGCACCAGCAGGGGGTCACAGACAGCGTTGCCGTAACATTCTGGGTAGAGAACTGCTCTGCCACGCGGGCCGCCTCGGCACCACCGCCAATCGTCGTACAGCCGATCACGCACTGCACCGGCGTACCATCGGGGTACTTGAGGTTCTCCGAAATCAGCTTGGCGGCATTTTCTGCCATGCGCATCGTCTGATTTTCCAGGCTTTCACGGACACCGCCCCAGCGTCCATCGATGACAGGGCGGATACCAATTTTAGGATACAGCATAGTTGCACCTTCCTTATTATAGCAGGGTTTTGAAACGATCATAAGCGGCGTTCCATTCCGCATAGTTCTGTGTGCTTGGGGTATATGTTTTAATGACCTCTGTCTCCGCAATCAGCCGGCGTCCTTGTGTGATGGAGTCCAGCAACCCCAAGGCTTTCAACTGAATCATAATGTTGCCGAGCGCCGTAGCTTCCACCGGGCCTGCCTTTACTGTAAGGCCGCAGCAGTCTGCCGTCATCTGGCAAAGCAGACGGTCTTTTGTGCCGCCGCCCAAAACGTGCAGGGTCGTAAATGCTCGACCTGTTACAGCGGAGAGCTGCTCTATCGCATAGCGATATTTCAGAGCAAGGCTCTCATAAATGCAGCGCATTACGGCTCCCACCGTTTCCGGGACGGGCTGGCCGGTTTTGCGGCAAAATTCCTGTATTCTGCCCGGCAGGTCGCCGGGGGCAACAAATTCCGGGGCATCCGGGTCAATAAAACTGCGCAGCGGTTCGGCGGCAAGTGCCTGTTGCTCCAGCTCCGCGAAAGAATATGCCTGTCCACGGCGCTTGTACTCACGGCGGCTTTCCTGAATCAGCCAAAGACCGATGATATTTTTCAGATAATTGATTTTCCCGTTTGCACCGAGTTCATTGGATAGCCCGCTTTGGCAGCTGTCCGCCGTCAGAATCGGGGCGTCCAATTCCGTTCCCAGCAGGCTCCATGTGCCACAGGAGAGAAATGCCGTATGTTCGGCATCCTCCTCGGCACACGGCATAGCGGCCGAGGCGCATTGTGTATCATGCCCTGCCACCGCAATGATTTTCGCACCGTTTGCAAGTGTGCCTGTCACCGTGCCGCTGGCAACAAGGGGCGCGAAGCGGTTTTCCGGCAAGCCGTAGGCGGCCAGCACTTCTCTGCTCCACTGCCCTGTGCGGGGGTCCAGCATCTGGCTGGTGGACGCAATGCTGCGTTCGCAGACCGGCTCGGCTCCCAACAGAGCTGCGAACAGATCCGGCATAAAAAGGACCTGCTCAGCCTTTTGCAGCAGTTCCGGTTCCTGCTCACGCAGAGCCAGCAGCTGGAACAAGGTATTGATTGCCATGATTTGGTTGCCGGTATGGGCATACAATTCTTCTGCAGGCATACGGGCAGCGGTCTGTTCCGGTTTATCGTTTGTGCGGGCATCGCGGTAATGAACAGGGTTTGCCAGCAGATGACCGTCCGTATCAAGTAAGCCGAAATCTACACCCCATGTATCAAATCCTAAGCTGTCAAATGTACCCGCCTTTTGAATGGCTGTGTGAATTTCTTTCAGCAGTGTTTCCACATCCCAGCAGAGGTGACCGTCATTTTCGATGGGGACATTTTCAAAACGATGGATTTCCTCGTAGGTGAGGTTTTGGCCATCGTACACGGCCCGAATCGCACGTCCACTGGAAGCGCCAAAGTCGAAGGCCAGCACAGTTGCTGTGTTACTCATTGCACCACGCCCTTCTTCAAAAGTACGTTGGCATAGATTGCGCTTTCCCCGGTGGCGATAATCGCATAGGCATGGCGTGCGCGCTCATAAAACGCAAAGCGTTCCATCATTTCAATTTTAGCCGGGTCATTGCCGCTCTCGTTCAACTTCTGTTTATAGCTATCCCAGATAGTCGGCTTGCACGGATCGCCATCAACCACTTTCATCAGCGCGACAGGCTTTTCCACATACTGATCCAACGGCAGAAATTGCAGGATGGCCTCCAGCAGTTCTACGGTTCCGTGCCCGTCTGCACGAATCACAATGGCATCTTTGCCGATGCTTTCAGCCGGGAAATTTCCGTCTGCGAGAATGATTTCGTCGCCATGTCCCATCTCGCAGAGGACTTTCAGAAGTTCCGGGCTAAGGATAGGCGGAATGTTCTTCAGCATACGGTGTCTCCTTATTTGTCCGTCGGCTCGCCTTTTTCGCGGCGCTCAAATTTGCGATAGCCGGGGTGTTTGCCGGTAATTTTGTAGTAGGAGCGGAGATTGATGAGCTTATCAATATTCTTGCGGTCAATATCGTAGCTGCCGCCGAGAATGATTGCGTTGATCGTGATTTTTGCCCACAGTTCCAGACTCTCCATGCGGTAATAGGCGGTGATGACATCGCTGCCCACCGTCAGCGCGCCGTGGTTTTCCAGCAGCATAACATCGTGGTCGTTGAGATACGGCTCGATTGCGTCCGGCACCTCCGTCGTGCTGGGAGTTCCATACGGAGTCAGCGGCACAGCGCCGATGGCTGCCACATCCTCAATCATGTTGTACATATCCATCGGGCGATGTGCCACGGCAAAGCCGGTGGCTGCCGGCGGATGGGCATGGACAACAGCATTTACATCGGCGCGCTTTTCGTAGCAGCGCAGGTGCATCTTGATTTCGCTGGACGGGCGCAGGCCCTCTGCACCTTCCAGCACATTGCCCTTTGCATCAATACGCAGCAGCTTGTCCGGCGTGATGAAGCTCTTGCTCATGCCCGTAGGCGTTGCAAGGAAAGTTCCGTCCTCCAACCGAACTGAGACATTGCCGTCGTTAGCGGCAACCCAGCCAAGCTGCCACATTTTATGGCAGACATCGCAGATTTGGTCTTTGATTTCTTCGATTTGCACAGTTTGTACCTCCTAAAGTGGATTTTGTCCTTTACTTGTATTTTTCAATTACTTTTTGCATGGCATCCCAGTTCCGTTCCATATCGGCAGTCAACTTGAACTGGGTGCGGGCGCGGTTGAGGTTTTGGGTTTCGTAGTTAATGTGGAAGTAGTGGTCTCCCTCAAGATAATCAGCGAGGAAACGCATACCGCACTCCATCGTCATCAACTTGGCGCCCCAAGGCAGGGTCTGCTTTTCCAGCGGGGTGAACGCTTCACCTGCTGCCTGCAAGAAGCCCTTGGTGTAAATTTCAAACAGTTCCATGCTGAAATTCACTTTCGAGAGGTCGGATTCATCCTCGGCGCAGTGGTTAGCGCCAAAACGGATTGAATCGCCAAAATCGTTCGCGGCCAGCCCCGGCATGACAGTGTCGAGGTCGATAACACACAGCCCCTCCCCAGTCGTTTTGTCGAACAGGATATTGTTCAGCTTGGTGTCATTGTGGGTGACGCGCAGCGGCAGTTTTCCCGCCGCCAGTAGGTCCACCATGACATGATAATCCGCTTCACGGGCGCGGACAAACTCAATTTCGCGCTGCACCTGTGCGGCGCGTCCCATGCGGTCCTCAGCCACAGCACGCTGGAAGTCCGCGAAGCGTTTTGGTGTATCATGGAAGTGAGGAATCGTCTCATGCAGGGTGTTTGCCGGGTAGTCGGCAAGCTGGTGTTGGAAATTGCCAAAAGCAACGGCGCTTTGGTAAAAATCTTCGGCGGACTGCACCTGCTGCAAGCAGACGGTGTTCTCCACGAAGTCATAGACACGCCAACAACCGCCGTCGGCGGCCTTATAATAGGGCTTTCCAGCTTTGGTCAGCGCAACATGGAGCGTGGCACGTTCCGGGTCAGCCCCGCGCTGTTTGGCCTTTTCGCGCAGAAAATCCGTTACGCCGCAAATGTTTTCCATCAGACCGTCCGGGTCTTTGAATGTATCAGTATTGATTTTTTGCAGAATATAGCGTTTTTGCGTTGCTTGTTCGGTGAGAGCATACGTCTGGTTGATATGCCCTTCGCCATAGGCGATTGGCTCGGACACCGGGCCGTTCCACGCCCACGCGGCTAAAATCTTGTTCATTTCATATACATCCTCTCGGTTTTGTATCAGGCCGTGATGCTGTACAACACAACGCCTGCCACGGCGGCACCCGCCATAACCTTGATTGGGCTGGGCTTCCACTTGCGCAGGACGAAAAAGCCTGCAAGGAAAATTACCAGCGCCATCAAGTCAAATCTGCTCAAATCTGCTGGAAGAGTACGTTGGCCGTATAGTGCCAGAATCAGCAACGAGATACCAGCAGAAGCAATCATTGCGATCACAGCGGGGCGCAGCCCTGCCAAAACGCCTTGCACAATGCTCAAGCCACGGAAGCGGTAGTACACATAAGCCAAAGTCATCACAATGACACAGGATGGGAAGATACAGCCGATAGTGGCAATTAGCGCTCCCGGCAGCCCAGCCACCTCCATAAGGATTCTCCTGAATCCCCAGCCATTCCACATAAGGAGCACTCTCCCGGGCAACATATTGAAAGCGGTTATCCACACAGGCCTGGTTCAGATCCTCTGATGAGGCATAAGCCTTCAGATGCTGCACCTGCGCCCGGATCCCGGTCCTTACATCCGGAAAAGAATTTCCGGCAACGCCTCCACCTGTAGTTCCAAGCCCGGAAAAATTAAACTGCCCCGCGCTGGCATCCCCGCCAAACTGGAGCCATCCGGTCTCAAGCATGGCCTGCTCATAAACAACTTCCCCACGGACACCCTCTGCATCCGCTTCCTCTATCACAATCGTGCAAAACGTATCAATATCCGGTGCACCACCCTCTGTCAGGACATCCGAAGGATACTCCACATTCTGCGCCTCATACTGCGCCACCATATCCTCCACATCCACTGTGGTACACCCCATGATCGTATAATATCCATAAGTATTATCTGTGGAATCATCCACAAAACTATCTGTATCACTCTCTCCGGATGACTGCGGCTTCGAAATCTGCCCTTCCATGGAATGATCCACATCCTCTGCCAAAACACCTGCAGGCGTTCCGAACACCAGAACGCCTGCAAGCACCATCATCCGTAAACAAAAACAATTTCGGAATCTGTACATATATAAATAATCAATCCTTTATTACTGCTATTACTGCGCTTTTCTCATTGCAGCTTCAACTACATGACCTACAAGAACAGAAGTTGTAACACTTCCAACTCCGCCAGGAACCGGTGTGATCGCATCAACGATCGGCTCAACTGCCGCATAATCAACATCACCGCAAAGTTTACCCTCAGCGTTTACATTGATACCAACATCGATGATTGTCTGTCCCTCTCTGACATAGTCAGCCCCAACAACACCAGCACGGCCAGCTGCAACGATAACAATATCAGCCTCTTTTGCAACGGATGGCATATCAACGGTTCTTGTGTGGCAGATGGTAACTGTCGCATTTTTCTTAACAAGCATCATTGCAGCTGGTTTACCAACTACAAGGCTTCTTCCGATCACAACAGCTTTTTTGCCTGTGCAGTCGATTCCGTAATGATCCAGGATCTCCATGCATGCCTGTGGTGTACATGGCGGGAATCCGATCTTTTTGCCTGTGAATACACCGGACATGGAAAGATCTGTCATACAGTCAACGTCTTTTTCTGCTGCAAGAGCATTCTCGATCACTGCCTGATCCAGATGTTTCGGAAGCGGACGGAACAGAAGAACGCCGTGGATCTTGTCATCTTTGTTTACTTTATCGATAGTTGCAAGAAGCTCATCCTGGGAAACGTCCTCCGGAAGAAGAATCTTCTCACATGCAACCCCAAGAGTCTCGCAACGTTTGGTTGCTCCTCTCTCATAGGAAATATCGCTTGGATTCTCACCAACACGGATAATGCAAAGTGTAGGATTTACACCTTTTGCCTGAAGCTCTGCAACGTTAGCTTTGATCTTCTCGTTAAGAGCTGCTGTTACTTCTTTACCTAATAACTGCTTTGCCATTTGTCTGGTTCCTCCTATTTCAGTCTTCCGAGAACACTGTCAAATGTCTCGTCTGCGATCTTTGTATATTTCTCAAGCATAGCGTCTGCTTTTTTGTTTAATTCCTCTGCATACGCACGATCTGCCATAGACTTTGTATTGATGTATACATTCAGGCTTGCTCCCTTAAGAGCAGCTTTGCAGAATGCAGCACCTACGCCAGCATCACTGATCGCAAGCTTGGAACCTTTTGCACCGAACTCAACGATAAGTTCAATGGCCTCACAGCATTTCTCCATGATCTCCATCGGAACAGAGCAGGCTTCTTTCAGAGCAGCCTCCATAACGCGGGCTTTCTCTGCTTTTTCTTCCTCTGTCTCTCTTGGCATTCCGTAAGCTTTGGAAAGAGGCTCAAATACTTCTGCGTCTCTCTCGATCAGATGAAGGAAATCTTTCTGAAGCTGATCACATTTCTTTTTCAGCTCCCACATCTCGTCCTCAACATCTGCATATTTTTTCTTGCCAACAGTAAGGCTTCCAACCATGTTTCCAAGAGCTGTACCAACAGCAGCTACAAGGGCAGATGCACCGCCGCCGCCGGGAACAGGTGCCTTGGAGCTTAATACCTCAACAAATTCAGTACATGTACTGGTAGAAAATCCCATAGGACTCTCCTCCTTATATTCTTATTTTAGCACTCTTTAGAGCCCATTGGGGGCTTTTATAAAAAGCCCCCTCCGGTAGTTTTTGATCTTATGTTCCGATTAGAAGAGGCCTGTGATCTTACCTGTCTCATCTACATCGATCTTGGTTGCTGCCGGAACTTTCGGGAGACCTGGCATAGTCATGATCTCACCTGTCAGGGCAACGATAAATCCTGCACCTGCGGAAATCTTCAGGTTACGTACTGTTACCTCAAAGTCTGTCGGTGCGCCAAGTTTTGTCTGATCATCTGTCAGACTGTACTGTGTCTTAGCTACACAGATCGGGCAGTTGCCAAATCCAAGAGCTTCCAGCTGTTTTGCCTGTTTCTGAGCATTTGCTGTAAGAACAACTTTCTTACCACCGTAAACTTTCTGTACGATGTTATTCAGTTTATCCTCGATAGATCCCTCAAGCTCATAAGCATATGTGAAGTCATTCGGCTCCTCAACAAGACGGATCACTTCCTCAGCAAGCTTCATGCCGCCTTCGCCGCCTTTTGCCCATACCTCGGAAAGTGCAACGTTAACGCCAAGCTCTTTACATTTTGCCTCAACCAGGTCAAGCTCTGCCTTGGTATCGGTCGGGAATGCATTGATAGCAACTACACATGGCAGTTTGTATACGTTTGTGATATTGCTTACATGTTTCAGCAGGTTCGGAAAACCTTTCT
>OGQZ01002319.1_pt1 | contig 13260 bp, 8 predicted proteins | sample 1553321 | NCBI WGS metagenome assembly OGQZ01 (sample SAMEA2579958, study PRJEB22360) | human gut metagenome | reverse complement strand
GGGAAATACCCCAACTAAGATATGGCAAAAATACGAAATATTTCCGAGATTCAGCCTACATTAGGCTTTACAGAATTTGATATTCTGGAAAAATATCGCAAGAGTTTTCATGAGAGTGAGCTTGGCAGGCTTCATTCAGTGTTCCCGTTTGAGCGTATAGCCAAAGAATCAGGTCTGTCGGAGCAACGTCTTGGACGCAAGAACATTTTCAGTCTTTGTGCAAAGATCGGTCTTATGGTGCTGAAGGCTTATACCGGTTTCTCCGACAGGCAGTTGGTGGCACATCTTCGGTCTTGACCAGTGTAACCGGAGGTTACCGATTAGCGCTTTATCGGTCGGCATCTCTTCGATGCTGATCGGTGCAATTCCCGCTTGCTGATGAATGCCTGGCTGACCGGCGGCACAATCTTTCCGGTCGGCTTTACAGTCAGAACCAGAGGTTCGCTGGCCAGAAACCGGAGAGGTTTTGCCGGTCCGGAGCCTGAATGACGCCCCTGATCAGGAACGAAGTGACGCTAATCCCTCTCCCTGTCTCACTCCCGCTTCATCGGGAGTTGTTCCTCGTATACGGCGGGAAGGTTCTCTTCCGTGTCTTTGTCTTTTTTCTTTTTGCGGGTAAACCGTTCGTGCAGGCTCTCCATCATCAGGTAGAAATTGGGAATAAACAAGGTGCCTACGAGGGAGGTCATCAACATACCGGCAAAAACGGCGATACCGAGCGAGATCCGGCTCGAAGCTCCGGCTCCGGTCGAAATCACCAGCGGGAAAGTGCCGAGGATGAAAGCAAAAGAGGTCATCAGGATCGGGCGGAGACGTACGCGTCCGCCTTCGATCGCCGATTCTTCGGTCGACTTGCCTGCAGCCCGGTAATCCCGGGCGAATTCTACGATCAGGATGGCATTTTTCGCCGCCAGGGCAATCAGAAGCACTACTCCGATTTGGGTGTAAACGCTGATCGGAAGATTCATGACCATCACTCCGATCACTACTCCCAGCAGGGCGATAGGCAAACCCATGATCACTGCAAAAGGATCCGTCCAGCTCTCGTATTGGGCTGCCAGGATCAGGAAAGCCACCACGATGGCCAGTATAAAGATGATGGAGGTGGACGAACTCGCATTTTCTTCCTGATATGCCATAGAAGTCCATTCATAACCGAAGGAGCGTCCCACTTTCTCCCGGATCAGTTTGGCCATAATATTCAGCGCCTCTCCCGAGCTATAACCGTCTGCTGCGGCACCCGAGATCAGGGCGGATACGTAAGTGTTGTATTTCGTCAGGCTCTCTGCGCCGATCCGCGTCTCGATAGTAGTAAAGGCCGAAAGGGGAATCATGTCGCCCTTGGAGTTGCGGACATTCAATAGGCGTAGGTCGGTTACCAGAGCCCGGCTGTCGGGGGCACCCTCGACCTTCACCTGGTAAGTGCGGCCGAATTTCACAAAATTGTTGACATAGGTGGAACCGAGGTATGTGCCGATCGTATTGAACACCTCGCTTAGCGGAATCTGCATCAGCTCTACTTTGTTCCGGTCGATATTCAGGTAATACTGGGGTACACTGGCGCTGAACATCGACTGGACGGTAGAGAGACCCGGGGTCTCGTTGCCGGCGAGCATCAGTTCGTCTGTCATGCGTTGCAGTTCTTGCGGGCCGTAGCTGTTGATATCCTCCAGCATGACTTCAAACCCGCTGCTTTCGCCCAATCCCGGGATGGCCGGCGGTAAGACGGCGAAGGTTCTGGCTTCCGGTATCGCTTCATAGGCCATACCGTTGAATTGGTTCACCAGGCTTTGGGCGCTTAACTGCGGAGATTTCCGTTGGTCCCAGTTTTTGAGCATCACGAACAGCGTGGCGGCATTCGAAGCGTTTGCATTACTCATCATTGAAAAGCCGTTGATCGTGATATAGGTTTCGATGCCTTCCATTTGGTTCAGTACGGCCGACGCTTTTTGCAGGGCTGTAGCCGTCTGGCTCGACGAAGCACCGTCGGTCAGTTGCATGAAAGCGATGAAATACCCCTGGTCTTCTTCCGGGATAAAAGTACGCGGCCATTTGATAAATCCCCAGAAAGCCAGCACCGAAAGGATCAAAAAGACGATAAAAGTCATCAGCGATTTACGCATGAAGTGAGTGATCACCCAGGTATAACCATGGTTTGTCTTTTCAAAAAACCGGTTGAAAGCTTTGAAGAGAAAGAATTTGGCCGGCTGTTTGGGTTTCAGAAACAGGGCACAAAGTGCGGGGCTCAGGGTGAGGGCGTTGAACCCGCTGATTACCGTCGAGATGGCGATCGTCAGGGCGAATTGTTTGTACAACTGGCCGGTGATGCCGCCGATAAAGGCCGTGGGAATAAATACGGCCAACAGTACGAGCACAATACCCACAACAGCTCCCGACACTTCCTTCATGGCCTGGATCACCGCCTCTTTTACGGTGGGATACCGGCCGGGTTCGATCAGCCGGGAACTGTTTTCTACGATGATAATGGCGTCGTCTACTACCAGCCCGATAGCCAGTACCAGTCCGAAGAGAGTCAGCGTATTGATGGAAAATCCCAGCATCGCCATGAATGTGAAAGTCCCGACCAGCGAGACGGGAATCGTGATCAGCGGAATCAGCATCGCCCGCCAGTTTTGGAGGAAGATCAGAATAACCAGTAAAACCAGGATAAAGGCGGTGATCAGGGTTTCGTATATTCCTGAAATCGAGGCATTGATAAATTCCGTCGTATCGAGGGTCACGCTGTATTGCACCCCTTCGGGGAAATAGGAGGCCAGTTTGTCCATCTCTTTTTTCACCCGTTGTGCCACGTCCAGGGCGTTGGCTCCCGGAAGCTGATAGACGGCGATAGCTGCGACGGCTCCGCCTTTCAGGGTGGCGGTGGAGCTGTAGCTTTCACGTCCGAGCTCTATAGTGGCCAGGTCACGGATGCGAAGGTATTTGCCGTCGGGAAGGGCCTTGACGATGATATTGCCGAATTCTTCTTCATCGATCAGTAATCCTTTGGTTTCGAGGGTGTATTGGTAGGCTTCTTTGCGGACTAAGGGTTCCGATCCCACGCTGCCCGCTGTAACCTGGATATTCTGGCCCTGAATGGCCGATACGATATCCGCCGGAGTGATGCCCCGGATAGTCAGCTGATCCGGATCCAGCCAGATACGCATACTGTATTTGCCCATGCCGAACAAGCCCACATTACCTACTCCTTTTACCCGGCCCAATTCGTTGGTGATATTCAGGGCCGCATAATTAGAGAGAAAAAGAGCGTCGTATTGCGGACTATCCGAGGTCAGTGACAGAAACATCACGACGTTGGTCGATTCCTTGGTCGTAGTGACCCCGATCTGGGTCACCTCCTGCGGTAAAGTGCTCAGGGCCATGTTCACCCGGTTTTCTACGAGCACGGTGGCCATATCCAGGTCGGTTCCCACTTCGAAAGTGATGGTCAGCTGGTAGCTGCCTGTGCTCGACGAAGTCGACGACATATAAAGCATACCCTCTACGCCGTTCACTTGTTGCTCGATCGGGGTACCTACCATGTCGGCGATTGTACTGGCATTGGCTCCGGGGTAGGAGGCCCGGACAACGACTGTCGGAGGAGTGATCGTCGGATATTGTTCTACCGGCAGACCACGTAAAGATACCAGTCCTGCGATCACGATAAGGATAGACAGGACCGTAGCGAATATAGGGCGGTTAATGAAAAATGTACTGAACATAGGAATAGATTAACGTTTTGTTTTTTCTCTCACTGGTTTCACGGTCATGCCCGGACGCACATTCATCAGGGCTTCCACGACATAACGGTCGTCCGGAGTGACACCGCTGACGATCTCCCGCATGCCGTCGTTACTCAATACCCCGACTTTGACGGTTTGCTGCACCACCCGGTTGTTCTCATCCACCAGATAGACATAGCGGCCTGCCTGTCCCGTGCCGATCGAAGCCTCCGGTATCAGTAAAGCATCTTTTACCACTTTATAGGGAAGCCGGATTTTAACATACATCCCGCTTAATAATTCTTCTTTCGGATTTTCGAGAATGGCCCGTACGGTCACCGTCCCGGTTTGCAGATCGACGTTCGGCGAAGTATAGTCGAGCTCGCCTTTCCAATAACGGCTGGTGTCCGCAGCATTGATGACCGTCAGCGCCAGGGCCGAATCTTTCGATACCAGCGGATTGGTCACCGGAGGAATTTGTTCGAACTCGGCATAAGCCATATTGAAATAAGCATACATATACTTATCTTTATACATCGTAGCCAGGGTGACCGGTTGTACCGCTCCTCCGACAAAGTTCTGAAGGTCCACCAGGTTCCGGGATACCCGTCCGTCGAAAGGAGCTTTGATGTAACAATAATTCAGATTGGTCTGAGCAGTATTCAATTGTGCCCGGGCATTCTGAAGATTCGCTATCGCCGAATGGTAATCCGATTCGGCCTGGATGAAGTCGATCTCACTGATAGCCCGGCTAGGCATCGCTTCTTTCATCTTCTCGTATTGTGCCCTGGCGTAAGCCAGACGTGCCTCTGTACTCTTCATTTCGGCCTGTGCCGCTTTCAACTGATCCTGATAGGGTTGAGGTTCGATGACAAACAACAACTGGCCTGCTTTTACCGGCACTCCCGGGATATAATTCATCTTTTCCAGGAATCCCGATACCCGGGCCACCAGATTCACCGTTTGCACGGCTTCCAGATAAGCCGGATACTGATACGTATACACGACATCGTGTTGGGCAGGTCTGTTCACTAAAATCTCCGGGGCCGCTTGTCCGCTTGCGGCTTCCTGTTTCTCTTTCTTCCTGCAACCTCCCAATATCACTCCCAAACCAATCATCAGAACGATCATCTTTTTCATAACAATGATTTTTTTAATTCGCTTTTAGCCTTTAACTTTATTTTTCCACTCCTCCCCCCAGTGCCTTATACACCTGTATCATATAGAGCAGGGTTGCACTCTGCGAATTCACATACACATTTTCGTAGTTCAATACATTGCGTTGTGAGTCCAGTACATTCTGGTAATTGGTCAGTCCTTTCTTATACAGGTCCATTGCATATTCCAGTGTCAGTTTAATTTCCTGCAGAGCAAGCCGGTCTGCATCCAGTTGTTGGAGTGATTTATTATATGACGATAAGGCATCGTCTACCTCTTGCAAAGCTGTGAGCAGAGTTTGGTTATACGTATTGATCCCTTCGTCCAGTTGGATTTGGGCCTGCCGGTTAGCCTGGGCGATCTGGCGCCCGCTGAAAATCGTCCATTTGATGCTCGGGCTGATTTGCCACGTCATGTTCTCCTTCTTGAAAAACTGTTTGTAATATTCGTTGCCATACCCGAAAGCGCCCGTTAGGTAGATGCCTTATCGGTCTGCCGGTGTGCCCCCGCCTGCGGCTGCCAGTGCATCCATCGTCCGTTCGGCCGAGCGGACATCCGGGCGCCGCCGGATCAGTTCGGCCGGGATTCCTTGCATAAGGATCGGGTTGCCTTGGGGGAGAGGGTGCACTTGCAGTAAAGCTTGCCGTAAAGAATCCGAATACTCTCCGGTCAGGACAGCCAGTGTATTCACTTCCGAGTAGACCGAGGCTTCCAGTCCGGGAAGGGTTGCCTTCGTTTGTAGCCACAGGCCTTTCGATTGCGCCACCGTTAGGTTGGAAGTCAGTCCGGCCGCCAGTTTGGCTTCATTGATCCGGAGAATCTCCTCCTGGGATTCCAGGTTATTACGGGCAACTTCCAGTTGTTGCTGGTAAGTGCGCAGACGGATATAAGCCATCGCCACTTCTGAGGCGAGCGAGACCATTGTACCCCGGTAATCCTCCTGTGAAGCCAGGTAATATTCTTTTTGGGCTTTGGCTCCTTTCCGGATATTGCCGAACACATCGATTTCCCAATTCATTTCTATACCGGCCTGCCCGATGTGGTAGTAATTATCGGCATGGTCGATGCCCAGACTGCTTTTTTCCGGTGTATATTGGGCCGAAGCGCTGAAACTCGGGAAAAAATGGCCCTGTTGTGACCGCCAGCGCGATTTCGCCAATTGGATATTTTTTACTGCATTCTGCAGATTATAATTATTGGCTACAGATTTGTCGATCAGACGGATAAGTGTCGAATCTCCGAAAAATTGCCACCAACTGTCTTCTGAAGGCATCGTTTGTTGCAGATCGAGTACCGGGTCTTGCTGGGCTTTTGACCGGCCCCCTAAGATCAGGCTTAAAAATAACAGAAATAAGATTCGTCTCATATCGGATCGGTTAAAATATCGTTTAAATTACAAATCCCTATACGAAAACGAAATAGCGAATGTTGTGGAATAATTCAGCTCGTTTGTGGAATTATTCCACAAAAACAAGTTCCCCGGGGAAAAGATTTGAATATATAGTATGCTGACAGCCAATGCATAACTTTTATACTTGAAAAATGGTATATATTTTTCATAAGCGAGGAAATAGCAAGTATAAATAAATTAAACAGATAAATATGAGGGTTAATAATTGGCTGAGTGGTTTTGCCTGTGTGCTCCTGTTGGGAGTGGTGGGTTGTAAAAAAGATAAGATACGTGAAGGAATTCCCGTAGTAGTTGAGAAAGTGGGGGTCGATGATGTAGAGATATTCGGTGATTATGTAGGGCGGATCAGGGCCCGGCAATTTGTGGAAGTACATGCCCGGGTAGAAGGCTATCTGGAAAAGATGCTTTTTGAGGAAGGGAAACGGGTAGAGCGTAATCAGCCCTTGTTTATTATCAATCCCGATTTATATAAAGCGCGGGCCGATAAAGCTGCGGCTCAGCTGAAAAAAGACGAAGCCCAGGAGTTGAAAACCGGACGCGATGTAGAGCGTTTGCGTCCTTTATACGAACAGAATGCAGCCAGCCAGTTGGACCTGGATAATGCCATTGCCGCTTACGAAAGTGCTAAAGCGAACGTAGCCATGAGTAAAGCCGATCTGGCACAGGCAGAGATGGAGCTGGGATATACGACGGTACGTTCGCCCATTTCGGGATACATCAGCGAACGGCATGCCGATATCGGTACCTTGGTGGGCCCCGGCTCCAAGTCGCTATTGGCGACCGTCGTGGCCAGCGATACCGTGTTGGTCGATTTTAGCCTCACCGCCCTCGATTATCTCCGCAGCCAGCAGCGTAATGTCAGATTAGGCGAGCAGGACGCTACCCGTTCCTGGCAGCCCTCGATTACGGTCACCCTGGCCGATAATTCTGTTTATCCGGAGAAGGGCCTGGTCGACTTTGCCGAGCCTCAGGTCGATCCCAAGACAGGTACTTTCGGGGTGAGAGCCGAACTGGCCAATCCCGGGCGGAAACTGCTGCCCGGACAGTTTACTAAAGTCAAACTGCTGCTCGATGTGCGCGAAAATGCCGTAGTGGTACCTGCCCGCGCAATTATTATCGAGAAGGGAGGTGCTCATGTTTATGTTATGCGCAGGGATAGTACTGCCGAGAAACGGTTTATCGAAACCGGACCCGAAGTCGGTAATTTTGTGGTGGTAGAGAGGGGATTGGGACCTGATGAAATGGTCGTGACCGAGGGACAACACAAACTTTCTCCCGGTGATCTTTTGGCTCCCCGCACGGTGGCTAAAAAAGAAGAAAATACAGACGAAATAAACGAAGTAAGATGAAAGTTGAATTCTTTATAGACCGCCCTATCTTTTCGGCGGTATTATCCATATTGATTGTCGTGGTAGGATGTATCGGCCTCTATTTGTTGCCGGTGGATCAATACCCGCAGATTACACCTCCTATGGTGAAAATTTCGGCCTCCTATCCCGGAGCTAGTGCACAGACTGTCTCGCAGGCTGTGGCGACCCCCATCGAGCAGGAACTCAACGGGACGCCGGGAATGCTCTACATGGAATCCAGCAGTTCCAATTCCGGCGGTTTGTCGATCAATGTCACCTTCGACATTTCGGCCAATCCCGAATTATCTGCCGTAGAAATCCAGAACCGGGTGAAACTGGCCGAGTCGCGCTTGCCCGCCGAGGTGGTGCAGAACGGTATTTCCGTCGAAAAGCAATCTTCGAATCAGCTCATGACCCTGACCCTGACTTCCGACGATCCCCGTTTCGACGAAATCTACCTCAGTAATTTTGCGACGATCAATGTCCTGGATATCCTGAGGCGTATCCCCGGGGTAGGACGGGTTTCCAATATCGGAAGCCGTTATTATGGTATGTGTATCTGGGTGATGCCCGACCGGATGGCTAATTTCGGACTGACGGTAAAAGATTTGCAGGATGCCCTCAAAGACCAGAACCGTGAGTCGGCGGCCGGCGAATTGGGCAAGCAGCCTATTTCCGGGCAGGATATAACCATTCCGATCACTACCCAGGGGCGTTTGTCTACAGTCAATGAATTCGAAGAGATTGTGGTCAGAGCGAATCCAGACGGTTCTATCGTACGTTTGAGGGACGTTGCCCGGGTCTCTCTCGAGGCTTCTTCCTATTCCACCGAGAGTGGTATGAACGGTAAAAATGCCGCAGTACTCGGGATTTATACCCTTCCCGGTGCGAATGCCGTCGAAGTGGCCGGGCAGGTGCGCGAAACGATGAAAGAGATCAGTAAGAATTTTCCCGAAGGGCTCGATTACGAAATCCCTTTCGATATCACCAGCTACATTTCCGAGTCTATCCACGAAGTGTATAAAACCTTGTTCGAAGCGCTGTTGCTGGTGGTGTTGGTGGTATTTCTTTCGCTCCAGAACTGGCGCGCTTCTCTGGTGCCCCTGATTGCTGTGCCGATATCGTTGATCGGAACTTTCGGGGTGATGTTGGTTTTGGGCTTTTCGCTCAATTTACTTACTCTGTTGGGATTGATTTTGTCGATAGGTATCGTGGTCGACGATGCCATTGTAGTTGTCGAAGCGGTCGGGAGTTATATGGAAAAAGAAGGTTTGAGCCCCTACGAGGCTACGAAGAAAGCTATGCGGGGATTGACCGGGGCGTTGATCGCCACCTCTCTCGTGCTGGCTGCGGTATTTATTCCGGTTAGTTTTCTGGGGGGGATTACCGGTTTGCTTTACCGGCAGTTTGCCATTACCATTGTCGTTTCGGTGTTGATATCGACTGTGGTCGCTTTGACGCTGAGCCCGGCGATGTGTGCGCTCTTGCTGCGTCCTTCCGCACCCTCTAAAAACCGTATTTTCGGAATGATCAACCGTTGGCTGGCTACCGGAAACCGGAAATATGTAGGGATAATCGGTAAAGCGATCACCAATCCCCGCCGTATCCTGGCCGGTTTCGGGATGGTACTTGTTTTCATCTTTGTATTGAACCGGGTGGTTCCGGGTAGTTTTATGCCTGAAGAAGATCAGGGCTATTTCAAGGTTGAACTGGAATTACCCGAAGGGGCTACACTCGAGCGTACACGCCTGGTGACGGATCGGGCGGTAGAATTTCTGAAAGCTCATCCTGCAGTCGGTTATGTACAGAATGTGACCGGTTCCAGTCCCCGGGTAGGAACCAACCAGGCCCGCTCCGAACTGACGGTGATTCTGAAATCGTGGGAAAAGCGTAAAGGAAACGGTATGGAGATCGATCAGGTGATGGAAGATACCCGCAAAGAGTTGAAGCAATATCCCGAGGCCCGGGTTTATTTGTCGAAACCGCCTGTTATTCCAGGCTTAGGTACTGCCGGTGGATTCGAGATGCAGGTCGAAGCCCGGAATGGAGCTACTTTCGAAAATCTGGTCGAAGCGGTCGATACCCTGATGAAGTATGCTGCCGAGAGTAAAGCTTTCACCGGTCTGTCGTCTTCGTTACAGGCCGAAATTCCTCAGCTGTATTTTGATGTCGACCGGGACAAAGCCAAATTCCTGGGTATCCCGATGTCCGATATTTTTTCGACGATGAAAGCCTACACCGGATCGGTTTATGTGAACGATTTCAATATGTTTAACCGGGTTTATAAGGTATATATTCAGGCCGAAGCTCCTTACCGGGCACATAAAGACAATATCAATATGTTCTTTGTAAAGACGGCGGGAGGGGATATGGTGCCTCTGACTGCTTTGGGTGATGCCGAATATACGACAGGTCCGGGAAATATCCGGCGCTTCAATATGTTCACGACGGCAGTTGTCCGGGGGGCGGCAGCTCCGGGATATAGTTCGGGTGAGGTGATGCGTAAGATGGAAAACATTGCCAGGACTCATTTACCCGAGAATATCGGTGTCGAATGGAGCGGTTTGTCTTATCAGGAGAAAAAAGCCGAGGGACAGCTGGGGCTGGTATTGACTCTGGTATTCCTGTTCGTCTTCCTCTTTCTGGCTGCTTTATACGACAGTTGGCTGGTGCCGGTGGCTGTCTTGCTGTCGTTGCCCGTTGCTGCTTTGGGGGCTTATCTGGGCATTCTGGGATTTGGGCTCGAGAACGATATCTATTTCCAGATCGGTTTGGTGACTTTGATCGGTCTGGCTGCTAAAAATGCGATTTTGATTGTGGAGTTTGCCAAGATGGAAGTCGACAAAGGGGTCGATGTGGTTGTCGCTGCCAAAAATGCGGCCATGTTGCGTTTCCGTCCGATCCTGATGACTTCGCTGGCCTTTGTGTTGGGTATGTTGCCTCTGGTCATGGCATCCGGACCGGGATCGGCCAGCCGCCATTCGATCGGGACCGGTGTGTTCTTCGGTATGATTGCAGCCATTACCATCGGAATAGTATTGGTACCTTTCTTCTTTGTAATGGTCTATAAATTCAAAGAAAAGATTAGAGTAAAAACGAAAAGCGTAAAATGATGAAGAAAATTTATACCCTCGCTATTGTATTGCTGGTATTGGGAGTGAGTTCATGTAAACTGGGAAAGCATTACTCCCGGCCCGAACTCCGCTTGCCGGAACAGATCGAAGGAACGGTGCCCGATTCGGTTTCGGCCGGTGATATCCGATGGACCGATTTATATACCGATCCGGTACTCCGGCAGTTGATCCGGAAAACATTGGAAGGAAACAAAGACCTGATGATCGCTGCGGCCAAAGTGAAAGAATCGATGGAACTCCGTCGTATCGCTAAAGCCGACCTTTTCCCCAAGGCAGAGGCTACCGTGTCTGCCGAGCGGGAATACGATGAAACGCCTGGGAATACTTTTGAAGGAAAAGTGTTGGCATCCTGGGAAGTCGATTTGTGGGGAAAACTACGTTGGGCCGGTCAGGCCGCTCTGGCCGAATATTTGCAGAGCGTCGAAGGCAGGCAGGCTTTGCAGTCGGCTCTGGTTGCCCAGGTGGCGCAGGCTTATTTCGAGTTGATCGCTTTAGATCAGGAACTGGCCATCGTACGGCAGACACTGGCGGCCCGGCAGGAAGGAGTACGTCTGGCAAAGCTCAGGTTCGAGGGAGGATTGACTTCCGAAAATCCCTTGCGTCAGGCACAGGTCGAATTGGCCAGAACCCAAACCCTGGTACCGGGATTAGAAAGGGAGATTCGCCTCAAAGAGAATCAGATTACTTTACTGGCCGGAGAATATCCCGGAGAAGTGGCGAGAGGGAAAAGTATCGGTCAGCAGCAGTTGATGACCGCTCTGCCGGTGGGATTATCTTCCCGAATCCTGGAAAGACGGCCCGACATCCGCCAGGCCGAATATCGGTTGAAAGCGGCTCATGCCAAAGTCGGTGTGGCTTATACCAGCATGTTCCCGAAATTTACTTTAACCGGACATTATGACCTCGAGAGCAGCGATCTGACCGATTTTCTGAAAGCACCTTACTTTTTTGTCGGTGGTGAATTATTGGCACCGGTGTTTAATCTGGGAAAAAACAGAGCGCGTTTAAAAGCTTCCAGAGCTGTGCAGGAACAGGAAACCTACAATTATCAGAAAGTGGTGCTCCAGGCTTTCACCGAAGTGAGCAATGCCTTGGTCAACTCCCGTAAAAGTCGTGAAATCCGTGAATCCCGCGAACATCTCGAACAGTCGGCCCGTTCTAATCTCGATCTGGCTACTTTGCAATACATCAACGGAGTGATCAGTTATCTCGATGTATTGGATGCCCAGCGTGGATATTTCGATGCCCAGATCGGGCTCAATACGGCTATCCGCGACGAATTACTGGCTACGGTACAATTGTATCAGGTATTGGGAGGCGGTTGTTCATAGGGATGTCAAAAAATGTACATCGGGAGTGTCCCCTGATCAGGATTTCCGGGATTCGATCTCCCGGAGATTCTCCATTTTTTTCTTTCGCAGGAATCCGTTGATATCTTCCAGGTGTTCGGTGACTTTACCGTTTCCGAATTCGTAGACCTTTTGGGCCAGTCCGTTGAGGAAATCCCGGTCATGGGATACGACGATCAGTGTGCCGTCGAAATCGATCAAAGCATTTTTCAGTATATCTTTCGTTTTCAGGTCCAGGTGGTTGGTCGGTTCGTCGAGGATCAACAGGTTGACCGGTTGAAGAAGCAGTTTGATCATAGCCAGACGGGTGCGCTCTCCGCCCGAAAGTACCTTCACTTTTTTGTCGATATCGTCTCCGCTGAACATAAAAGCGCCCAGCAGGTTTTTGGTATTACTTTTCAGCTCCGAAGGGGTAACGTCATCCACCGTCTGGAAAACAGTCAGTTCTTCGTCCAGAAGAGAGGCCTGGTTTTGGGCGAAATAACCGATTTGTACATTGTGGCCGAGTGTGAGTTTACCGGTATAATCCGTAATCTCCCCCATAATACATTTTACGAGCGTAGATTTTCCTTCCCCGTTGCGTCCTACGAAAGCCACCTTTTCTCCTCTTTGAATGGTGAACCCCGCCTCTTTGAACACCAGATGATCCCCGTAATATTTCGACAATTCCTGGGCGATTACCGGATAGCTGCCCGAACGGGGAGAAGGAGGAAATTTCAGGCGCAGGGCAGAGGTATCTTCTTCGTCCACTTCGATCAGCTCTAGCTTTTCGAGCATCTTTACCCGCGATTGCACTTGCAGGGTTTTAGAGTAAGTGCCTTTAAACCGCTCGATAAAATCTTTGGTTTCGGCGATCATTTTTTGTTGTTCGTCATAGGCTTTTTGTTGTTGGGCCCGGCGGTCTTTACGTAGCTCCAGGTACTTGGAGTAATTCACCTTATAATCGTAGATCCGTCCCATCGTGACTTCGATGGTCCGGGTGGTGATGTTATCGACGAATGTACGGTCGTGAGAAATAACGACGACAGCTTTTCCGTTGCTGATCAGAAATTCTTCCAGCCATTCGATCGCCGGGAGGTCCAGATGGTTGGTCGGCTCGTCGAGAAGCAGGATGTCCGGGTTTCCGAACAGTGCCTGTGC
>OGQZ01002314.1_pt1 | contig 13277 bp, 10 predicted proteins | sample 1553321 | NCBI WGS metagenome assembly OGQZ01 (sample SAMEA2579958, study PRJEB22360) | human gut metagenome | reverse complement strand
TAAATTAGTGAACCTTTTTGCAGTTTGCTTCGTATAAGAGAGTGAAAAGAAAAATAATTAGGAAATAAAAAGGACTCCGGGGGTGTAATAGTTAAAAATAAAGGAAATTAAAAACAATAAACAAAAGTAAAAAGAAAGAGAGGATGCTAAATATGAAACAGAGAACAATGAAAATAACAAAAAATATAATATGCATGACCAGTATTCTGGTACTATTTATTTTGATTAAACCAACAAAAGTATATGCCTTTTCCATGAATGAAGCCAGAAATTCACCAGTACTTACAAGTCAATACAGAACAACAAGATTAAGAAATGAATATGACGTAAAATTATTTCAGGTACAGATGCCAAAATCTGGTTGTTTCAGAATAACTTTAAGACCCAATGCTGTTGCAGATGAGAATGACATAGGACATGGATGGAATCTTAAAATCTATCGCAAGGACGATTTGAAAGAACCAGTTAAGCAATATTGGCAGATTGAGAATAAGATGGTTACAGAGAAACTTGTTTTGACATCGGGAACATATTATATAGAAGTAAAATCTTATAGTGAATATGGAATGTCGCCTATAATGGTACCTTTTGATATAAAGGCTGATGTTGTTTCTGAAAATAACTGGGAGCAGGAGAATAATAATACTTTTAAAAAAGCAAATAAAATCTCTATCGGAAAAAAATATCAGGGAACTTTGTTTGATGATATAGATGAAGACTGGTTTAAAGTAGTTGCTCCAAATACAGGGAGAATTACAGCAACCTTAAACTGTGATCCGGATACAGATGTAAATGATGTTGGAGACGGATGGGATGTATCTGTTTATTCAGCAAGCGATATTAATACGGAAATAGTAAAAGAAGAGGGGATAATAACGAAAGGCTCTGTCAGATTTAATGCGGTAAAGGGAAGGACATATTATATTTATGTACACAGTTATCATTATTCTTTTCCAGAAGGTTACACTTATCAGTTAGCGACTTCTTTTAAAGGACCAAAAGCAACTCCAGCCAAAAAGACTACAAACACATCGAAAAAACCAGTGAAAATGGTAACAGGTGTTTCTTTGAAAGTAAAGAAAAAGAAAATAAACATTCGTTTTAAGTTAGTATCAAATGTCTCTAAATATCAGATTATGTACAGTACAAAAAAATCTTTTAAGAATAAAAAGGTTGTAACAGTAAGAAGTGGAAATGTGACTATAAAGAAATTAAAAAGGAAAAAGACCTATTTTATCAGGGTACGGGCTATCAGCAAAAATGGAAAAGCTGGTGCGTGGAGTGTAGTGAAAAAAGTGAGAGTGAAATAATATTTCTGAATCACTATTTTTAGAGAAAATCTTAAGATGTAATGCAAAAGAAAGGATGAAAAGATATGAAGAAAAGAACAAAGTTTTACGCATTATTATTTGCAATGGTATTATCGTTAACACAGATTATTGGAGTAGCAGTTCCAGTTAAAGCAGCAACGAAGGAATGTTCGCATGGTTATACTTTGGTGAATGGTATCGGTATACGTATGCATGAATGTGGCGAGTCCGTATGTATTACCTGTTATCATGGACATTCTAAACGTGTAGTTATTCCGAAAACTTTTAAGTTAAATGGGAAAAATCTTCCGCCAACACAAATTGATTGGGCTGATTGTGGTTTCTCTGAAAATGGGGTAAAAGAAATTGTGATTCCAGATACATTAGATTATTTGGGATATTGGGATGAAGATGAAGTTAACACAAGCTATAAAGATATTACATTTTTTGTCCATAAGGGAAGTAAGGCAGCAAAAGCTGTACAGGAAGAAGGCTATAAATATAGATATTTAAACGACAATTCCAACCCACAGCCAGTAAAAGGCACATCAATAAAACGAACCGTCAGAATCCAAAACCTGACCAAAATCACATGGAAGAAAGTAAAATGTGATAAATACGAAATCAGATATTCTCAGAAAAAGAATATGAAAAACGCAAAGAAAATAAACTGTGGCAAAAATAAAACATCACTTGTCATTAAAAAGTTAAAAAAGAATAGAAAATATTATGTACAGATTCGAACAAAATCAGGAAAGAAATATTCTGCATGGTCAAAGGTAAAGACAATTTCAAAACGATAAAATGCAGAAAAACAGGAAAGACCTCCTTGCACTGTTTTGGGGAAATAAGTATACTATTATCGGGCAGCCATCTGGAAAATACGTTTTCCAGATGGTATTTAAGGATTATATTTAATAAATTTACAGGAAGTTATAAGGAATTATAGGACTTGTAAAAATACCGAGGAGGAAGCATATTGAATCTGATTTTTGACTTAGATGATACACTTTATAATCTTATGGGACCATTTGAACTGGTTCACAAAAAATTATATGCAGACAAGACGGATGCAGACTGTACGCAGTTGTTTATGCAGTCCCGTGTTTATTCGGATGAGATTATGGAGGCAGAGAAGAAGGGATTAATTCCGCACGAAGATTGTTTTTATGAGCGTGTGAAGAGGACATACCATGATGTGGGAATTGAGATGAGCAGAGAGGATGCGGATATTTTTGAGCAGTTATATCGTTCCTTTCAGAAAAAGATTACACTTGGTAATGGAGTAGAGGGATTTCTTGATTATTGTAAAAGTAATGATATTTTTATTGCGATTCTCACAAATGGCAGACCAGAACCACAGTATGCAAAGGTAGTTGCGCTGGGGTTACATAAATGGTTTGATGATGAGCATATATTTATTTCTGGCGGTATTGGATATCAAAAGCCAGATCCACAGGCATTTAAATATGTTGAGAATGCATATGCATTAAATCCAGAAGAAACATGGTATGTTGGGGATACCTATGAGGCAGATGTTGTCGGTGCAAATACAGCAGGATGGCATACGATATGGTTTAATCACCGAAATAGGGAGTGTCCGGAAAAAAAACGGGCAGATATTACAGTAAAGAGTATAGAGGAATTAAAAGAAGTTATTAGAGGACAGATCGGATAAAATCGGATAAGGGCAGGAAGGTATGTATTGTAGAAGTTGCAGAAAATGGTTTCCAAATAATATTTTGTTTTGCGATATCTGTGGAAAGCCATTAGTTAAAGATTTAGATATATATGGAGAGAACTTTTTTAATGGAGATGTTCAGGCATTTGATTATATTTACCAGAATAGTTATAACTGGGTAGCAGGGGAAGTAAGAAAAATGTTTCTGGCTAATTCATCAGAGGTGGAGGACTGTGTTCAGGAAATTTATCTTCTCTTATATCGAAAAATCAAATACTATGATCCTCGCCAAGGTAGTTTTAGTGCATGGTTTAATGCGCTGGTGCGAAACAGAATTTATGATTATGGAAGAAAGTTAGCAGGAAATAGAGAAATTCTGCCGGAGACCAGCCAGCAATATTTTAAAGAGATAACAGATAGAAATGTTTATATTAACCCAGAAGCAAGAATAGAATATGCAGAGCGGGAGCAGATTCTTGATGAAATTCTCGATGATATTGGAGAGGGACAGCGCATATGTATCCAGATGTATTATAACGACGGATTAAAAATAAAGGAAATCGCACAGATATTAAATATTAGTGAGGGAACTGTAAAAAGCAGAATACATAACGGATTGAAGAAGTTAAATACGAAGGTGGATGAGATGCAGAAAAGGGGACTCTACACATTTCGTATGCTTCCTCTTGGATTCCTTTTATGGCTCTTATCCAGAGACGATTGCAGTGCAAAAGAAGATTACAGAGCATTATACCATGCCAGAACTCTGGCTGGGCAAAACGTTTTACAGAATGCGCCAATGGCTGCTGGAAATAAAGCTGCCGGAATTAAAATGGCTGGAAGAAATCAAAATGTTGTAAAACATGCAAGTATGCAGCAGGCAGGTCAGGCAGGTGCAAAGCATGCTGCGATAAATCATGCGGCGAGGACAGCTTCCAGAGCTGGAGGCAAAGCGATAAAAGCTGGAATGGTAAAAGCTTTAGCCGGTGGTATTACTGCGGCGGTCATAGGAAGCGGTGTATTTATTGGAGGCAAAGCATTAAAGCAACATCAGGGCGATAAGAAAGTAATCACTTCTGGTCAGGAATATAGTACGCAGGAAGAAAAAGAGGGAACACCGGACAGCTCGGTGAAAGAATTTGTGGATGATAATCAGGCATTTATTAAAGAAATATTGGCTCTGGAGGCAGAAGTACCAGAAGGTACTGAATTCCAGACGGATATAAATGAAAATGTCAGGAGTGTGGTATATACTTCTTTGGGATTATTGTGTGATAATAAGTCTTTTGGTGAGGAAGCTACAAATATATATGATGCGGTACCAGAGGAAAGTATTGTGGATTATAATAATAATGATGATGGTGAGGGAACGATATCTGTCGAAGAGAGTGGATTTGAAAATATGAGATAGTTTCTTGGATGTAAAGAAACGATTGGGTCATTAAGTGCTACGAGTAGCGAAGAATTTCTATGTCAGGATGGAGAAGTAAGAGCAGAGGGCTTAAGCCCATCGTCAGATATGCAGTCATCCATTAAGGATATTGTGTATATTCCGCTTTCTAATGGGGATGAACGAGCAATTTTTACAGAACAGATTATACAGGATGAAATAGACGGCATTGGTACAGCGGTGATAACAAAAGCAGATAATGATCTGGGTGTACAATTGAAAAGTTATAATATTGTTGCAGACTCCGACAAGATAGACCAGTTACTGGGAAGTGTAGCTGTCCTCGGAAAACAGCTGGGAAGTGATGGAAAACTATTTAGTGGTAATATGACAGAGATGTCTGATGAGTCCAAAATACATGCACTTATAGATTCTGTACGGGGATATTGTTATACTGAGCCTAATGATGAGGATATTTACGCTAATAGGGCAGAAAGCCTGGTTTATAAGCCAGTATTTTCCGAGGATGATATAAAAAGCAATACAGAAAAATCTATTATTGTAAAAGAAGATGCATTCGATGATTATCTGGCACTTGTAGACTATGATGGAACGATTGATGATATAGTAGCGAATAAAGCGTTACAAAATAAATATAATTGTAGTATAAAGAGAAACGGTACGAATATAGAATTCACTTTTTCAGGAGAGTTTGAAATGACCTATTGGTGGGTAGAAACGGATATGATTGATCAAATTAATAAAGATGGATTTAAGATACTCAAAAATGGAAAAATAGAAGTGGATTGTCTGTTATATACTTCACATGCAACAGAACCTGATCCAGGAGTGGAATACAAGGCAACGCTGTCATTAAATGAGGATGGTTCTGGAATGAAATTAGAAAATCTAGAGCGTGTTTGAAAAATGCTTTCTGGCAATCCGACTACTACTATTCTCAGCGGAGTCTCCGTTGCTACGCAAATTGGAAATTGTAAAATTCGACACATTAAAAGGTAATAAGTGGTTATATATTTACCAAAATAAAACGTGTAATTTTTTATAAATATGAAAGGTTTTTTTCTTTAAAAATTAAGATTGTGCGAAAAAGTCCATTTACAACGAGCAGAATTGTGATATAATAAACGAAGTTCAGGCAAATGTTGAGAATTATAATCAATAAGTGCTTGCACAATTATTTTAGAAAATCAGCACAGTGTTTTCACAGAAATTTTCTTGTCTACCTGTTTGTAATTGGTTGTGAACATAATCTATTTGATACAGCCAGATAAAAACCTTTCTGTCTAACTGATGTTCAAAGTTTTATTCAGCCTGTTATCTAGTTTTATGTAGCAGGTTCTTTTAACTTTTATTTTCTATTATCTAGAGTTTATTTTACCTATTTAAAATTAAACATTAGAGCGTGTTTTAGTATACTCAGGGAAGCGCATAAAAAATAAGAAGAATTTACAAAAAGTATTATGTCTTGTAAATCAGGGCATGTTTTTTTGTTGTGGAGATTTTTATGAAAGAGAAGAAGAAAAGGTTCAAGCATGAGCATGGAAGCAGCTTTTCGGTAGATTATTATGCGTATGCATCACATATGAGAAGCTGGAATGCAGGCTTTAAAGTTCTGTTTTCTATTATTAGTCTGCTTATATGTATTGCATGCAATAATCTGTTTGTTTCGCTGGCAGTTATTTTCTTTATGGGATTTTTGACGGTGGCTGTTGGTGGACTGGATTTACATCATTACATTACGATGCTGCTTGTTCCGATTGTATTTTTAATTTTTGGAACAATAGCGATAGCGATTGGATTTTCGATGCGTCCAGTAGGACAGTATCATGTTCATTTTTTGAATTTATTTTACATTTACTGGTCAAAGGCAAGTTTGCTTAAGGCTGGAGGTCTTGTGTTTAAGGCATTGGGAGCTGTGAGTGCACTTTATATGATGACACTTACTACACCGCTGAATGAAATTATTGCAGTCTTGAGAAAAGCACATATTCCAAAGCTGATTATTGAGCTTATGAATATGATTTACCGTTACATTTTTATTATGATTGATACACACAGCCGCATGAAGAATTCAGCAGAGTCACGTCTTGGATATTGTGATTTTAAGACTTCCTGTTATTCATTTGGCCAGGTTGCAAGTAACTTGTTAGTTGTGTCATTGAAAAGAGGAAATAATTATTACAATGCGTTAGAAGCACGTTGTTACGATGGGGATTTACGATTCCTTGAAGAAGAGAAGCCGCTAAAAGCAGGCCAGATTGTGATGGCAGTTATTTTTATTGTAGTGTTACTGCTTATATGGTTTTTTACGAGATAAGATAATTTTGTCAGATAAATCGGAAGAATACTTTATCATAATTTTGTAAAATATATCAGATGTGAGATGACTCCCACATCTGTAGGTGGCGAGCAACAAATGAGTATCAGGAGATGTTTATGCAGGAAAAAGAACCAATCTTAAAGGTTGAAGATTTACATTTTACATATAATGGAGAAAAAACGGCACTGAATGGAGTTGACCTTAATATTTATGAGGGCGAGAAGATTGCGGTGCTTGGCTCGAACGGAGCAGGAAAGTCTACATTCTTTTTGAATATTAACGGAGTTTTGAAGTCTCATCACGGCGATATTTATTATCGTGGTGAGAAGATTACAAAGAAAAACTTAAATGATCTTCGAAAGAATGTCGGCATTGTTTTTCAGGATGCGGATAATCAGATTATTGCGTCCACGGTAATGGCTGAAGTTTCCTTTGGGCCGATGAATCTGAAATTACCGAAAAAAGAAGTGATTTCCAGAGTGGATAAAGCTCTTGAATATATGAATATTTCAGAATTTAAAGATCGTCCGCCACATTATTTAAGTGGTGGCGAGAAAAAGAGAGTCAGTATTGCAGATATTATTGCAATGGAGTCAGAAGTCATCATTTTTGATGAGCCAACAGCGGCGCTTGATCCATTGAATGCGGCAATGCTTGAGGAAGTTCTTCAGAAAATGGGTGATGAAGGACGGACAATGCTCATTTCTACTCACGATGTTGATTTTGCTTATCGCTGGGCAGAGAGAGTTATTGTATTTTGTCATGGAAAGATTATTGCAGATGATACGCCACTTGCTGTATTTAAGCAAGAGGACATTTTGAAGCAGGCAAATCTGAAACACCCAATGATGTTCGATGTCTATGACATTTTAAAAGAGAAAGGTATCGTCCCTGATGGGGACGTTTATCCTAAAAATATTGCCGAATTTCAGGCAATGGTAAAAGGTTTATAAAATCGTATTTTAGGGATCTCCTGGTTCCAGAAATACACAAAAATTAAAAGGAGGAAAGACAAATGTCTAAAAAACAGAAAAATCTTGCGGTTCTTGCAAGCGTATTTTTAATGCTTTTAACAATCGCGCCAGTTTCTAACGCAATGCACATCATGGAGGGATTCCTTCCAGTAAAATACTGTATCTTATGGGGAGTAATCTGCGTACCATTCTTAGTAATCGGTTTCATGAATATTAAAAAGGTACTTGGAAATGACAGAAGAACCCTTACTGTACTTGCTTTAACAGGTGCTTTCGTATTCGTACTTTCATCTTTAAAGATTCCATCAGTAACAGGAAGCTGTTCCCATATGACAGGTACAGGTCTTGGAGCAATCTTATTTGGACCATGTGTAACAAGTATCTTAGGTATTATCGTATTAATTTTCCAGGCAATCTTACTTGCACACGGCGGATTAACAACATTAGGAGCTAACTGCTTCTCTATGGCAATCGCTGGACCAATCATTTCCTGGATCTTATACAAATTACTTCAGAAAGCAAATGTAAATAAACGAGTATGCATATTCGTTGCAGCATTTTTAGGTGACTTATTTACATACTGCGTAACAAGCTTCCAGCTTGCACTTGCTTACCCTTCAGAAGTTGGCGGCATTGGAGCATCTATCGCAAAATTCCTCGGAATCTTCGCTACAACACAGCTTCCATTAGCAGTAATCGAAGGTATCCTCACTGTAGTTATCGTTATTGCACTTGAAACATACGCAAAAGACGAATTAAGCAGTCTTGAATTTTAATTAGGAGGAGAGAAAATGACAAAAAATACAAAGACAGTAATTATTTTATTAGTAATTGCAGCATTAATCGCAATCGTACCACTGTTCGCATTAAAGGGAGCAGAATTCGGTGGATCTGATGATGCAGGTAGCGAAATGATTTCCGAAATTCAGGGAAAAGAATATGAACCATGGTTCACACCAGTACTTGAAACTGCACTCGGTGGAGAACTTCCAGGAGAAATCGAAAGCTTAATCTTCTGTCTTCAGACAGGAATCGGAGTAGGAATCGTAGCATTTGTATTAGGACGCTTCGTAGAACGAAAGAAGTGGCAGGACAAGGAGAATGGAGATTCGACTTCTTCTAAATAGGCTATAGATAGACTATAGACAGACAAAAACCGAAAAAGCCAATCCTCATATTTGTGAAAGTATCACTGTGGGTTGAATGTTCGCTTAATGGCTCACAATCAATCCTCACTCTAATATCACAAATATAAGGATTGGCTTTTTTGGTTTTCTGTGTGTAGGGATCGTCTGTTCTATCTATCCGCAAAATTTCTACTGACTTGTTAACCATTCAACCGCATTAAGTACCTCCTCCGGTGTTTTACATACCGAGAAAAGTGACTTTACGGACTCGCGGATGAATCCCATGCCGATGAGTTTATCGATGATAGCGATGGTGTCATCGTAAAAACCGGAAACGTTGTACACGATGATTGGTTTTGCACTTCGGCCAAGTTCGGTTAAGGTAAGTATCTGGAAGAATTCATCGAAGGTTCCAATGCCGCCGGGTGCGATGACAAATGCATCGGCGTTCTCTTCCATGACTTCTTTTCGAAGGCTCATTGTCTCTGTGCGTACAATTTCTGTACACTCGCTTTTAATCGGTTCAAACTTATTCATGAAAGTTGGGACAACACCTGTTACTTCTCCGCCGTTTTCTAACACACCGTTTGCACAGGCTCCCATCAGTCCTGCAACACCAAGTGCAAGGAACATTCTAGGTGAAGCCTGCTGGAGAATGTTCAGTACGTTATTATATGTGAGTAACGGGGTTCCTTTTTTGATTGGGGTGATTACACATAAGGCAACGAAGATTAAAATAATGGCAATATACAATCCATTCTGTAAAAGGAAGCTTCTGCGGTTAAAGGTATATTTGTAGTTTTCCCACTTCTGTGCCACCTCTTCTGCAAATGTGAATTCTGACAACCGTAATAAATCTATAAGATGATACTTATAAGTAAAGGCATCGTGTTTTCTGTCTTTAATTCGCTGTTTTTCTTTTTCCAGCTCTAACTTTTCATTGGAAATACGGTTTTTATGTACGTAGTTCTCTTCTTTAATCTCAACCTGGTCAGACATACCTGCCAATGCTTCTTTATGCTCTTTCTCTAACTGAGCAAGACGCTGTTTGTGATCTTCTAAAGCTTTTGCTTTTTCTGCTTCGCAGCTTTCTTTTACTGCATTATAATACAGTTTTTCAAAGTTCTCTTTCAAATAGCTTTCCGCATCAGAGATAAGTTTTGCGACCTTATCTTTGTTCTGTGCTTCTACCGCTTTTGCCTGACTTAACTTTGCTTCAAATTCTTTAATTTCAGATTCTTTCTCTCCTTTAGAGAGTGTCTTATCTCTTTTTACATTTGCGATAAGATTCTGGTACTCGATTACTTCTGCCGTACCATGTTCTCTTAACTCATCAATTTCTTTTTGGATTTTACCAACATATTCATCAATAGGCTGTCTCAGTTTTCTTTCCTGTTCAGCCGTAAGAATTGCACCATTAGCCATATCTATCTTCTCCCTTAATTATAGGTATTTTGCACTCAGTCTCAAAAGTTCTTCCTGATTCGTCTCCTTCGTATTTACAATTCCGGAAAGATGTCCGTTAGACATAACACCAATACGATTTGTAATACCAAGAATCTCTGGCATCTCTGAAGAAACAACAATGATTGTCTTTCCCTGTTTTGCCATCTGGATAATCAACTCATAAATTTCATATTTTGCTCCAACATCGATACCACGAGTCGGCTCGTCCATCATGAATACCTGTGGGCCTCGCTCCAGCCATTTTCCAAAAATAACTTTCTGCTGATTTCCTCCTGAAAGACTTGAGATCATATCTCCAGGACCCATACATTTCGTGTGCATAATCTTGATTTCATTTGAAGTTGCCTTTACCATCTTAGGGTCAGAAATCGCAACTCCCTTTTTGTATGCATTTAAGTTTGCGATTGTGGTATTAAAGGTTAAATCTCCTTTTAAGAAAAGACCATTCGCCTTTCGTTCCTCCGTAATAAGAGCAAATCCATAATCCATCGCTTCTTTTGCACAACTGAAGTTCATAAGTTTATTATTGAGATATACTCGCCCTGCCGCTCTTGTTCGTATACCAAAGATTGTCTCTAACAATTCTGTACGGCCAGCTCCAACCAGACCATAAAGTCCAAAAATCTCGCCTTCATGTACATCAAAGGAAACATCCTGTAAGTACGGCTCAAACTTTGTAGACAAATGCTGAACAGATAAAACAACATCTCCAGGCTGATTATCTACTGGTGGGAATCGGTTTTCAAGAACTCGTCCAACCATCGCCGTGATCAGTTCATTCATGTTTGTCTCTTTTGCACTTTTTGTCATAACAAGATTACCGTCTCGAAGAACGGAGATTTCATCACAGATTTCAAAAATCTCATCCATCTTGTGAGAAATGTAGATCAGTGAGATTCCCTGATCACGCAGCATTCTCATCATTTCAAAAAGTTTATCTACTTCCTGTACTGTAAGAGATGATGTTGGCTCATCTAATACAATTACTTTGGAATTATAGGAAATCGCTTTCGCAATCTCACACATCTGTCTCTGGGATACAGACATATTCCTCATCGGCTGTTCTAAGTTTACTGTCATTCCCAATTTTCGGAATAGCTTGGAAGCTTCATTCTTCATCCGCTTTTCATCGATGACTCCAAGTGAATTGACCGGATACCTTCCAAGGAAAAGATTATCCACTACGTTTCTTTCCAGGCACTGGTTTAATTCCTGATGTACCATCGCGATTCCATTTTCAAGGGCATCCTTCGGTCCGGAAAAGTTTACTTCCTTTCCATCCAGATATATATTTCCTTCATCTTTCTGGTATGTACCAAAAAGACACTTCATCATTGTTGACTTACCGGCACCATTTTCTCCCATCAGACCCATAACGGTTCCTCTCTTCACATCCAGATTGATGTGATCAAGTACTCTGTTACGTCCGAATGATTTACTCATACCACGTATCGATAAGATAATGTCTTCTCTCTTATCCTCCATACTTTTCTGCTCCTATAATTAAGATATTAACTATTACTTTGCTTCTTAAATATGGGGCTGTCTCACTCTCCGGCATCTATGTTGTTATGCCCTCTTAGCTCGGCAGCCCCAAAATGGTTTGTTTGTACTATTAAAGTTTTTTCATCATATAAGCACAATTCTAATTCACAGTCTTATGTAAGCCTGATACAGCTTTCTATAAATCTTCATATGAGTCTCTATACAGTTTCCTTCTATATAGCTTACATATAAATCCCTCTGTAAATTATTTGCCTTAAATGGCTGCGATTACTGATTTAAAATAGCTGTGTAAGAAGCTGCATTATCTGTCTTAACCATGTTGATTGCAAATGCATCGTACTGGTTTGGATTTCCAAGACGGTTTGTAACGTTAGACTCTGTCTGTCCATCACCACCGATGTACTCTACATCAAGATTTAAAAGATCATCATAGTTCTGTAAAAGTGGCTGATATGTTGAGCTTAAGAAGTTATCAGAAGCGTTGTAGATATTGAGCCATACTTTCTTTGTAGGATGTTTGGATGAATCTAACTGGTTAGATACTGGTTTCCAAACAACTGTAGAATCTGTGAAATCTTTGTAGTTATCTGCTGTAACTGCTGCATTTAATGCATAGTAAGAACGTTCTTCTTCACTATATTTATATACGTCTTCGCTAAGAACATTTCCTGCTTCATCAGCAGTTCCGATACCTGTGTCTACGTCAACACCATCAAGTGCGTTACGAAGTACTCTGAGTGTAAGGTAAGCCTGAACATCGGCATGCTGGCTGACTGTTCCGCCGTAACCTTCTGCGATAGCTGCTACCGCATCACTGTTTGCATCGTATCCAAATGTAGGAACTTTGTTGTCTTTTGACCATGCGTTAAACATTGACATTCCCATTCCATCGTTGTTAGAAACAACCACGTCAATAGAATCTCCAAAAGAAGATGACCATGTTCCAATAGCATTACCTGCTGTTGCTGCATCCCATGTAGCTCCGGCAGAGTTCTTCATTTCCTGAGAAGCAAGTTCTCTTACAACATATTTCTTTCCATTTACTTCAAGTTCTGCATCCTGAACCTCTGCAGCTTTTCCGTCTGTGTTAGTTCCTGTAGGAGCACTGTTGATTTCTCCATCTTTCTCAACGCCTGTTCCAAGAGCTTTACGAACACCTCTTGTACGAGCGATGGAATCGTTATGTCCGATATCACCGATTGCTAAAACGTATCCGATAACACCATCACCGTTACGGTCAATCTTATCAATATTTTTCTCGATATAATCTTTAACCATCTGACCCTGAACTTCAGCACCCTGGTTTGCATCGAAACCTACATAGTAAGTATCTTTGTTAAAGTTAAGAGCTGTCTTATCCAGTTCTCCTGTAGAACTGTTAGAAGGCTGACGGTTAAACCATACGAGTGGTTTATCTTTATTTGCAACTTCAGAAGTTGCTGCTGCCTGACTTCCTGTGTTTGATTCGCTCTTGCTGCTAC
>OGQZ01002308.1_pt1 | contig 13293 bp, 10 predicted proteins | sample 1553321 | NCBI WGS metagenome assembly OGQZ01 (sample SAMEA2579958, study PRJEB22360) | human gut metagenome | reverse complement strand
CTGAACTTGAAGTACTTGCGGGCTACGTAATACACGAAGGCCCAGTACAGAAGATAGGCTTCCACGATGGCGCACAGGCCTCGGAAAATGATCGTCCCGGCCATGCCGGAAGCTGCGGCGGCCTTCACGCCGAGTTCGGCGCCGAGGACCACGATGGCGATCTTGACGAACAATTCGGGACGGCAGGCGTCATGCAAGCTTTCGGCAATGCGCGGGAACGCGTTGCTGATGAAAATACCGGCGACAAGCGCCACAATGAAACCCGCTTCCGTAGTCAGGCCGATCGACCAGTCGATACCGAACTTGGCCTGCGCGTCGGGCGTAGCCGCGATATGGGCGTTCGCGCCGAACATGTAGCAGATTTCGCTGATGAAAAAGACGACCGTAAACGACTTGACGAACCGAGCGACATTGCCGCCGAGCAGCTTGATGCCGAACGACAGGATCGCCGTCAGAGCCACATACGTGCACAGCAGAGAAACGACACCAGAGATCGTTCCCTTGTATGCGCCGGTGGTGGCAGAGAAGGCCTTGTCCATGCTGGTCCACATATTAGTGCTGACTACCCAGCCCAACACGTCGAGATGCGCCAGATTCAACGCGGCCAAAAGGAAGATGAAACAACCCGTCAACAGGGCTATCTTATCTTCGTTCAGATTGGTCTTTGCCATAGCCATATCCTCTTGTAAAACTGTACCGGACGGCTGACTTCGCCACCATGGCGAAAGCGTCCATCTGTATCCGAGCAGGCGACGCGATCCCTAGCCGAACCGCAACCTGACAGGAAACCGTTGTGAAAGACCATCCCTCTGAAAAAGGAACAGCTTTTATAAAGAATTGCTTGGGAAGAACCTGCCCGATACGGAACGGGCGCAAACGAACGCAGCTTCCAAAAGAAAGGAAGCCGTGAGGACGCGCGTCATGACGGATCAGACGATCCGCTGACGGCTACGCGAAGCAGGGGGGAGCGAGAGAGAAGGGAAGCAGGCCCCAAGAGTCGGACTTTCGGAGCGTGGGCACATAATGCCGCACGAACAGCCGCACTACAGAAGAGACGGCAAGCCCAAGCTGGAGCATGAAGAGGACCATCAACGGGACGAGATGCCTCAGAGGGGCCTTCGAAGCAACTGTCTCCATGCATTCCTCAAAGGATTCCAGGATGACCGGAGACTGCTTCTGCATGTCGGTAAGGGCACTGCCCGAATCGTACACGACGACCTTCTGCACATCCGCGTGAAGGATATTCGTATCGCCAAACAGGGAGCAGACAAGCGCCAGCAACATGAAAGGAATGAACATTCCCTTCATGAAGGATTCACGGCGCTGTCTTTCCAAAAGAGTCATACGTCTTCCGATACGAAAAGCTTCATTGTGACGGGGGCGTCCATGACGGCACAACACTCGCGCGCTGCATTCCCGCCTCCACTCCGGAAGCGATATTGCCGTTGCGGACACCTAGCATTGTGAGAATAATAGCACGGAGGCCTTTTCATGACAAGCGTTCCATTCTCTTTTGCTGTTTTTCACAATGAGGAATAGAGACAAATGGTTGGAGGATGTTTATTCAAGCTGGCCGGAGCGTGGATTTTCGACAGTCATCCTCGCTGAAAGCCTTTTTCCTGATAATGCGGACCGTTGCTGAAAAACGGATGGTTCTTTTTATAACGCCGCATGTCGACAAAAAGCATAGCAGAATGCTCAACCATCCTCTCTTGCTGGATAAAGAGACGTTTCGGCGAGCTTTCTCAAGTAAGGATAAGGTTCAGATTTACGCTGATCAATGAGCATTTTCTCCCAAGAAAAAACATCTTATCTTTACTTATGGTTATGCTATTGTCTTCAACTTCGTTATGGTTAGCCTCATGCAATCCGTCCTCACCGCAATACGGTGCACCACTTTAGTAGAGATGTAGTGCATCGACACGGCCGGATACAGAGCTTCTTGGCGGATTTGCACAGCTTTCCTTGATTGAGCAGAACGGTACCGGTGACTGCCGTGAGTTTCCGATAGCTGGCTGGAATGACATGTGAAGGGAGCCCGTTGTATCGGAAACGCCGTGCCTGCCGCCCTTTCATCGCTATGGAAGGGCTTACTTCCTGCGCCCCGTACCGTCGATTCCGAAATGCGTATCAAGGCTCAGGTTGTCGCCGGGTTTGTTGAAATAGCCGTCCCGCGTGCGCTGCGGTTCCCCGAGCTTGAGCAGTTCTCCGACGGTCACGAAACGATACCCTTTCCGCTGGAGCTCTCCAACGGTTTCCTTGAGCATGGACGCCGATCCCTTGGGCACCCGGTTGGCATGGAACAGGATAATCGCGCCGGGCCGCACCTGCCCGGCCACCCGCGCACCCATACCGTGGACCGCGTTGTCCTGCGGCGTTTCCGCAACCACGCTCCACTGGATCACCTGCAGTCCCTCACGCGCAAGCAGCGCAAGCGCCTTGTCCGTACATCTGCCGTAAGGCAGGCGGAACAACGTTACGGCTTCCGGCAGCTCGACGCTGCGCCCTTCCGCCTGAGCCCTTTTCAGGATCTCCTCGCGCAACAGCTCATATTCCGCCTGCGTCCAGCGGATCTGCTCCAACATGGCCTTTTCGCTCATAATGCCGAAATTGCCATGCGACCACCCGTGATTGCCGATCTCAAAAAGAGGATCGGCCATAAGCTGCATGGCCCGCTCGCTGTGGGACCGCATCCACTTGCCGCCCATGAACAGGGTGGCCGGGATCCGCTTCTCACGCAGGAAATCGATGATTTCAGCATCGTATCCTGTGGTCATGGTGGACAGTTCGCACAGATCAAACGTCAAGGCCGCCACTTTTTCCTTGGTGGCCACGCGGCGTATGGTGCCTTCATCTTGAACCGGAAGAGGAGGCTTTGATCGGACAGTATTTTAAAGAGGAATGTGATGCGGATTTCGTGTTTGTCACACATTATCCTTCCAAGAAAAGACCATTCTACGCAATGGACGATCCGGCAGATCCGACGTTTACATTAAGTTTTGATCTATTGTATCACGGTCTGGAGATCACGACCGGTGGACAGCGTATCCACGATTACAACAAACTGATGGAAAAAATCGAAAAGCGTGGTATGGAGTCTGAGGGAATGGAACAGTATTTATCCGTATTCAAACATGGCATGCCGCCACATGGTGGACTTGGAATCGGTTTAGAGCGTCTGACCATGAAATTAGTCGGTGAGGACAACGTCCGTGAGACGACGCTGTTCCCGCGTGATTTAAGCAGATTAGAGCCGTAAATCCAAAATATTTTGAATGTAAAATGGAGTTTTGCAAACAGACATCATATGAATGAAAAAGGAGAACAGCCGTGAAACATTTGGGAACAAAAACAATCGAGACAAGACGTCTTGTTTTAAGAAAATTTACACTTTCCGATGCAGAGCCGATGTACCGCAACTGGGCATCTGACCCGGAAGTGACAAGATATCTGCTGTGGCCGGCACACGAGAGCGAAGAGGAGACGAAAGGTATTTTGAAAGGCTGGATTGCCGCCTATGAGAAACCGGAAAAATATGAATGGTGTATCGAATTAAAAGAGATCGGTGAGGCAATCGGCAGCATCGGTGTGGTGATGGTCAATGAAAAAGTACAGTCCATGGAAGTCGGCTATTGTTTAAGCTGCGATTACTGGCATAAGGGAATCATGTCCGAGGCGCTTTCAGCCGTTGTGGAATACCTGACCAATGAAGTCGGCGCACGCAGGATCCAGGCGAGATGTGATACCAGAAATCCATACTCTGCGAAAGTGATGGAAAAATGTGGATTAAAATATGAAGGAACTGCGATCCAGGCAGAGTGGAACAACTCCGGGGCAGGGGATGTTGCCTGCTATGGTCTGGTTGTTGGACCGGTTGTTGTTGAAGAGCCGGAGGAAACCCTAGAACCGGAGATCGAAGAGGAAGAACCGAAAGTCATTAAAACAGGACGCAAAAATGAGATCTCAGACGAGACGATCGAGTATGTCGGAATCCTTGCAAAATTAGAGCTGAATGAGGAAGAGAAAGAGCATGCAAAGAAAGATATGGAAGAAATGCTCAACTATATTGATAAATTAAATGAACTTGACACCACAGGAGTGGAGCCGATGTCACATGTGTTCCCGGTAAACAATGTATTCCGGGAAGATGTAGTGACAAACGGAGACGGCAGCAAAGAGACGCTTTCGAATGCACCGGCACAGAAAGACGGTGGATTTAAAGTGCCAAAGACAATTGGAGATTAATCAGATTGCTCAAAGAACATTTTGTGCAGCAGGCAAAGAAAGTGTTCGGATAAAAAGCAGGAGCAGGAATGGAGATTTATATGAATATTATGAGTTTGACTGCCGTGGAACTCGGCAAAAGAATAAAAGCAAAAGAAATCTCAGTAGAGGAAGCTGTTACGGCGGCGCTTGACGCGATTGAGAAAAAAGAAAAACTCGTAAACAGCTTTGTGACAGTAGATAGAGAGGGAGCACTGAAACGCGCAAAGGAAGTACAGAAACAGATTGATGACGGCACACTGACGGGGCCGCTTGCAGGTGTACCGGTTGCCATCAAAGACAATATGTGTACGAAAGATCTGCTTACCACCTGTTCTTCTAAGATTTTATATAACTTTATTCCGACCTACACGGCGGAGGCAGTTTTAAATCTGGAAAAAGCAGGGGCAGTTATTTTAGGAAAGACCAACATGGATGAGTTTGCCATGGGAAGCACGACAGAGACATCCGCTTATGGCGAGACAAAAAATCCGTGGAACACAGAGCATGTGCCGGGAGGTTCTTCGGGTGGCTCCTGTGCGGCGGTTGCAGCAGAGGAATGTGTCTTTGCACTTGGATCAGATCCGGGCGTTCCCATCCGTCAGCCGAGTTCCTTCTGCGGCGTGACCGGAATCAAGCCGACCTACGGAACGGTATCACGTTACGGACTGATCGCTTACGGTTCATCCTTAGACCAGATCGGACCGGTCGCAAAAGATGTGACAGACTGTGCCACGATATTAGAGGCGATCGCTTCTTATGATACGAAGGACTCCACTTCCGTGAAAAGGGAGGATTATGATTTTACCAGGGCGCTGGTGGATGATGTCGCCGGAATGAAGATCGGTATCCCACGCGATTATTTCGGGGAAGGCTTAGACCCGGAGGTAAAAACAGCAGTTTTGCAGGCTGCAGAGGAATTAAAGAAAAAGGGCGCCATCGTGGAAGAGTTTGATTTAAGCCTGGTAGAATATGCGATCCCTGCATATTACGTTATCGCCTGTGCAGAGGCAAGTTCCAACCTGGCAAGATTTGACGGTGTCAAATATGGTTACCGCACCAAAGAATACGAGGGACTTCACAACATGTACAAAAAATCCCGTTCCGAAGGATTCGGGCCGGAGGTAAAACGCCGTATCATGCTTGGCTCTTTCGTGCTGAGCAGCGGTTATTACGATGCATATTATCTGAAAGCACTCCGCACCAAGGCACTGATCAAACAGGCATTTGATAAAGCATTTGAAAAATATGATGTCATTTTAGGACCGGCAGCACCGACCACTGCACCAAAATTAGGACAGTCTTTAAGTGATCCGATCAAGATGTATTTAGGAGATATTTACACGATTTCCGTAAATCTTGCCGGCTTACCGGGAATTTCACTGCCGTGCGGCAAAGATAAAAACGGTCTGCCGATCGGGTTACAGCTTATTGGAAACTGTTTTGAAGAGAAGAAGATCATCCGCGCGGCATATGCATTTGAACAGACAAGAACCTATGAGCACAGCCCGCTTGCATAGTCCGAAAATGGAGGAATAGACATGAGTAAAATATATGAAACTGTCATTGGACTTGAGGTCCATGTTGAGTTAGCAACGAAAACAAAAATCTTCTGCGGCTGTTCCACGGCATTCGGCGGTGCACCAAACACACATACCTGTCCGGTATGTACCGGTATGCCGGGTTCCCTTCCGGTGTTGAACCGTCAGGTGGTGGAATATGCGATGGCAGTGGGAATTGCCACAAACTGCAGTATTACCCAGTACTGTAAATTTGACCGTAAAAACTATTTTTACCCGGATAACCCGCAGAACTACCAGATCTCCCAGTTATATCTGCCCATCTGCAGAAACGGTGGTGTCGAGATCGAGACAGCAGCCGGAAAGAAGATTATTGGTATCCATGAGATCCATATGGAGGAGGATGCCGGAAAACTGGTGCATGACGAGTGGGAGGATGTCTCCATCGTAGATTACAACCGTTCCGGTGTACCGCTGATTGAGATTGTATCCGAGCCTGATATGCGTTCCGCGGAGGAGGTTATCGCATATCTTGAAAAGCTGCGCATGATCATCCAGTATCTGGGAGCATCTGACTGTAAATTAAACGAAGGTTCCATGCGTGCCGATGTCAACCTGTCCGTCCGTGAAGCCGGCGCAAAGAAGTTTGGAACCCGTACCGAGATGAAAAACTTAAACTCCTTTAAAGCGATCGCAAGAGCTATCGAGGGAGAGCGTGCACGTCAGATCGAACTGCTTGAAGCCGGAAAGAAGATCGTGCAGGAGACACGCCGCTGGGATGACAATAAGGAATCTTCCCATGCAATGCGTTCCAAAGAGGATGCACAGGATTACCGTTATTTCCCGGAGCCGGATCTTGTCCCGATCGTGATCAGCGATGAGTGGATCGCAAAAGTAAAGGCAAACCAGCCGGAACTGCGCACGGAAAAATTAGAGCGTTACCAGAGAGAGTTTGATCTTCCAAAATACGATGCTGAGATCATCACAGGACACAAAAAATTTGCAGACCTGTTTGAGGCGGCAACCGAGCTTTGCGGCAAACCGAAAAAAGTGTCCAACTGGATCATGGTCGAAACTATGCGTCTGTTAAAGGAAAACAACATGGATCCGGAAGACATCCGTTTTTCTCCGGTCAATCTTGCAAAACTGATCAATCTTGCCGATTCCGGTTCCATCACGAACACGGTTGCAAAAGAAGTATTTGAACGGATCTTTAAAGACGACATCGATCCTGAAAAATACGTTGAGGAAAAAGGTTTAAAGACTGTCAATGATGAGGGAGCACTCCGCGAAACGGTACAGAAAGTACTGGCAGATAACCCGCAGTCCGTAGAGGATTACCATAACGGCAAAGAAAAGGCAATCGGATTCTTAGTCGGCCAGACCATGAAAGCAATGAAGGGTAAAGCAAACCCGGCGCTTGTGAACCAGATATTAAAAGAGTTACTGTAAGGTATTATATTTGATACCAACATCATGTGTATAAAAATATGAGGACTGAAAAAAGTCCTCATATTTTTGCGATAGCTTGACAATCTTGTTTATGCGTGCATATACTAAGATAATTGCGAAACTCATTCATGAACTGGCGATGTTGTGGAAAATTGACAGATGAAAAAGAAAGTGCTGGGGAGCCGTCGGTACTTAGTGACCGTATTTTGGTCACTTAGTATCCGCTACGAGCGACACGCAGCGAGAGCGTGCTTTCGTTTCAGCTGTCAATTTCCCACAACGTTCACAGCCTAAAGCAGAGTTTCGCCCAGGTAACTGTTTTATTGAATAGCATGGAAAGAAGGAGCAAAATGACCTATCATTTATCCGACGAGCAGGAAAAATACTTTTATGACACCTTAGAGGAACTCTGCAGGCAGTCCCGTCTGTTAGAGTCACACCGCTATATGCAGCACGGTGACACCAGCGTGTTCCGCCACAGTGTGTCGGTTGCATATTTCAGCTATTATCTGGCACTGAAAATGAATGCGCCGGTGGATATCCATTCGCTGGTTCGCGGTGCGCTGTTACATGATTATTTTTTGTATGACTGGCATGAGAAAGATGCATCACATAAATGGCATGGATTTCATCATGCAAAAAAGGCGTGTGAGAATGCAGCCCGTGATATCCCGGATTTGAACGAGATAGAGAAGGATATGATAAAATGTCATATGTTTCCATTAAATATCGTTCCGCCAAAATACATGGAAGGCTGGATCTTATGCTGTGCAGATAAGATCTGTTCCGGGGCAGAAACCGTGAAAGGACGCCTGCCGGAGCATATCGTTCTGCCGTGGAGGAAACAGATTCGTTCAGAATTATAGAATGTTTGTGAGTTTGACCAAAAATGGAGACTAAAACGGGCATATATAAAGTTTTCACTTTATATATGCCCGTTTTTCATGCAAAATGTTAGCCTTCCGCAAGATTTCCCGTGTAAAGCTGATAGTATTTTCCTTTTTCTTCCATGAGTTTGTCATGGTTACCGCGCTCAATGACGCGTCCCTGCTCTAATACGATGATACAGTCACTGTTTTTAACGGTGGAGAGGCGGTGGGCGATCACGAATGTGGTGCGTCCTGCCATCAGTTTATCCATACCGTCCTGAACGATCTTTTCGGTTCTGGTATCGATCGAACTGGTCGCCTCATCGAGGATCAGTACCGGCGGATCTGCAATCGCAGCACGCGCAATGGCAAGAAGCTGTCTTTGTCCCTGACTTAAGTTGGCACCGTCACCGGTTAAAAGTGTGTTGTAACCGTCCGGAAGCTGATGGATAAAGGTGTCGGCGTTGGCAAGTTTTGCCGCTGCAATGACTTCTTCATCGGTGGCGTCAAGTTTTCCGTAACGGATGTTTTCCATCACGGTTGCGGTAAACAGGTGTGTATCCTGCAGTACGATACCGAGAGAGTGGCGCAGGTCATCTTTTTTGATCTTGTTGATGTTGATGCCATCGTAACGGATCTTACCATCCTGGATATCGTAGAAACGGTTGATCAGGTTTGTGATCGTGGTCTTTCCGGCACCGGTACTTCCGACAAATGCGATCTTCTGACCCGGTGTTGCATAGAGGTCTACATTGTGGAGCACGATCTTATCCGGGTTATAACCGAAATCGACATCATCAAAGACCACGTCACCTTTCAGTTCGATATAATCGACACTGCCGTCTGCCTGATGGGTATGTTTCCATGCCCACATACCGGTGCGCTCTTTGGATTCGACGATCTGCCCGTTTTCTTTTCTGGCGCGGACGAGTGTAACATAACCGTTATCTACTTCCGGCTCTTCGTCGAGCAGTTTAAAGATACGCTCAGAACCGGCAAGTGCCATGACGATATTGTTGAGCTGCATACTAAGCTGGTTGACCGGCTGGCTGAAACTCTTATTATAGGTAAGGAAACTTGCAAGTTTTCCAAGGGTAAAGCCGCCGACACCGTTTAAGGCGAGCACGCCGCCGACTAAAGCGCAGAGCACATAGCTGATGTTACCGATCTGTGCGTTGACCGGCATAAGAATGTTACCAAACTTATTGGCATTGTCCGCACTGTGGAAAAGCTGGTCATTTAATTTGTTAAAGTTTTCAATACTTTCTTCCTCATGCGTAAAGACCTTTACAACTTTCTGACCGTTCATCATTTCTTCGATATAGCCATTGACGGTTGCGATATCTTTCTGCTGTGCGATAAAGTATTTGGCACTGAGTGCGCCGATCTTTTTGGTCGCAAACAGTGTGACACCGATCATCAGGAGTGTTACAATCGTCAGGGGAACATTTAAGAGCAGCATGCTGACAAATACGCTGACAATGGTGATGATGCTGTTTAAAAACTGCGGCATACTCTGGCTGATCATCTGGCGGAGTGTATCGATATCGTTCGTATAAGTGGACATGATATCTCCGTGATAGTGCGTGTCAAAGTAGCGGATCGGAAGTTCTTCCATATGGGTGAACATGTCATCACGCAGATTCTTTAAGGTACCCTGGGAAACATTTACCATGATGCGTGTGTATATATAGGAAGCAAGTGCTCCGATCAGGTAGAAAATGGCAACGCGCATGATAGCGTGCAGCAGACCGGAAAAGTCAGGATCTGCCTGACCGATGAGCGGCAGGATATAGCCGTCGATCAGAGTCTGCATAAACCAGGTACCCTGTACACTGGCGAGTACGGTAATGAAGATGCAGATCACGACGAGAATGCAGTGCACTGCATAATTTTTCATGATATAGGCGAGCAGACGCATAAATAATTTTCCCGGATTTTCAACTTTCGGGCGCGGACCTTTTGGACCTCTGCCGCCCGGTCCCTGAACCGGTTTGGTATTCTTTTCTGCCATTATGCAGCACCTCCTTCATCAAAATCACCGCTTCCGCTGGTCTGTGATTCGTAGACGTCGCGGTAGATATCATTGGACGCTAACAATTCTTCGTGGGTTCCAAAACCGTTTACAACACCGTTATCTAAAACGATGATGCGGTCTGCATTCTGGACGGAGGAGATTCGCTGCGCAATGATAAATTTTGTCGTATCCGGGATCTCCTCGGCAAAAGCCTTGCGGATCTTAGCATCGGTTGCAGTGTCGACAGCACTGGTACTGTCGTCTAAAATAAGTATTTTCGGTTTCTTTAACAGGGCTCTCGCGATACATAAACGCTGTTTCTGACCGCCGGATACGTTGGTTCCGCCCTGTTCAATGTAAGTGTTGTAGCCGTCCGGGAAACGGTCGATAAATTCATCTGCGCATGCAAGGCGGCATGCGTGGCGGCATTCTTCGTCGGTCGCATTTTTATCACCCCAGCGCAGATTTTCGTAAATGGTTCCCGAGAAGAGCACGTTGTTCTGCAGTACCACGGAAACCTCGTCGCGCAGCGTATCCAGGTCGTAGGAGCGGACGTCTTTGCCGCCGACAAGGACTGCGCCCTCTGAGACGTCATAGAGACGGCTGATTAAGTTGACGAGCGAGGATTTCGAACTTCCCGTGCCGCCGATGACACCGATCGTTTCCCCGGAGCGGATGGAAAGATTGACATCATCAAGGATCGGTTTATCCGAAGTCTTGTTGTAACGGAAGGTCACATGGTCGAAGGTAACACTGCCGTCGGCAACCTCATAGACCGGATTTTCCGGGTTTGTGATATCACTCTTTTCATTTAAGACTTCACAGATACGCTCGGCACTTGCGATACTCATGGCTAACATGACGAAAACCATGGAGAGCATCATCAGACTCATCATGATGTTCATACAATAGGTAAGAAGGCTCATCAGCTCTCCGGTGGTAAGGGAACCTGCGACGATCATTTTGGCACCCAGCCAGCTTAATGCAATGATGCAGCTGTATACAGCGATCTGCATGACCGGAGAGTTAAAGGCAAGTACGCCTTCCGCTTTGACAAACATGTTGTAAATATTTTTGCTTGCCTGTGTAAATTTCTTCTTCTCGTAATCCTCGCGGACATAGGCTTTGACTACGCGGATTGCGGAGACATTTTCCTGCACGGATGCGTTTAAGTCATCGTATTTTGGAAATACTTCCATAAAATAATGATGTGCACGCACAGTGATAATTGCGAGGATCATACCAAGTACGATAACGGCGATCAGATAAACCGAAGCAAGTCTTGCATTGATGAAAAATGCCATGATCATTGCGCAGATCAAAGAGATCGGTGCGCGGACGCACATGCGCAAAAGCATCTGATATGCGTTCTGCAGGTTGGTCACGTCGGTGGTAAGACGGGTGACAAGACCTGCGGTGCTGAATTTGTCAATGTTGGAAAAAGAAAAAGTCTGTATATTTTCATACATTGCTTTTCGTAAGTTGCGCGCAAATCCTGCGGAAGCGCGGGCACCGTATTTTCCACCCATCGTTCCTGCAAACAGGGAAATGCATGCGACAATGACCATACATCCGCCCATGACGTAAATATGGTGGATATCCCCGGCCTCTACGCCGTTATCGATGATCGATGCCATCATCAGTGGGATGATCGTTTCCATGAGCACTTCTAAGATCATGAAAACAGGAGTGAGGAAAGAATCCTTTTTAAATTCTTTGATCTGGGCTCCCAGAGTTTTTAACATAACATCACATCCTTTTCAAAAAATAATTGATTTTTATTTGTTAGTGTGCTAACAATATAGTTATAAGGCATAGAAAAACGAATGTCAATGTAAAAATAATTTTATTTCAGCAGGAGAAAAACGATGCATACAGACACGATCGGATATAAAATACGGCTGCTTCACAACCAGATCCACAAGCGGATGGAGGCAAAAAGGCAGGAAAATGAAAAAGAACCGCTGACGGGAATGCAGCGCTGGACGCTTGGCTTTTTGAGGGATCATGACGGGAAAGATATTTATCAGAAGGATATCGAAACAGAGTTTTCCGTATCGAGGGCAACTGCATCAAATATGCTTGCAGTCATGGAGAGGAAAGGGCTTGTGCGCCGTGAGGCGGTGGAGCATGATGCGAGATTAAAAAAGCTGGTGCTGACAGAGAAAGCACGCGCTTTAGTGGACAGATCAGAGCAGGATATGCGGGATATGGAAGCACTTTTAGCGAAAGGACTGAGTGAAGAGGAGATACGGGATCTGAAGAGATATTTAGACCAGATGCTTTCTAATTTAGACGTGGATGTCGAGTGTCCGAAGAATTCTTTTTGTGGCGGCATGAAAAATAGAAACACTAGATGTTGTGGTTAATAAAAAACCAGATACAAGTGAAAAAAATGACGAAGAAATCAACTTAAATTTGGTAATAGTGAATAAAGACCGCATATTTACTGGGGTTGAGGCATCTGCTTTTGCCAAAGTGCCCATAAAATGGGACTTTTGACCGTTGGCAAAACGCATTGACAAAGACACAATATATTGTATAATAAATACTCGTAGGTTATGCGGCCGTATGGGTATGGCAGGCAGCCATCAGTCAGAACAGAAAGGGATTTGATCGGAAATGAAAATTATTAAAAGAAGCGGTATGGAGGATACCTTTGATATTAAAAAAATCGAGGCGGCGATCCGCAGAGCGAACAACAGCGTTATTGATTATGAGAAGCTGACGGACAAGCAGATTGACGAGATATCAAAAAATGTGGAAGTTGCCTGTGAAAATATGAAGCGTTCCCCAAGTGTAGAGGAAATTCAGGATATGGTGGAGAACCAGATCATGAATCAGCGTGCATTTAATGTGGCGCGCAACTATATTACATATCGTTACAAACAGGAACTGGTGCGCAAGTCCAACTCAACGGATGAACAGATCTTAAGTTTGTTAGAGTGTAATAATGAGGAAGTAAAACAGGAAAATTCAAATAAAAACCCGACCGTAAACAGTGTACAGAGGGATTACATGGCAGGTGAGGTCAGCAAGGATATCACAAAGAGATTTTTGCTGCCGCCGGATATTGTGGAGGCGCATGAGCAGGGAATCATTCATTTTCATGATGCGGATTATTTTGCACAGCATATGCACAACTGCTGTCTTGTAAACCTTGAGGACATGC
>OGQZ01002293.1_pt1 | contig 13362 bp, 16 predicted proteins | sample 1553321 | NCBI WGS metagenome assembly OGQZ01 (sample SAMEA2579958, study PRJEB22360) | human gut metagenome | reverse complement strand
CTCGCAAATGCCCATTTTACTAGGCTTTGCGAGCTTTTGAAAATTATTCAAACTCTATCGTTCCCGGCGGTTTACTCGTCAGATCATACATAACCCTGTTCACACCCCGAACCTCATTAATAATGCGGTTCATTACTTTATTCAGCACCTCATACGGAATCTCCGCAGACTCGGCTGTCATAAAGTCAATCGTTGTCACGGCACGAAGTGCCACTGCATAGTCGTAGGTTCTCTCGTCACCCATGACACCGACAGAACGCATATTGGTCAATGCCGCAAAATACTGGTTCGGCATCCACGGCGCGTCCTTGCCCTGCTCGTTCTTGTACTCCTGCGCTGCACCGTCAACCTCTTCGCGGTAAATGGCATCTGCATCCTGTACGATGCGTACCTTGTCCGCCGTAACATCACCGATAATACGGATTCCAAGACCCGGTCCCGGGAATGGCTGACGGAAGACTAAGTAATCCGGAATACCAAGCTCTAAGCCGACCTTTCGTACCTCGTCCTTGAACAGATCACGAAGTGGCTCAATGATATCCTTAAAATCTACATGGTCAGGAAGTCCACCGACGTTGTGGTGAGACTTGATGACAGCAGATTCACCGCCAAGACCACTTTCCACTACATCCGGATAAATCGTACCCTGAACCAAGAAATCCACCGCGCCGATCTTCTTTGCCTCTTCCTCAAAGACACGGATAAATTCCTCGCCGATAATCTTACGTTTCTGCTCCGGCTCCGTCACACCCGCTAACTTTCCGTAAAAACGCTCCTGCGCATTGACACGGATAAAGTTCAGGTTATAATTGCCGTTTGGTCCAAACACTTCCTCGACCTCGTCACCTTCATTTTTACGGAGTAAACCGTGATCCACAAAGACACAGGTCAGCTGGTCGCCGACAGCCTTAGAAAGCAACACTGCTGCAACGGAAGAATCCACGCCACCGGAAAGAGCACAGAGCACCTTGCCGTTTCCGACTTTTTTGCGGATCTCCTGAATGGAATGTTCCACAAAGGAATCCATCTTCCAGTCGCCGCTGCAACCGCACACATTGTAAACGAAGTTCGATAACATTTTCGTTCCTTCCTGTGTGTGAAGAACCTCCGGATGGAACTGGATCGCATACAGATTTTTCTCACGGTTTTCTGCTGCTGCAACCGGACAGTCTGACGTATGCGCACAGATTTCAAATCCCGGTGCTGTTTTGGAAATATAGTCAAAGTGACTCATCCAGCAAACCGTTTTTTCCGAAACATCTGTAAATAAAGGAGAATCCGTCTTTACGAAAACATCCGTCTTACCGTACTCACGAACCGGTGCCTTTTCTACCTTTCCTCCTAAAATATGCATCATAAGCTGAGCGCCATAGCAAAGGCCTAACACCGGAATGCCAAGCTCAAACAGTTCCTTCGTATAGGTTGGAGAATTTTCCTCATAACAACTGTTTGGTCCTCCGGTCAGAATGATCCCCTTCGGGTTCATTGCTTTGATCTGCTCAATATCTGTTTTATAAGAATAGATTTCACAGTAAACGCTGCACTCACGCACCCGGCGCGCCACAAGCTGGTTGTACTGCCCTCCGAAATCTATCACGATGACGGTTTCTCGCTTCAAAACACACGTCCTCCTTCTTAAGTAATCCTACAATAAGTTTTATTATACGTTCTTGCAAAAGGCTTGTCAAAATTATTTTTTACAGCCTCTCACGCACTGCCTGCCATGCCGCCTCCAGACGTTCTAACGAAAACGCAGCATTTGCCGGACTGGTGGACGGCAGTTTTACCGCATGGATGCCACAGACCGGATACACATATTTTTCATACAGGCTGTGTGCTTTTCCTCCATTGGTAAAAATTGTTGTAATCTGTGTTTTTTCTAAGATCATGGAAATATCATTCGGCACCACATCCCGGATTGAACTGTCGCTCGATCCTTCAATCGTACAACTGTGGATGACATCCCAGACGGCAATCCGATGCCTCAGTAAAAAATCTTTTTTCTTTGGGATCGTATCCGGTATTTCCGCATCCATCAGCAATGCTAACAGTTTCCAGAAACGGTTCTGCGGATGCCCGTAATAAAACTGCTGTTCTCTGGATTTTACCGACGGAAATGTTCCTAAGATCAAAACTTTTGATTCATTATTAAAAATTGGCTCAAATGTATGCGTCACGCTGTCTGCTTTCGCCATGTTATCTCCTTTTTGACGCTGTATCGTTAAAGTCCTTTCGCTAAAAATTCCTTCCGTTCCAGCCCCAGTCGCTGATACCGCTGTAGGTCACATACACTGCATCCTGCGGAATGCCAAGCTCCGTTTCATAGATGTCGCAGATTTTTGCTGTCATCTGGCTATAGGCATCCGGTGAAGCGTTTCCAAACAGGCTGACTGCCACAAACGCACCTTTTTCTAACTTCTTTCCACCCATGTAGAGTGTGTAGTCGTCATCAAATCCTACCATTAAAAACCCTTCTGATTTGTTTAATGTGGTAATCGCCTGTCCAAGCTTTGCCTTAATCGTTTCCTTTTTGTCCTCTGTCATTGGTAATGTTACTTTTGAATCAATAAATGGCATTTTTCTACCTCCTGTATTTTCATATCTGATGATATTTTTCTCATAATTTTTTACTGATCAATCGCGTAAACACGCTGATCCTTTTCCTCTATGAGAGCTCACTTCATCATTTACACCTATCTAGTGATGTCCCATATGTAAATATTTCTCTCTTGTGGCAAGTCCACCGCGGATATGACGCTCCTGCTTGTTGATATCCAAAACCTGTCTTGCTTCTTTTGCTAAAGACGGATTGATTTGCTGTAAACGCTCTGTTACATCTTTATGTACCGTAGATTTACTAATTCCAAACTCCTTTGCCGTCTGCCTTACCGTGGCATTATGTTCAATGATATATTTTGCGATTTCCATCGCTCTTTCCTCGATATAACTTTTCAAGTGTCTTCCTCTGCGATATTTGTTTTTACAATCTATGCAGAGTTTTACACAATTATTCTATCTCATTTCCAAGGTCCACGCATCTTCGTTTTTATCATAGCCCGTTACACTGAGGTACTGCTGCGGACTGTTTCTTTTTAAGGCATCATATGCAGTCTGCAAAGGAATCCATTCCCGATTTCTGGATGGACCGCTCGAATCCGCCAAAAAAACCTCGTCCTTCTTCTCATCATACAGCCATAGGGTTACATAATGTCCCGGCATATCCTTCCAAAACGTATCATCACTGTTACTGCTGATGAGTACCAGCAAACATCTGCTGTCCTTTGCAAGCTGCTGAAACTCCTCATAAGAGGATGGCTTTCTTCCCATCTCACACTCTATTCCCATCGTTTGCAGGGTTTCCCGCATCGCATCCCAGCCAATCGCTCCGAGACCGCTGTGTGGATTGTAATTCGATACCTCCTGTGCATATTCATACATCTGCAGCGGTGTGCACTTGTTGCCGCTGACGGTACTATATATATTAGCCATACTGCACAGGCCGCAGCCAAACTGGCTGAACTGCTGCCCGCCTGCCTCTTCATAGCACCAGGCACCGGACCACTCTTTTTCCTTTTCATAGGATTTCGTTCCCTGAAGATAGGAAAATACGGCATCCTCCGGTTTTGCTTTTTCTTCCTTTACAGGCTTTTCTTCTATGATTTCTTTTTCCTTGTCTGCCGCCTGTGTTTCCTCTTCTCCGTGGGCTTTCATAGTCTGAAACTGTCCGACGGAAATCCCCTGGCATGCACCAAGAAATCCGGCAAGGCAGACCACTACCAGACCGGACATCCATTTCTTAAGTGTCTTATGTTTACTCCTCATATTCCATTGTTCCTATTCTATCCTGTTATCACCGCAAATAACTGCCTAGCCTCCTAAAGTAACATCCTGCCGGTTGTACCACTCCAATGCCTGTTCAAAATCGTCATCGGAATAATCCGGCCACAGGTGCTCCTCTACGTAAAAATCCGCATAGACCGACTGCATCGGAAGAAAACCTGACAGCCTGCGCATACCTCCCCAGCGGATAATCATATCGATTCTTGAAATATCACAGGAATAGGGCTGTCCGCCTTCTGCAATATGTGACAAATCCCATTCCCATCCATAGTTGACCAAAAAATTCACTCTCATTCCACCGCCATGGACCGGCGTTCTCACCCGAAAGTGTTCCAGTTCTTTTGGAAAACATTTCGACTTTTCATTGCCAATTACCAATAAATCCGCACCTTCCCGTGTCAGCATCTGAACTGCCTCTACACAGGCACTTTGAAAGGCATCGAACTGTTCTTTTGGTCTTTTACAGTTATCTGTCGTAAACCCGTAGTAAGTCAGCTCTTCCACACCATATTCCTTCGCTTTTTTCAACAGCTTCATCCCCGGCTCTAAACCATACTGATAACCGTCTTTTTTCTCCATCTGCCGTAAAGTTGCCCAGCGGCGGTTTCCGTCCGGAATCACTCCGATATGTCTTGGTATCCTCATACGCTCACCTGTCCTTTTTTTCCAGTATTCCCTTTTTTCGGAAAAAAATTCTTTTGAACAGGACAGCTAACGTATTCCAAAATCTGCAAACGGCGTATCCCACTGATATTTTTCCATCACTACATGACCGTCCTCAAATTCCACACCATCGGCTACCAACAGCTCCATCTGGCGGTTCTCACCTCCAAATGCAAACGCCTTCGACACACGTCCGTCCTTGGTAACGACACGATAGCAGGGAATTTCCTGCTCATTGGGATTTGCATGCAGTGCATAACCGACTACTCTTGCCCAGCGGCGGTTTCCTGCCAGAGCTGCCACCTGACCATAGGTAGCAACCTTTCCTTTCGGAATCTGTTTCACTACTTCATAAATTTTTTCAAATGTATTCTGCTCACTCATATTTAATAGGAAATAATCTCATAGCCGTCTTCCGTTACTAAGACCATGACTTCCCACTGCGCACTCGGCTGTCCGTCTGCCGTATAGACCGTCCAGTCGTTTTCTTCATCGACAAAAATATCTGCCTGACCCATATTGACCATCGGTTCAATCGTAAATACCATTCCCGGAACCATCAGCATTTCTGTACCGGCTTTGGAATTGTATCCAACCCATGGCTCCTCATGGAACTCCAAACCTATGCCATGGCCGCCGATTTCCCGTACAACGGTGTAACCGTTTGCATAGGCATGGTCATGAACTGCCTGACCCATATCTCCAAGGAATCCCCACGGTTTTACCTGCTCTAAACCTTTTTGTATACATTCCTTTGTGACATCCACCAGACGTTTTTTCTCCGCTGAAACTTCGCCGATACAAAACATTCTCGAAGAGTCTGAAAAATATCCGTTCAGGATCGTAGAGCAATCCACATTGACAATGTCGCCCTCTTTTAAAATATCCTCTTCGGATGGAATGCCGTGGCAGACCTGTTCATTAATGGACGTACATACGCTCTTTGGAAAACCCTGATAGTGCAGTGGTGCCGGGATTCCGCCCATTGCCGTGGTTCTCTCATAGACCATCTTATCGATCTCTTCCGTGCTCATTCCCGCATGGATATGCTCGCCCACATAGTCTAAGACCGCAATGTTAATTGCTGCACTGGCTTTCATGCCGGCGATCTGATCTTTATTTTTAATGATCTTGTGCGGTGGAACCCGGTGTCCCTCACTGCGAAACAGTTCTATTTTTTCATCAAATGCCTGATGGCAGGCTTTATATTTTCTTCCACTGCCACACCAGCAGGGATCATTTCTTCCTATTTTCAACTTTCATCCTCCTGATCCTCAAATTTATGGTTCAATGTCACATTTCCAAACGGTACCTTGTCCCACAATTTCTTTTTGACTTTCAGCTTATGCTCTTCTAACATTTTTTCATAGGCTTTCCCATTGTAGTCATAGGCGCCAAAATTCTCGCCTTCTTTGTCTGCTAAAATCTTCTGGTACTTCTCAGCAAGCGCTGCCTTATCTGTCATTTCATAGATCTCTTCATCGGTCAGTCCTGCCCGCTCTTTCTGCTCATCCGATAAGTCATAGCAGAAATCGGATGCGGAATCCCTAGCATACTGCTGCTCTTTTTCATCCAGTTCTATGCCTTCTTTTTTTGCCGCTTCATAAAACATCATATCATGGACGACTCTGTCTAACACGGCTCTTTTTGCCTCTAGCCGTATAAATTTTCCATTGGTATGCAGTCCCCAATAGGCATTTGTATCATCCGGATCATAGACCATTGCCTGCTTTTCGATCTCCATCTCCTGCCTTGCAATGTAATAAGTCATGTCACGCAGTTGATAATCGGTTCCGTCTAAGGTAAATACGGTCTTATCCAGATCCTTTAAATAGTCAAACCGGTTCCGGTTTCCGTACAGTGCCGCAAGACAGATCATGATGGCTGTAGCTGCGAGAATCCCTACGATCGCAACAACCTGTTTTTTCATATAATGCTCCTCTTATGATAACGCTTCTCTTATGACTCGCAGAGCTTTGCAACAACCTGATTGATCAGTTTTCCATCTGCTTTGCCTTTTAACTCCGGCATCACATTTTTCATGATCATTCCTTTGTTCTTCTGTGCTACAATATCTGCAAATTTTTCCATGATAAAATTCCTGATCTCTTCTTCGCTCATCAGTGATGGCGCATATTCCTGAATCACATCATAACGGAACTGATACTCTGCTTTTAAATCTTCACGCTCTGCCGGGCAGGTATCAATCTGTTCTTTTACGGTTTTTAATTCCTTTAAGATCACCTGATCTACCATATCTTCTTTGATATCATCACGGCATCCTGCATCGATCGCTGCCTTTTTTACGGCTGACACTAAGGATGAGATTGCCTCTTTTCTCGGTTTATCCTTTGCTTTCATTGCTGCTATCATATCTTTTTGTAACTGTTCCATCTGCATATCTGTTTCCTCCTTATACAACTCACACTGCTACCATTATAACACTCTCCCTTTTTACTGACAATTCCTATCTCACAGCAAAAAACCTAAGAAATAAACTCTGTTATTCCTTAGGTTTCTTGTATTGATTATTTTTCTATGATTTTGCAGATACTGCTACAACAGTCGTCTTACCGTAATAATGGTCTTATAAGTTGCGTTATCGTTTCCGACGATTCCATAGGCTGTTCCCTTGGCATGGACGATCTTGCCACCGCCCATGTAGATTGCCACATGACCTGCATAACAGATCAGGTCACCTGCCTGTGCATTCGCATAGCTGACTTCCTGACCGCAGCTTCTCTGGGCACCGGAAAAACTTGGGATGCTGATTCCGAAGTGTGCATAGACATAGCTGGTAAATCCACTACAGTCTGCACCGGTATTCGGGTCTTTTCCACCCCAGACATATGGTTTTCCGACAAACTGCATGGCATAGTTCACGACATCCGAACCGCTGACATTCGTAGTCTTTGGTGGATTTAAGTTTCCTCCCGGTACGCTTGCATTGGAATTTGGCTTAGAAGTTCCTCCGCTGCCCCCGGAGCTTCCACCGGATGACCGGCTGGCTGCCGCCGCTGCCTGCTGCTGTTGGATAATCTTATTCTGCTCTGTGATCGTCTTCTGATACTCACTGGCAAGGTTCTTTGCGTTAGCAATCTGCGTATCCGCATTTGCCTGCTGGCTTCTTAAGTTTGCCATGGCTGTCTCAAGCTGCTTTTGCTGCTGCTTTAGATCATCCTTGGCTGTTTCTAATTCTTTCTTTTCATCCTCTACCTGTGCTTTTAAATCCTCAACCTGCTTTCTGGTCTTTTCATAATTATCTAACAGGTTTCTGTCATAATCATAGACTTCATTAAAATACTCCACACGGTTGAGCATATCCGCCATACTTTTGGATTCTAACAGAGAAGAAATTACGGCACTGTCGCCACGCTCATACATGAACTTAATACGCTTTTTCATTGCCTGATACTGCTTCTTCTCATTCTTCTGTGCCGTCTTTAAGTCTTTTTTGACCTGTTTTAACTGCTTTTCATTCTGATCGATCTCTTTTTCTAAGATTCCGACATCTACCATGAGGTTGACAAGTTCTTCGTTCTTTGTGTCTAACTCGCCTTCAATCTCTTCTTTCTTATTCTCAAGATTATCAATCTTTTTATTTACATCATTCAGATTCTTTTCTGCTTCTGACTTCTTATTCTGTGCCGATGTCGCATACACTACCTGCGAACTTCCAATTGTGAGTGACACTACGAGTACCAATGCCAGAACTGCTTTTGCCCGTCTCTGTAGTTTTCTCATCTGTTTTTTCTCCCTTATGATTGCTGTTTTTGACTAACAATCTAAGTATAGCATCGTTAAAAATCCTTTTCAACCGATTCCAGTTTTTTCATAAGAGATTTGGTAAGATTATGCACCCATATTTTTTACGATAAGCAGTTTATCCCCCTTGCCCACACGGTCGGAGGACAATTCATTGGTCTCCATGATCTCGCGTACCGTGGTGTGATTTTCTTTTGCAATATTCCAGATGTCATCCCCATCTTTTACAATATAGCCTACCAGTCCCGGAATTTTCTGCAGGCTCTCATAGTCCGCTTCCTGACAGTTTACTTCCTGTACCCGTTTTCTGTTTCCGATGGAAAATGCGATCAGATTCAGGTTGATGACTGCCTTGATCTCCACCTGTGTATTGTCGATCAGAATGGTCGTAAGCTGCTCTAAACCACTTTCGATCTCATATCGGCTGTTCTTTTCAATGCCCGGTACTTCAATGGTCTGATGGAATGGCAGGAATCCTTTTAAGGAACCGATCGGCATTTCATCATCCGTTGTGATATAGAGAAGCTCCACGGCAACCGTTCCCTCTACATAGACCCCGTTTCCGGAAATTTCATGCGTATCGATCTGCACACTTCCCTCGGCACAGCAGATCTGCAGCATATTTTCCTGCGTTGCCTCTAATTGAAGCTGCTCGGAAGCACGGCATTTTGCATTGTTTTTCATCAGTAATTTTTCAAATGTAATATCTTCAAAAACCGGACGGATATCTTCCTTTAGGGAATACACATCCTGCAGCATTTCAAACTGTTCCTCTTCCCACAGCTTGATATCCAAATCTGCCACGGCATCCACAACCAGCATGCGTTCTTCCCCATCATAGTCCGGCTTGACTTCCACATCGAAAGAGACATCGTCCACGCTCACATAGGAGACTAACTGCTCCCGGCATCCGCTGCAATCCACTTCTCCCTGAAGCGGCACCGTGGTCTCTAACCATTGCAGCCGCTCATCCTCTTCATTGCCCTGATAGAGAATATAAATAAGAAGTTCTCCGTTAAACTGGATGACATCCTCACCAATGCGGGACTCCAACCCACGAAGCTGCACATTTTTCCAAAGCAGTTCATGAATGTTCGGTTTATTCGATGGCAGAATAATCTCATTTTTAAAACGGCAGGTATCTTTTTTTGCCGTCACAAGCTGCAATGCCTCTATGTTTTCCTTGCGTATCTCATAGTCTTCTTCATTTTCCATCGCATAGCTGATCTCTTCATCACGCACCTCATCCATCTGCACATGAAAAACGATCAGAGAACGGATGCTCAATTTTCTCGAATTGATGATCCCGATATTTAAATCCTCAATATCCCATGTCGCCTTAACCGGGTCAAATTCCTCCGCACCGTCTAAATTTACCGTCTCTGAAAACGGGATTTCGCCCTCTAAATACGCAATGTCGTTTTCCTCGCCATCGCTGCGGTATAACACCTGAAATCCGAGATTTCCTCTTAACAGCACATGCCCGGTCTCTGCTTTGGCTTCTTCTAAGTGAATTGCTCCTTTTGTTGTAATAATTCTTACAATATCCGGCTTGCTCTCCGGAACGTTATAGTCATCATCAAGGGTGACCTGGCTCATCGCCCGTCCCTTTTCATGGCTCATATGTATATACTTCTTCTTTAATTCCATAAAAAACTCCTTTGCTTGGGACTTTCTACATTCTATTCCAAGCAAAGAAGTTTTATACTTTTTTAGCATAATTTCATGCGAATATCTCTCGTAATAATGTCGGTGTAACTAAAAGACAGTAACTGCGGTGGATTCTCATCCCTCTCATCATCTATCAGGATGGTAAATACACTTGGGTATGCATTCTGAATCACGCCTTCCTGGATATCAACTTTATTTCTGCCACGGTCTAACTGTATCTTTACCTTGCTTCCACACTGTTGAAGAACCGATGCTCTGACTCTGTTTAAATCCTTCTGCTGCATTCTTTATTCCTCCTAACCCACAATTGACTCACTGTATCTGCTTTAGTTTATCACAGTAATAAAATATTTGCAAGGTCTAAACACGATTTTTTTACTCAAAAACCACAATATCTTCCGTTTTTTCTGTCGAGACAACTATATATGGGTAACTTTCGACTTTTTCCGACACGTCATTTTCTCCCGGTCCGATCAGCTCCGATTTGAAATAAACTGCATTTTTAGCCTGATATAAATCCTTCACCTGTATGCTGTAACCGCCTGTTTTCTGTACTCCATATCCGCGGACAATGTACAGTTTGTCACCGGACATATATGTAAGTTTCATCTCCTTTTGCTTTTTCTCCTCAATAATCTTTTTCAACTCATCGGGAAGCTCTTTTTCAGAGATCACGGTAAATTTCATATCACTGACTTTGGCATCATTTTTTTCCTCCACCTTGCATCCACCCACTGTCATTGTCAACAGCATCAGCAGGATTCCTAAGCACATCATTGTTTTTAGCCGCCTCATAGATTCCCTCTTCACATTCTTCTATTCTATATAAATAATATGCATTTGATATTGTAATTGTTCCACCATATTTGTATAATAAATTTTATGTAATGAATTTTAAAGAGGTAGCATGCGTATGATTCGATTGATTCTGGTAATTATTTTTTTACTTTTATATTTTATCTTAGGACTGCCCGTTCTCGGAGTCCTCTGGCTGATTGGGAAGCGGAATAAACCCGCAGCAGACATTGCAAGCCTGCGGATCGTCCAGTGGGCATTCAAAGTGATTCTCTTTCTCTGCGGAACAAAATTAACCGTGATCGGGGAAGAAAATGTACCAAAAGACCAGCCGGTACTCTATATTGCAAACCATCAAAGCTATTTTGACATTGTGGTTTCCTATTCCCGCTGTCCGGGACTGACCGGTTACATTGCAAAAGACGGCTTAGAAAAAGTTCCGATCCTTTCGATCTGGATGAAACGACTCTACTGTCTGTTTTTGAACCGTCAGGATATCAAAGAGGGAATGAAGACGATCTTAAAGGGAATTGACCAGATCAAACATGGGATTTCGATGTGTATTTTCCCGGAAGGTACCAGAAATGATAACCCGAAAGAACTGCTTCCGTTTAAAGAGGGAAGTTTTAAACTGGCATTAAAGACCGGATGTCCGATCATTCCGATCGCCATGACGAATACACCTAAGATTTATGAAGCACAGGCTCCTTTATTAAAAAAGACACACGTTGTGCTTCATTACGGCAAACCAATCCTTCCAAACGAACTGGATGCTGATACGAAAAAGCACATCGGTGTCTATACAAAATGCGTTATTGAACAGATGCTTGAAGAGAACGAACAATATCTGGAAACTCCATAAAGTGAGATGCTTTTACTAAAATGGTATCCCCTTTTTTCAGATAAGATTTCAAATGTAACAGCAGTTCTTCTTTCGTAGCAAAATAGAATATTTCCATGGTTTCGCTATGTTCTTCTGCACCTTTAGCTAATTCCTTAGAGAGTTCGCCGCAGCAGAACAGAGCATCCAGACCACGGCTTGCTGCATAGGCTCCCACTTCATAGTGGAGCCTTTTTTCATCCGCTCCTAATTCTCCCATATCGCCAAGCACTGCGATCATTCTGCCTTTTGCCTGTGTCAGTACGTCGATGGATGCCCGCATGGACACCGGGTTGGCATTGTAACAGTCATCAATGATCAGCATATCATTTGCATGGATCAGGTTCGTGCGACCTCCGATGGTCTGTGCTTTTTTAATGCCTGCACAGATCTGTTCTACATCCAGTCCTAGCTCCATGCCAACGCAGGCTCCGGCTAAAGCATTTAAGACATTGTGTTCACCCGGTATCGGTATCTCCACCTCTTTGGTACACTCTGGAAAATGAAAGACTGCTTTCATGCCGTCTAAGCCAAGATTCCGGATCTCGGTGGCATAGATACAGTTTTCTTTACCGCACTGGTTTTTCTCGCTTTTTCCATAAAAAACAGGGACTTTTCCGTTTACGTTTTCTACCGTGGAGAGCCTATCGTCCTCCCCATTTAAGATCACGGTTCCCGTTCCGTTTAAATGTTCAAAGATCTCTGTCTTTGCCTTTAAAATCCCATCGCGGCTTCCTAAGTTCTCCAGATGACAGAGTCCAATGTTCGTGATCACACAGATGTCCGGGCTAGCTACACTGGAAAGACGACGCATCTCACCAAAGTGGTTGACACCCATTTCCAGAACAGCGACCTGATGCTTTTCATTCATTTCAAAAATTGTAATTGGAAGCCCCCATTCATTGTTGAAGTTTCCAAGTGTTTTATGTACACAGTATTTCTGAGACAGTACAGAAGCAATCATTTCCTTTGTGCTTGTCTTTCCGACACTTCCTGTGATTCCGACAACCTTAATATCGAAAGAATCACGATAAAGCTTTGCAGTATCAAGAAGTGCCTGGCCAGTAGACTCTACCAGGATATATGGAAAATCTGTCTCGCCAAGATCTTCATGGGAAATCACGCACATTGCGCCTTTTTCAATGGTATCCGGAATGAATTTGTGAGCGTTGACGCGTTCACCGTCAATGGCAATGAACAGATAGTCTTTTTCAACTTTCCGGCTGTCAATTGTAACACCGGCAACTTCTTTGTCCAAAAGATTTTCAGGCCCCCGGTACTCTCCGTGGCAGGCCTTAGTAATATTTCTTAAAGTAAGGTTTTTCATGATGGATTTCCTCTTATCTGTAACGCGCATTCATAGATTCTTCAATGATGCGTTCGCATAATTCGTTGTACTCGATGCCTGCGGCTTTTGCAGCCTTCGGAAGCAGACTTGCGGCAGTCATTCCTGGAAGTGCATTCATTTCCAGACTGTAGAATTCGCCGTCTTCGTCATCAATGATAAAGTCAGCACGTGCATACACATCCATACGGAGTGCGGCAAATGCTTCTTCTCCGGCACGCATCATGCGCTGCTGAGTTTCTTCATCAATAGATACCGGTGGACAGATTTCCTGTGCTCCGCCAGCCTGATATTTATTCTCATAGTTGAAGACACCATCTTTCGGAATAATCTCAACTAATGGGAGTGCTTTTCCGGCAATGACAGCGCTAGCAAACTCACGGCCTTTGATGTAAGGCTCAAT
>OGQZ01002279.1_pt1 | contig 13411 bp, 9 predicted proteins | sample 1553321 | NCBI WGS metagenome assembly OGQZ01 (sample SAMEA2579958, study PRJEB22360) | human gut metagenome | reverse complement strand
TGCCCGTAACAACGAGCACATTCAGGTTATCACCAGCCTGACCAATGCACTGGATGATGAGTCTGTCATCGAGCGTCTGGCACACACCACCAGCGTGGATGAAGTGCTGGAACTGCTGGCAGGTCGTAAGTAATCCAATCCCACCTCTCCACATGGAGAAGGTGGGGCTTATTGCCTGATGCGCTACGCTTATCAGGCCTACAAAACAAAGCGCAGTTTGTTGAATTTGCACGTTCTTGTAGGCCGGATAAGGCGTTTACGCCGCATCCGGCACGGCCCCTCTCCACATGGAGAGGGTTTGGGTGAGGGAAAAGCCTCACCCCAGCCCTCTCGGGTAAAAACATTGATGAAGGTTAATACTATGAAAGCATTACATTTTGGCGCAGGTAATATCGGTCGTGGCTTTATCGGTAAACTGCTGGCAGACGCGGGTATCCAACTGACGTTTGCCGATGTCAATCAGGTGGTACTTGATGCCCTGAATGCCCGTCATAGCTATCAGGTTCATGTGGTCGGTGAAACCGAGCAGGTAGATACCGTTTCCGGCGTCAATGCCGTCAGCAGCATTGGTGATGATGTCGTTGATCTGATTGCTCAGGTTGATTTAGTCACTACCGCCGTTGGTCCGGTTGTGCTGGAACGTATTGCCCCGGCAATCGCCAAAGGGCTGGTGAAACGTAAAGAACAAGGTAATGAATCCCCGCTGAACATCATCGCCTGTGAAAACATGGTACGCGGCACCACGCAGCTGAAAGGCCATGTAATGAACGCCCTGCCGGAAGATGCCAAAGCGTGGGTAGAAGAACACGTTGGCTTTGTCGATTCCGCCGTTGACCGCATCGTGCCGCCTTCGGCTTCTGCAACCAACGATCCGCTGGAAGTGACGGTAGAAACATTCAGCGAATGGATTGTTGATAAAACCCAGTTCAAAGGCGCGTTGCCGAACATTCCAGGCATGGAGTTAACCGACAACCTGATGGCATTTGTCGAACGTAAACTCTTCACCCTGAATACAGGTCATGCTATAACCGCGTACCTCGGAAAACTGGCCGGTCATCAGACCATTCGTGACGCTATTCTCGACGAGAAAATCCGCGCGGTGGTAAAAGGTGCGATGGAAGAAAGTGGTGCAGTATTGATCAAGCGCTACGGCTTTGACGCAGACAAACATGCGGCGTACATCCGGAAAATCCTCGGTCGTTTCGAGAACCCGTACCTGAAAGATGATGTAGAGCGCGTAGGCCGTCAGCCGCTGCGTAAACTGAGTGCTGGCGACCGTCTGATCAAGCCACTGCTCGGAACCCTGGAATATGGTCTGCCACATAAAAACCTGATTGAAGGTATTGCCGCTGCAATGCACTTCCGCAGTGAAGATGATCCGCAGGCTCAGGAACTGGCAGCACTGATCGCTGACAAAGGTCCGCAGGCGGCGCTGGCACAGATTTCCGGTCTTGATGCCAACAGCGAGGTTGTATCCGAGGCGGTAACCGCTTATAAAGCAATGCAATAATGGTGGACCAGGCGCAGGATACCCTGCGCCCGAATAACAGATTGTCAGATATGCAGGCAACAATGGAACAAACCCAGGCCTTTGAAAACCGTGTGCTTGAGCGTCTGAATGCTGGCAAAACCGTGCGAAGCTTTCTGATCACCGCCGTCGAGCTTTTGACCGAGGCGGTAAATCTTCTGGTGCTTCAGGTATTCCGCAAAGACGATTACGCGGTGAAGTATGCTGTAGAACCGTTACTCGACGGCGACGGTCCGCTGGGCGATCTTTCTGTGCGTTTAAAACTCATTTACGGGTTGGGTGTCATTAACCGCCAGGAATACGAAGATGCGGAGCTACTGATGGCATTGCGTGAAGAGCTAAATCACGACGGCAACGAGTACGCGTTTACCGACGACGAAATCCTTGGACCCTTTGGTGAACTGCATTGCGTGGCGGCGTTACCACCGCCGCCACAGTTTGAACCTGCAGACTCCAGTTTGTATGCAATGCAAATTCAGCGTTACCAACAGGCTGTGCGATCAACAATGGTCCTTTCACTGACAGAGCTGATTTCCAAAATCAGCTTAAAAAAAGCCTTTCAAAAGTAAGTACTTTCGCTTACTTCTCCTCTACCTGTTTCGGCCGATAAAGCTGACGATAATACTCCAGACGTTGTAGATATAACGGCACGCTTTCATCAGGTATTCCGGACGGAATCGCGTTACGGGGAGGTAGTTTTTTCAGATACTCCCGGAACGCCTGGCTCGATGCCATGAAATCTACGGCTTTATCGATAAGAAGCGGAACGTTTTCACCTAATTTGCCCATGATGATATCTCCGTATTACCCCGCGCCGGGAATGCGCGGCCGCCAATTTTAGTTTAGATCCCGGTATAAATGACATTAAGGAAAACGTGCTCAATCCTCAATAATCATCCGCTTTTGTTAACTATCTTTTTTCTTTAAATTTCTTAATTAATCAATAAATTGCGTAGTTTTTAAGCATGTTAATGTTTACGTTATAGAACTATTGCAATGTCATCAGTTGTGAACAAAGCACCTGGTCGCGCATACTAGGGGCTATAAATTTATCTTTATCAGAAGCCATCACATGAAAGAAGTCGAAAAAAACGAAATCAAACGTCTCAGCGATCGTCTGGACGCCATCCGCCACCAGCAGGCCGATCTGTCGCTGGTTGAAGCCGCAGACAAATATGCTGAACTGGAAAAAGAGAAAGCCACTCTGGAAGCAGAAATTGCTCGCCTGCGCGAAGTTCACAGCCAGAAACTCAGTAAGGAAGCACAGAAGCTGATGAAGATGCCGTTCCAGCGCGCGATTACTAAAAAAGAGCAAGCTGATATGGGCAAACTGAAGAAGAGCGTTCGCGGACTGGTCGTTGTGCACCCAATGACCGCGCTGGGCCGCGAAATGGGCCTGCAAGAGATGACAGGGTTCTCTAAGACTGCGTTTTAAGTTCCTTTCTCGTCGCTGTAATTACAGCCACTCACGATTTACTCGCTCCTGCTGGCACATGCAGGAGCCTGTTTCAGAGATCGAATATTTATAACGTTCTTAACATTATATATTCAACGCCACCTACACTTCTGAGCGATCGGAGCAGGCTAAATTCTGAAAAGCAGGTACAAATTAAAGAATGATGTATCAATATCAACAATGAATTACCGCATATCAATGCTTGAAACATAATTAATTATTTAAATTTTTCTATCAGCATCGCAAACCCCGCAATAAAACATCACTCAACTGAATATTTACCTTTCCCTGCCCTGGGCCTTTATCCGGTGAAACATTTGACATTGATTGACACCGATCATTAAAATCCGCGCGATCAATTTATTTATTGGCTACAAACTAAAATTGTTTAACACTTAAAAACATATTCGCACAACCCATTAATACAAAAATTCTCTAACAAATTTATTTGGCGGATATGCCCCACTCTAATCATTCATAAAAAAAATGATTGTACTGTAATTATCAACGTATCGGGATTATGAAAAGGAATTCATCCTATGAACCTAAAGAAAACACTGTTAAGCGTGTTAATAATAGTGCCTCTCTGCTTATTGGCAGGGTGTGACTATATTGAAAAAGCGAGTAAGGTCGACGAACTCGTTACACAGCAAGAGTTGCAAAAAAGCAAAATTGAGGCGCTTGAGAAACAGCAGGAACTCGATAAGCGAAAGATAGAACATTTTGAAAAACAACAAACTACTGTCATAAATAGTACCAAGACGCTCGCTGGCGTGGTGAAAGCGGTTAAAGACAAGCAGGACGAATTTGTCTTTACAGAATTTAACCCAGCACAAACACAATATTTCATTTTAAATAACGGATCGGTCGGTTTGGCAGGCCGGGTGCTGGCTATTGATGCGGTTGAAAATGGCAGTGTTATTCGTATTTCGCTGGTTAACCTTTTAAGCGTTCCCGTATCAAATATTGGCTTTCATGCGACATGGGGCAATGAAAGACCCACCGATGCCAAAGCTCTGGCAAAGTGGCAACAATTACTTTTCAACACCACCATGAATTCCACTCTGCAATTAATGCCTGGTCAATGGCAAGACATTAATCTGACATTAAAAGGCGTTTCGCCTAATAACCTGAAGTATCTGAAGTTGTCCATCAATATGGCCAATCTCCAGTTCGACACTGTTCAATCTGCTGAAACTCGGCAGCGAAAAAACAAAAAATAAATGCAGCTTCTGCGCTTATATCAAGGAATAGAGAGCATCAATAATGAACAAAATTTTTAAAGTTATCTGGAATCCGGCAACAGGCAGTTACACCGTTGCCAGTGAAACGGCAAAAAGCCGTGGCAAGAAATCCGGGCGCAGTAAGCTGTTAATTTCTGCCCTGGTTGCTGGGGGAATGTTGTCGTCGTTTGGGGTACAGGCTCAGGCAGGAAGGGACAACGGTCAGGGCGTCAATTATGGCCAGGGAACAGGAACAGGCTGGGTTGCTATCGGTGAAGATGCAAAAGCAAATAGTTTTACAGACACCGGGGGTGGCTCCAGCACCGCAGTAGGTTATCACTCAACTGCTGACGGAAGGTGGTCAACAGCCCTCGGTGCTAAGACCCATTCGCTTGGCGAAGCATCAGTGGCGTTAGGGATTAACACTACCTCAGCAGGTGAGCGAAGCCTCGCTATAGGTGCATCGGCAACGTCAACGGGTGGATTTTCAATCGCACTTGGTCGTTATGCGAACTCAACAGGTGAATTTTCTATTGCACAAGGGGATCACGCAGAGACTGGTGCTGATGACGCCATCGCATTTGGACGTGAAAGCAAGGCCTTAGGAATTATGAGTATCGCCCTCGGAGCCACGGCTAATGCGTCGAAAGAATATGCAATGGCGCTGGGTGCAAGTAGCGCCGCATCTGCAGCTAACGCGATTGCAGTAGGCCGCAACAGTGCTGCAGCTGGCGTAGACAGCCTCGCATTCGGTAGACTATCCGCCGCCAACGCCGCAAACGCGATTGCTATGGGTGCAGAGAGCAAAGCTGCTGAAAATGCGACGGCAGTTGGTACTAACGCGGAGGCAAATGGACTTAATAGTATCGCGTTGGGCTCCGGCAGTATTGCAGATGTCGACAACACGATTGCTCTGGGCAATCAAAGTCAGGCAGTAGCGGCTGGCGCAATTGCCATCGGTCAAGGGAATAAAGCTGACGGCGCAAATGCTATCGCGCTGGGTAATGGTAGTATTACAGGTGGTGTAAATGCTATTGCTCTTGGACAAGGCAGTTATGCCGGTTTAGAAAATGGCACTGCAATTGGTGCTCAAGCCAGTGCTCAGGGGAAAAATTCAGTTGCTCTGGGTGCTGGTTCTGTAGCGACTGACGCGGATACTGTTTCTGTGGGTAACACAACAGCTCAGCGACAAATTGTCAATATGGCAGCAGGTGATATCAGCACTACCAGTACTGATGCCATCAATGGATCACAGCTTTATGCTATCAGTAAGTCAGTAGCGGACAATCTTGGTGGGGGGGCTACCGTCAATGCGCAAGGCGTCGTTACTTCCCCAAATTACAGGCTGAAAAGTGGTATTTTCGGCACTGTTGGCGACGCCTTAACGGGCCTGGACAATAATACGTTACAATGGGACTCCCTTAAAAAGGCATATAGTGCGGCACATGGTACAGATACTACCAGTACCATCACCAACGTTAAAGACGGCGCTATTTCTGATACCAGTAAGGATGCGGTTAACGGTTCTCAGCTGAAAACCACCAACGATAACGTAGCGACCAATACTGCCAATATCACCACCAACACTAACAGTATCAATACCCTGACGGATTCCGTTGGCGACCTTAAAGACGATGCCCTGCTGTGGAATGGCACCGCGTTCAGCGCCGCGCACGGCACCGAAGCCACCAGCAAAATCACCAACGTCAAAGACGGTGACCTGACGGCTGGCAGCACCGACGCGGTTAACGGCTCTCAGCTCAAAACCACTAACGATGCCGTGGCAGCCAACACCACCAATATCGCCACGAACACCACCAACATCACCAACCTGACTGACGCTGTTGACAGTCTCGGTGACGATTCCCTGCTGTGGAACGCTACGGCGGGTGCATTCAGTGCCAAACACGGCACCAACGGTACTGACAGCAAAATCACCAACTTACTGGCAGGCACTGTATCCTCTGATAGCACTGACGCTATTAATGGCTCACAACTTTATGGCTTAGCTGATTCATTTACGTCATACCTTGGCGGTGGTGCTGATATCAGCGATGCGGGTGTATTAACCGGGCCAACCTACACTATTGGTGGTACTGATTACAATAACGTCGGTGATGCTCTGGCTGCCATTAACACGTCATTTAGCACATCACTCGGTGACGCCCTACTCTGGGATGCGACCGCCAAGGGCGGTGACGGTGCGTTTAGCGCCGGTCGCGGGACAGATAACACAGCCAGCATCATTACTAATGTTGCAGACGGTGCAATTTCCTCTACCAGCAGCGACGCTATTAACGGCTCACAGCTCTATGACACCAGCAAGTACATTGCCGATACTCTGGGTGGTGACGCAGAAGTCAATGCTGACGGCACAATCACCGCACCGACTTATGCCATCGCTGGCGGCAGTTACAGCAACGTCGGTGACGCGCTGGAAGCGATCGATACCACGCTGGATGACGCTCTGTTGTGGGATGCAACAGCCAATGATGGCAATGGTGCATTTAGCGCCGCTCACGGAAAAGATAAAACAGCCAGTGTAATCACTAACGTCGCTAACGGTGCAATCTCTGCCACCAGCAGCGATGCCATTAACGGTTCACAACTGTATACCACCAACAAGTACATTGCCGATGCCCTGGGTGGTGACGCAGAAGTTAACGCTGATGGTTCTATTACTGCGCCGACTTACACCATTGCAAATGCCGAGTACAACAACGTCGGTGACGCCCTGGATGCGCTCGACGATAACGCTCTGCTGTGGGATGCAACAGCCAATGACGGCGCAGGTGCCTACAACGCCAGCCATGACGGCAAGGCCAGCATCATCACAAATGTTGCTGATGGTAACATTGGCGAAGGCAGCACTGACGCCATCAACGGTTCTCAGCTGTTTAACACCAATATGCTGATCCAGCAGAACAGCGAAATCATCAATCAGCTTGCCGGTAACACCAGCGAAACCTACATCGAAGATAACGGTGCGGGCATTAACTATGTACGTACCAACGACAACGGCTTAGCGTTCAACGATGCCAGCGCTTCAGGTATTGGCGCTACGGCTGTGGGTTATAACGCTGTCGCCTCAGGCGAAAGCAGCGTAGCCATTGGTCAAGGTAGCAGCAGCTCCGTTGATACGGGTATCGCCCTGGGTAGCAGTTCTGTTTCCAGCCGTGTAATAGTTAAAGGTTCTCGTGACACCAGCGTGTCGGAAGAAGGTGTTGTGATTGGTTATGACACCACGGATGGCGAACTACTTGGTGCGTTGTCTATTGGTGATGACGGTAAATATCGTCAAATCATCAACGTAGCCGATGGTTCCGAAGCCCATGACGCCGTTACGGTTCGCCAGTTGCAAAATGCCATTGGTGCAGTCGCTACCACGCCGACCAAATACTTCCACGCTAACTCAACAGCTGAAGATTCACTGGCAGTAGGTGAAGACTCGCTAGCAATGGGCGCGAAAACTATCGTTAATGGTAATGTGGGTATTGGTATCGGTTATGGTGCCTACGTGGACGCGAATGCACTTAATGGCATTGCTATTGGTAGCAACGCGAGTGCAAATCATGCAAACAGTATTGCGATGGGTAGTGGTTCCCAGACCACCCGTGGTGCGCAAACTGGCTACGCCGCCTACAACATGGACGCACCGCAGAACTCTGTGGGTGAGTTCTCTGTCGGCAGTGAAGACGGTCAACGTCAGATCACCAACGTCGCGGCTGGTTCGGCTGATACCGATGCGGTTAACGTGGGTCAGTTGAAAGTAACGGACGCGCAGGTTTCCCAGAATACCCAGAGCATTACTAACCTGAACAATCAGGTGACGAATCTGGATACTCGCGTTACCAATATCGAAAACGGCATTGGCGATATCGTAACCACCGGTAGCACCAAATACTTCAAGACCAACACCGATGGCGTAGATGCCAACGCGCAGGGTAAAGACAGTGTTGCAATTGGTTCTGGTTCCATTGCTGCCGCTGACAACAGCGTCGCGCTGGGTACCGGTTCCGTGGCCAACGAAGAAAACACCATCTCTGTGGGTTCTTCTACCAACCAGCGTCGTATCACCAACGTTGCTGCAGGTGTTAATGCCACCGATGCGGTTAACGTTTCGCAGCTGAAGTCTTCTGAGGCAGGCGGCGTTCGTTACGACACCAAAGCTGATGGTTCTATAGACTACAGCAACATCACTCTCGGTGGTGGTAATGGCGGTACGACTCGCATCAGCAACGTCTCCGCTGGCGTCAACAACAACGACGCAGTGAACTATGCGCAGCTGAAGCAAAGCGTGCAGGAAACGAAGCAATACACCGATCAGCGGATGGTTGAGATGGATAACAAACTGTCCAAAACCGAAAGCAAGTTGAGCGGTGGTATCGCTTCTGCAATGGCAATGACCGGTCTGCCGCAGGCTTACACTCCAGGTGCCAGTATGGCCTCTATTGGTGGCGGTACTTACAATGGTGAATCGGCTGTTGCTTTAGGTGTGTCGATGGTGAGCGCCAATGGTCGTTGGGTCTACAAATTACAAGGTAGTACCAATAGCCAGGGTGAATACTCCGCCGCACTCGGTGCCGGTATTCAGTGGTAATGATCCATTAACTTAGTGTGACTAAGGGCAATTCTCTGATGAGGATTGCCCTTTTCTTTACCAGACATCTCCCTCCACCAAGATTGGCCCTACCAATTCTTCGCTTATCTGACCTCTGGTTCACAGATCTCCAATTAAAACTCACATCAATGTTGCCAATGCATAACATTTAGTTAACCATTCATTGTCATTATCCCTACACAACACAATTGGCAGTACCACTTTTACACAACGTGTGACAAGGAGATGAGCATCAGACTCATTACACGATGTGCGTGGACTCCAGGAGACCTGCAATGAATCTCTGGCAACAAAACTACGATCCCGCCGGGAATATCTGGCTTTCCAGCCTGATAGCATCGCTTCCCATCCTGTTTTTCTTCTTTGCGCTGATTAAGCTCAAACTCAAAGGTTATGTCGCCGCCTCATGGACGGTGGCAATCGCCCTTGCCGTGGCTTTGCTGTTCTATAAAATGCCGGTCGCTAACGCGCTGGCCTCGGTGATTTATGGCTTCTTCTACGGTTTGTGGCCCATCGCGTGGATCATTATTGCGGCAGTGTTCGTCTATAAGATCTCGGTGAAAACCGGGCAGTTTGACATCATCCGCTCGTCTATTCTTTCGATAACCCCTGACCAGCGCCTGCAAATGCTGATCGTCGGTTTCTGTTTCGGCGCTTTCCTTGAAGGAGCCGCAGGCTTTGGCGCACCGGTAGCAATTACCGCCGCATTGCTGGTCGGTCTGGGCTTTAAACCACTGTACGCCGCCGGACTGTGCCTGATTGTTAACACCGCGCCAGTGGCATTTGGCGCGATGGGTATTCCGATTCTGGTCGCCGGGCAGGTAACAGGCATCGACAGCTTTGAGATTGGTCAGATGGTGGGGCGTCAGCTGCCGTTTATGACCATTATCGTGCTGTTCTGGATCATGGCGATTATGGACGGTTGGCGCGGTATCAAAGAGACGTGGCCTGCGGTCGTGGTTGCAGGTGGTTCGTTTGCCATTGCTCAATACCTCAGCTCTAACTTCATTGGGCCGGAACTGCCAGACATTATCTCTTCGCTGGTATCACTGCTCTGCCTGACGCTGTTCCTCAAACGCTGGCAACCAGTGCGCGTATTCCGTTTCGGTGACTTGGGGGCGTCACAGGTTGATATGACGCTGGCTCACACCGGTTACACCGCAGGTCAGGTGCTTCGCGCCTGGACACCGTTCCTGTTCCTGACCGCCACCGTAACGCTGTGGAGTATTCCACCGTTTAAAGCCCTGTTCGCTTCGGGTGGTGCGCTGTATGAATGGGTGATCAATATTCCGGTGCCGTACCTCGATAAACTGGTTGCCCGTATGCCGCCAGTGGTCAGCGAAGCGACAGCGTATGCCGCCGTGTTTAAGTTCGACTGGTTCTCTGCCACCGGTACCGCCATTCTTTTTGCTGCCCTGCTCTCGATTGTCTGGCTGAAGATGAAACCATCTGACGCTATCAGCACCTTCGGCAGCACGCTGAAAGAACTGGCTCTGCCTATCTACTCCATCGGTATGGTGCTGGCGTTCGCCTTTATCTCGAACTATTCCGGACTATCATCAACGCTGGCGCTGGCACTGGCGCACACCGGCCATGCATTCACCTTCTTCTCGCCGTTCCTCGGCTGGCTTGGTGTCTTCCTGACCGGATCGGATACCTCATCTAACGCCCTGTTCGCCGCGCTGCAAGCCACTGCAGCACAACAAATTGGCGTTTCTGACCTGTTGTTGGTTGCCGCCAACACCACCGGTGGTGTCACCGGTAAGATGATCTCTCCGCAATCTATCGCTATCGCCTGTGCGGCGGTAGGCCTGGTAGGCAAAGAGTCAGATCTGTTCCGCTTTACCGTCAAACACAGCCTGATCTTCACCTGTATGGTGGGCGTGATCACCACGCTTCAGGCTTATGTCTTAACGTGGATGATTCCTTAATGATTGTTTTACCCAGACGCCTGTCAGACGAGGTTGCCGATCGTGTGCGGGCGCTGATTGATGAAAAAAACCTGGAGGCGGGCATGAAGTTGCCCGCTGAACGTCAACTGGCGATGCAACTCGGCGTATCGCGTAATTCACTGCGCGAGGCGCTGGCAAAACTGGTGAGCGAAGGCGTGCTGCTTAGCCGACGCGGCGGCGGGACGTTTATTCGCTGGCGTCATGACACATGGTCGGAGCAAAACATCGTCCAGCCGCTGAAAACGCTGATGGCCGATGATCCGGATTACAGTTTCGATATTCTGGAAGCCCGCTACGCCATTGAAGCCAGCACCGCATGGCATGCAGCAATGCGCGCCACACCAGGCGAAAAAGAGAAAATTCAGCTTTGCTTTGAAGCAACGCTAAGTGAAGACCCGGATCTCGCCTCACAAGCGGACGTTCGTTTTCATCTGGCGATTGCCGAAGCCTCACATAACATCGTGCTGCTGCAAACCATGCGCGGTTTCTTCGATGTCCTGCAATCCTCTGTGAAGCATAGCCGCCAGCGGATGTATCTGGTACCCCCGGTTTTTTCACAGCTGACCGAACAACATCAGGCAGTCATTGACGCCATTTTTGCCGGTGATGCTGACGGGGCGCGTAAAGCAATGATGGCGCACCTTAGCTTTGTTCACACCACCATGAAACGATTCGATGAAGATCAAGCTCGCCATGCACGCATTACCCGCCTGCCTGGTGACCATAATGAGCATTCGAGGGAGAAAAACGCATGATTATTTCCGCAGCCAGCGATTATCGCGCCGCAGCACAACGCATTCTGCCGCCGTTCCTGTTCCACTATATGGATGGGGGTGCATATTCTGAATACACGCTGCGCCGCAACGTGGAAGATTTGTCAGAAGTGGCGCTGCGCCAGCGTATTCTGAAAAACATGTCTGACTTAAGCCTGGAAACGACGCTGTTTAATGAGAAATTGTCGATGCCGGTGGCGCTGGCTCCGGTGGGTTTGTGTGGCATGTATGCGCGTCGTGGCGAAGTTCAGGCTGCCAAAGCGGCGGATGCGCATGGCATTCCGTTTACTCTCTCGACGGTTTCCGTTTGCCCGATTGAAGAAGTCGCGCCAGCCATCAAGCGTCCGATGTGGTTCCAGCTTTATGTGCTGCGCGATCGCGGCTTTATGCGTAACGCGCTGGAGCGAGCAAAAGCGGCAGGCTGCTCGACGCTGGTTTTCACCGTGGATATGCCGACACCGGGCGCGCGTTACCGTGATGCACACTCGGGTATGAGCGGCCCAAATGCGGCAATGCGCCGTTACTTGCAGGCGGTGACGCATCCGCAATGGGCGTGGGATGTGGGCCTGAACGGTCGTCCACATGATTTAGGTAATATCTCGGCTTACCTCGGCAAACCGACCGGACTGGAAGATTACATCGGCTGGTTGGGGAATAACTTCGATCCATCCATCTCATGGAAAGACCTTGAGTGGATCCGCGATTTCTGGGATGGCCCGATGGTGATCAAAGGGATCCTCGATCCGGAAGATGCGCGCGATGCAGTACGTTTTGGTGCTGATGGGATTGTGGTTTCTAACCACGGTGGCCGCCAGCTGGACGGTGTACTCTCTTCCGCTCGTGCATTGCCCGCTATTGCGGATGCGGTGAAAGGTGATATTGCCATTCTGGCAGATAGCGGGATTCGTAACGGGCTTGATGTCGTGCGTATGATTGCGCTCGGTGCCGACACCGTACTGCTGGGTCGTGCTTTCCTGTATGCGCTGGCAACAGCGGGCCAGGCGGGCGTGGCCAATCTACTGAACCTGATCGAGAAAGAGATGAAAGTGGCAATGACGCTGACTGGCGCGAAATCGATTAGCGAAATTACGCAAGATTCGCTGGTGCAAGGGCTGGGTAAAGAGTTGCCTGCGGCACTGGCTCCGATAGCGAAAGGGAATGCAGCTTAAGGGTTAGACGAATATCTGCTATCCTGCCCCCGCACTAAGGGGGCAGTATGCTAAATATCGTACTTTACGAACCAGAAATTCCGCCAAATACTGGCAACATCATCCGTCTTTGCGCTAATACCGGCTTTCGTCTGCATATCATCGAACCGATGGGATTTGCCTGGGACGATAAGCGCCTGCGCCGCGCGGGGCTGGACTATCACGAGTTTACCGCCGTTACGCGTCATCATGACTATCGCGCGTTCCTCGAAGCAGAAAATCCCCAGCGCCTGTTTGCCCTCACCACGAAAGGTACGCCTGCTCACAGCGCCGTAAGCTATCAGGATGGCGATTATCTGATGTTCGGCCCGGAAACACGCGGCCTGCCAGCAAGCATTCTTGATGCCCTGCCCGCTGAACAAAAAATTCGCATTCCAATGGTGCCGGACAGCCGCAGCATGAACCTGTCCAATGCGGTGTCGGTCGTGGTGTATGAAGCCTGGCGGCAGCTGGGATATCCGGGAGCGGTGTTGAGAGATTAGTTACTGTATGCCGGATAGATGATTACATCGCATCCGGCACAATCACAGGACGTCAGATCCCATCCCCATATTCAAACGTATGGTTAATACCGTTGAAATGCTGATCCATATCCATTGACGGTTTATCGCTGTCTGGTTTACCGACAATGCGTGCCGGAACGCCAGCGG
>OGQZ01002276.1_pt1 | contig 13423 bp, 10 predicted proteins | sample 1553321 | NCBI WGS metagenome assembly OGQZ01 (sample SAMEA2579958, study PRJEB22360) | human gut metagenome | reverse complement strand
GTAAACCCATTTTGCCATTTTACATTTTCCTCCTAATTATTGTTCTTTCACACATAAGTAAATATTATAAAATATGTTTCTTATACGCACATAATTATTTTATAGAGTTTGTGTCATTTCGTCAAGGTTATTCTGCTAAAATTAGCTAAAATTTTTATATATTCTGCATAAAGTGATTTATTTTATTATTCTTATTATTGTTAAGGTTTTCTCTGTCCTTTATTCTGGTCTTTATCTATATTTTCTCTCACATCTCATATATAACAGGAAAAGACGGGAAGCAAAACAGATAAGTTGATCTGCCCGGCTGCCCGTTTATAATTTTTATCAATTATTTCTTTCTGCCTTTTTTCACGTTCAGTACCAGATGTCTTGGCATACCATTTACCATGATAGGCTGATAATCTCCCTGGATCAGAGGTTTAATATAGTCTACAAAATCCTTAGTTACGTTTGTAGCATCTTTATTCATCCATTCTCTCGGAACAAGTTTCTCCTCATTTGCAATTCTGTGTACATCGTAGATACCTGTAGCTGCCATGTACGGATCATCGGAAACACGATCAATAACAACCATTTTACCTGTGTCACCTTCATCTGCAGCTTTAACTGCAGCACCACCTACCATGAATGCTTCATCAATATCCACTCTGGATGCCATATGGGAAGCACTTCTCTGTAATGTGGAAAGTTCAACAGCTCTTGTCTTGCATCCGCACTCTGCTGCCAGGAAGTTTGCCAGATAAGTGGCTGTTCCCTGAAGCTGTTTGTGTCCAAATGCATCCACATAGTCTCCCACGCTTCCAAGCTCACATACATATCTTCCGTCTGCCAGCTTAATTCCCTCGGAAACTGCGATCACAATAGATGCTTTTTTATTCAGAAGATCTTTTACTTTTGCAAGGAATTTCTCAACATCAAAAGGCACTTCCGGCAGATAGATCAAATCCGGTCCGTCGCAGTCCTCAGATTTTGCCAGTGCTGTGGCACCTGTAAGCCATCCGGCATTACGTCCCATAATCTCCATGATCGTAATCATATTTTTCTTATAAGTAAGTCCCAGTGCATCGCGGATCACTTCTTTTGTGGATGCGCCGATATATTTTGCAGCACTTCCGAATCCGGGTGTATGGTCTGTCAGCGCCAGGTCATTGTCGATTGTTTTCGGAACACCAAGGAACTTCTGAGTCTGTCCTGTGAGAATCGCATAATCAGACAGTTTCTTGATCGTATCCATGGAATCATTTCCGCCAATGTAGATAAACGCATAGATATCCAGTTTATTTAAGATCTCAAAAATCTTCTCATAAATTGCTTTATCTTCGTGAATCTCAGGAAGCTTGTAACGACAGGAACCTAAAAATGCAGATGGTGTTCTCTTGAGTAATTCGATATCCAGTTCTGAATGAATCTGTGTTGACAGATCAATATACTGTTCATCCAACAGTCCCTGAATGCCGTGAAGCATTCCGTATACTTTGTCAAATCCTCGTTCAATGGCATTCTTATAAACTCCGGCAAGACTGGAATTGATTACTGCAGTAGGTCCTCCTGATTGTCCAACAATGATATTTCTTTTTTTCGCCATAGCAATGACCTCCTTGTTTTCACGTTTTGTTCATTATGTCTTAGAGTGTGTCTGAAAAATGCTTTACGCAAGATGTGCGTCACAATTTTTCAGACACGCTCTGGTCCCGCAGGACTCGTTGAGGTAAATTGTAACAAATATTTTTTTATTCGTCAATCATTTATTGTGGTTTTTACACATATGATTTCTGTATTTCGTCACTATATCAGTGTATTTTTCGATTTGCCACGACATTTCAAGTCTATTTTTGTATATTTATAACTATAATTAATCCGGTCCATGTGTTATACTTATAGACAGATTGATTCCGGCATCAGCTTATAGCAATCAAAATCTTTTTGAAAATTGCCGGACATCAATGTCCGTAACTATTCGGTACCTTCGCAGTTACGAACCAAAATGCATTTCAAATCACCTTTGGTGATGACATTTTGGCTTATTCATGCCAAACCATCTTGCAGAATACTGCCAGCTGAACAGTTACACAATATTTATCGATCAAGGAGGATTCATTTATGATCCATACAATTGAAAACGACTATCTGAGAGTATCTGTAGACGATCATGGTGCTGAGCTTTGCAGCATTTTTGATAAAGTACATAACAGAGAAGTGATCTGGCAGGCAGATCCGGCTTACTGGAAACGCCACGCACCGGTTCTTTTCCCTAATGTGGGACGTCATTTTGAGGATCACTATCGTATTAATGGAGTCGAATATCCCTCCAGTCAGCATGGGTTTGCCAGGGACAGCGAATTTACCTGCGTGGATATGACTGCTGATTCCATCACCCATAGGCTGAAATCTTCTGATGCCACAAGAGAAAATTATCCATATGATTTTGAGCTGAAGATCAAGCATGTTCTGGAGAAGAACCAGGTCAGTGTATGCTGGGAAGTGATCAGCCTTAATGATGAAACCATGTATTTTACAATTGGCGGCCATCCTGCATTCAATGTCCCTGCCGGAGGAATTGGCTCCCAGGAGCAATATCATCTTACTTTCGACGGCCGGGATTCCCTCTCCTATCTGCTGATCGACATATCATCAGGCACCGCGGTCGCAGATAAAGCTTATACACTGGAGCTTGAGAATGGTTCCTGCCTTATTGATGCTCACATGTTTGACAAAGATGCCCTTATTTTTGATGACCAGATTGAAAAGGCCGGCATCGCTTTCCCTGACGGAACTCCTTATGTGGAACTGATCTGTCATGGATTTCCAAGCTTTGGCATCTGGTCCGTCCCGGGTTCTCCTTTTGTATGTCTGGAACCATGGATGGGACGCTGTGATGATTTTGGATTTAAGGGCGAGCTTCCGGAAAAGAAATATATCAACACTCTGGACAAGAATGAAATTTTTACTGCATCATATGAAATAAAAATTTATTAATTTTCTCCATTTATCCTGAAAGCTGTGCTATAATGTCACAGTATATGAAAGTTATCCTGTCCGGTATCCACGAATTTCCCATGCAGGCATGACTGATTCATGGCAGCCACTCAGAACTTTCATAGTAAAACACAGGAGGAAATTTCCATGACTAGAGAAGAATTTCAGAAGCTGACACAGGATGTTGTACTGCTCGACGGTGCTACCGGTTCCAATCTTATGGCCGCCGGAATGCCAAGAGGAATCTGTACAGAAGCATGGATCATGGAGCACAAAGAAGTTCTGCAGAATCTGCAGAAGGCTTATGTTGAAGCAGGAAGCCAGATCGTATACGCACCTACTTTCGGCGGAAACCGTTACAGTCTCGGACTTCACGGACTGCAGGATAAGCTTGCGGAAATGAACCATGCACTTGTAAATATTTCCAGAGAGGCAGTAGGACATAAGGTCTATGTTGCCGGTGATATTACCACAACAGGCAAGATGATGGAGCCTGCCGGTGATCTCACCTATGAGATGGCATATGAAACATACTGTGAACAGATTAAGGTTCTTGAAGATGCAGGTGTTGATCTGATCGCTGCGGAAACCATGATCAATATCGAGGAAACACTTGCTGCACTGGATGCTGCTGCATCCGTAAGTTCTCTTCCTGTAATGTGTACAATGACCGTAGAAGCTGACGGAAGCATTTTCAGCGGAGGAAATGCTGTGGAGGCTGCGATTGCCCTTGAGGGTGCAGGTGCTGTGGCAGTTGGCATCAACTGTTCTGTAGGACCCGACCAGCTGGTATCCGTTGTCCGCAATATCAAAGAGAACGTATCCATTCCTGTCATCGCCAAACCTAATGCCGGTATGCCGACGATTGATGATCAGGGAAATGCCATTTACAGTATGGACGCCAAAAGCTTTGCAGAACATATGAAGGTTCTGATCGAAAATGGTGCGTCTGTTGTCGGAGGATGCTGTGGTACTACTCCGGAATTCATCCGTGAGATAAGCAGAATCCTCGGAAGATAGATTTTGTATCTTCGACAGCCATAGTCAGACGAATAACGAATATTCGCAGCCAAAGCAGGGAACTTTTCTGATTCGGTTAAAGAGGGATATGACTCAAAAAAGCACATAACTTAGGATAGAATCTGTCTCAATCCGAGATATTCTCATCCTCTGTTATGTGCTTTTTGGTAATTGTCCGGCTTTCCTCTGTCCTGATCCTGCGAAAATACCATGGCAATTCTATAAACAGTTGCGCTTTTTATTATCTGCTTTTCATCTACTTCACTTTGATTGCTTTTTTCGGGCACATCTCCTGGCAGCAGAAACAGCGGATACACTTTCTGTAATCATATACCGGCGGCTTTCCTTTGCCTTTTCTGAAATCCACAGCTTTCCCCGGAACCGGGCAGCTCTGGACACAAATGCCACAACGGACACATTTATCAGCTTCTATATATGGTTTCTTCTGAAATATTTTTAATGCTCCCGCCATTCTTGTCCAGATATTCTTTCGCACTTCTGTACGGTCTAAATTAAAAGCCGGATTTCCGTATTTTTTCACTGCCTCTGCCATGGAAATCTCCCCGTCTGGTGTCAGAAGGATAATCTCCTCTTCTTTCCATGTACCAAGTCCCATTTTCTCACCATGATAGTTCGTCGGAACCATCTCTGGTTTCAGATAAACCAGACGGCTGAATACACTGTCCAGTGCGACCGGATCTGTGGACATCAACAGCACGTTCATAGGAACCGGATCTCCCGAACCCGGTCCATTGCCCTCCATGGCTACAATGCCATCCATCACATACAGCTTCGGTGCCACACATTTATTCAGATCAATAAGCATTCTGGCAAAGCTGTCTGCGCTTGGGTACTGCGTGTGCCCTTTCGCTTTATGGAACCCATATACAAACCCATAACTGTTCTTAACTGCACCAGTGATACGTTCTAATGCATGTGTTTTCATTTTACTCAGGGAAATCACACAGTCCTGCTCCAGAAGTTCTTTTGGCAGAATAAATTCTTTTGCCTGGATTCCCTGCGGATAAGCAGTTTTCACACCCTCAGAATAATCAACAGCCGGAATATGATATTTCTCCAGATAAGTATCCATTCCTGTTCCGCGGATCACCGCCTGAGTGGTTCCATGACCGCAGGAATCCGCAAGCACAATATTCTCATACCCACTTTCACGCAGGATTCGCGCAAAAGCTCCTACTACAACCGGATGTGTGATCACTGCTTTCTCTACCTCTGCTTTTTTCAGCAGATTCGGCTTCAGCAGGATCTTCGCATCCTTTGGAATCAGAGTCTCCACTCCACCCAGAAAATCCAGCCCTTGTTTCAGCAGCATATAGATTTTTTCTTCATCATATTCCCTGCAGGGAAGTAATACTACTTTACTTTTCACCAAATTCACGCACCCTTATCATCTTTTGACAGATCTGCCTGTCTCAGTGCTTTTCTTACCGGTAAAATACATGCCGGCACTACAGAAAGACAGTCCACCCCCATCCTCAGAAATTCTTCTGTCAGAGCAGTATCTGCTGCAAGTTCTCCGCAGATGCACACACGCTTATTCTCCGCATGTCCCGCTTCGATCACCATCCGGATCATGCGCAGCACTGCCGGGTGATGGTCATTATATTTCTTCCGCAGAAGTGGATTCTGTCTGTCCATCGCCAGTGTATACTGACTCAGGTCATTGGTTCCAAGACTCAGGAAATCCACTCTTCTGGCAAGCTCCCGGCTGATCATGACTGCTGCCGGAGTCTCGATCATGATTCCTGTCTTAATATGTTTATACGGAATTCCTTTTTCATCCAGCCCGCTCTTTACTTCCCGGATAATTTCTTCAATCTCATCCATTTCCTCTTCTGAGCTGATCATCGGATACATCAGCGCCAGGTTTCCATATGCACTCGCCCTGAAAATTGCCCGAAGCTGTGCCTTGAACATTCTTTTTCTGTCAAGACAGAGACGGATTCCTCTGTTCCCCATGATCGGATTTGTCTCGTCCGGGATATTCAGATATTCTGCCTGCTTGTCTGCTCCGAGATCTGCCGTACGGATCACAGTGAGCTTTTCGCCCATGGTTTCCGCAATCTTTTTGTATGCAAGAAACAGCTCATTTTCACGAGGATAATTTTCTCTTCCAAGATACTGGAATTCACTGCGCAGAAGACCAATCCCGGCAGCTCCGTAATACAGCACACTGTTCAGGTCGTCCATATTTCCGATATTGGCATAGATTTCAATTTTTCTGCCATCTTTTGTGATATCCGGTTCTCTCCTTAATTTCAGAAGCTCTTCCCTTTCTTCTTTATCAGCCTGTCTGCGGATCTCATATTCTTTTTTTACCTCTTCATCCGGATCAATATACAAAGTTCCGGTATATCCGTCCACAATAGCCTGCCGTCCGTCCCACTCCGAATCTGTGTCAATTTCCAGCAGCGCCGGTATATTCATTGTTTTTGCCATAATGGCAGCATGAGACATGTCGGAACCATGATGGGTAACAATAGCCATCAGTTTGTCCTTATCCATCTCCATCAGTTCTGTTGGTGTAATGCTCTCCGTCACAACGATCACAGGCTCTTCTCCAAGATCTATTCTGGGAGAGATACCTCCCAGTTCACTGATCAGGCGTTCAGAAATCTCCCCTATATTATCCAGCCGTTCTTTAATCGCAGGTTCTTCCAGAGTTCTGAAAGTCTTAAGCATCTCATCCCTTGTAGTCATCACCGCATAGGCAGAATTTACTTTTTCACCCTGTATGACACTTTCAATGGCACGCTGAAAGCTTTTTCCCTCCAGCAGATTCTTCTGTCTGAGAAAAATCTCTGCCTGGGTTCCCTGAATTATGCAGTTTTTTTCATATAAATCCTCCAGCTGTTCCATGACTCTGGTGCGCGCCTGCCGGAAAATATTCAGCTCTGTTTTCACATCTGTGATCTCGTACTGGCGCATCTGATATTCGCTTTTATGATAATACAGTATCTTACCGATGGCAATTCCGGAAAAGGCACCGGTTCCCTTGTAAACATCCATATTAACTCCTTAGTCGCAGGCAGCCTTGAATTCAGTCCAGTTCTTCTGATACTGTGCGTCTGCGTCCTGGCTTACATTCTGGACGATCTCGCCCTTTGTAACGTCATCCGGAACTACCAGATCCGGATTTACCAGCTCATCTGCTGCTTTATTTGTGCTGTAATAGCCGATATAGTCTGTGCATTTCGCTGCAACCTCCGGCTGCATGATGTAATCCATGAAAGAATATGCCGCATCTTTATCCGGCGCTTCACTTGGAATAAACATACCCATAATACCAAATCCAAGTCCTTCTTCCGGATATACCACCTTCAGATCAGGATTCTCAGCCAGTGCAGCTGTTACCTGCGAAGTGTAAAGGAATCCTACGCTTGCCTCTCCGTTAAGAAGTGCATTCTGTGTATTGTCATCCTGGATCAGACGTACATTCGGAGCAAGTTCCAGAAGCTTCTCTCCTGTCTTCTTGATCACGTCAACGTCCTCTTCATTCATGCTCTCGCCCATGGAAAGCTGGGTGATACCATTGATCACACGATAATTTGCAGTCAGCGCAATGCTGTCCTCAAGAGACGGATCCCAGAGGTCTTTATATCCTTTGATATCAATATCCACCTGCTCCGGATCGTAAACGATCAGCGGGATACCTGCTCCGTAAGGAACTGTGTATTCATCATCCGGATCATAGAACTGTCCCTGATATAATGAGTTGATATTCCCGATATTCTCCAGAGAATCCTTGTCAAGCTTCTCTGCAAGTCCTTCCTGGATCGCAGTTTCCAGAATATAGTCATCTGCGATCACGATATCATAGTCGCCGCCCTTTGCCATGGAAAGCTTCTCAAGCATGGTTTCATCTGTATCGAAGTTTGAATAAACAACCTTAACTCCTGTCTCTTTTTCAAAATCATCCAGAACTTCCTGCGGGAACATTCCCTCCCAGGTAAAGAGAACAAGTTCTTTATCATCTCCTGCATCCTTGAATCCGGTGAATGCTGTTCCTGCCATTAATGCACACATCACTACTGCAAGTACTCTTTTTTTCATAAATGATCTCCCTTCTTATGCTCTGCATTGTAGTCTGCATCAGTCACTGTCCACCTTCCACCGTATCGGCAGACAGCGGCTATCCTTTTTTACTTTGCTTTTACTTTTGTCCAGAGTTCCGCAAATTTCTGCTTGATCTTTGGCTGCTGATAAGCAAAGATTTCGTTATTCGGGTTGGTTGTATCCGGAATATAAGAACTGATCCCGGCATAGTCCCCCTCCTTCATGGTTTCAAAAGCACTCTTCACTGTAGAAGTATACCCTACTTCTTCCGTATTGGAAAGAGCAGATTTATCACTGATCATAAAATTAATAAATTCATGGGCAAGCTGTACTTCGCTGCAGTCCTTTGTGATAACCATTGCATCATACCATCTGTTGGTTCCCTGTTCCGGTGTGAAGTAGTCCAGATTCGGGTTTTCGCTGATAATGTAAGATGCATCTCCGGAGTACACAACTGCCAACGCTTTGTTTCCTGAAATCATATTGTCGATCACATCATCGCCTGCATAGATCGGATCCATAGTGTCACGCTGATCAATCAGCCACTGATAAGCCTCCTCGATCTCAGACTCATTTGTAGTATTCATGGAATACCCAAGTGCCTTTAATGCTATCATAAAGGAATCTCTCTCAGAATCATACATGTAAATATTTCCTTTATATTTAGGATTACGCAGAAGATTCCATCCATCTTTCAGATCAGCCTCATCTACTACTGTCTTATCATAAAGGATTCCTACTGTTCCCCAGAAATACGGACAGGAATAACGGTTGCCCGGATCATAGCTCTGGTTCATGACATCATTCAGCAGATTTTTCTTATTCGGAATTTCTTTCCAGTCAAGTGCCTGCAGATATTCTTCTTTGATCAGTCTCTCAATCATGTAATCAGACGGGATCAGCACATCATAAGTCTCACCGCTTGAAAGCTTGGTGTACATCATCTCATTTGACTCAAAAGTCTCGTATACGATGGTACAATCATACTCTTTCTCGAAATCCTCCAGCAGAGAAAGATCCATGTACTCTCCTGCATTGTAAACTTTCAGCACATGAGTGGACTGCGCCACGAATCCCCATTTGATCAGCCCTGCCGTAACGGCAACAACCAGAACTACAGAGACAATTTTTACTGCTTTCCTGTTCAGCTTTCTGGCTTTATTCTTAAACTTCGGAAGCAGATTGGACAAAAGCAGTACCACGATGATGACTACGATCACGATGGTTGACAAAGCATTGATCGTCGGATTGATACGCTTTGTCATATTATATACAACAATAGAGATATTCTTTACACCATTTCCTGATACGAAATAGGAAATAACGAAATCATCAAATGACATGGTAAATGCAAGCAGCGCACCTGCGAAAATACCCTCTTTGATCATCGGCACGATAACCTTTGTCAGAGCCTGAAAAGGTGTTGCCCCAAGGTCCATGGCAGCATTTGCCATATTCGGATCCAGAGCCCTTACCTTCGGATAAACGCTGGTAATTACATACGGGGTACAGAATGCAATATGTGCCAGCAGCATAGTCAGATATCCTTTTCGAAATCCCAGAGAAGAGAACAAGAGCATCAGACTGATGGCAGTTACGATCTCAGGATTCAGGATCGGGATATTATTAATATTCAAAAGCAGTTCCTTGATTACCTTCTTTGATTTGGATAAACCGATCGCTGTAATGGTTCCAAGTATTGTAGAAACAATGGTCGCAATGATCGCAATGGTAACAGATACATAAACTGCCTTAATTACTTCCCCGTTACCGAGAAGTTCCTGATACCAGCGCAGGGAAAAGCCTGTAAATCTGGTCAGTGATTTGGATGAGTTAAAGGAAAAGATCATCGTCACCAGGATCGGCAGGTAAAAGAAAGCAAGGCAGAGTACTACATATAACATTGAGAAAAATTTATTATTACGTTTCATGCCGTCCTCCCTTATTCATCTTTATCCATCTTCTTCATCAGGCTCATAAAGATCAGAATGAGCACAGCCAGAATCAGAGAAATCGCACTTCCGAAGTTCCAGTCACCAACTGAGATAAACTGAGACTCGATCAGGTTACCGATCAGCATGTACTGTCCGCCTCCGAGAAGTTTCGGAATAACGAATGTGGAAATAGACAGCAGGAATACCATCATGATTCCATTGAGCACACCGGGGATGGACAATTTCCAGATAACCTTTGTGAAGGTCTGGAATTTATTTGCCCCCAGGTCATAGGCAGCCTCGATAAAGGATTTATCCATTTTGCTCAGGGATGTGTGGATCGGGATGATCATAAACGGCATAAAGTTACAGACCAGACCAACCACTACGGAAAAATCCGTATACATCATTGTCACCGGGGAAATCCCCAGTAATCCAAGCAAATGGTTGATGATACCATTGTCTGACAGCAGGTTCATCCATGCATAAGTACGCAGAAGCATATTGATCCATTCCGGAATAGTTACCAGCAGGATCAGAAGACTCTGGGATTTCTCCGGACATTTGGAAATAATATATGCCAGCGGATAGCCGAGTCCCAGACAGATGACCGTCGTCAGGATTCCAAGCTTAAAGGACTTGAAAATAACGCTCATATACGTAGCTTCCAGGAATTTGCGGAAATTCTCCAGGGTGAAGGAGAACGTCAGCACCTCGTTTCCGTCTTCTGTAAATGCATATAATGCGATCAGTATCAGCGGGATGACAATGACCACAAATGCCCACACAAAATATGGTTTGATAAGATTTCTGTACTGTTTCATCAGTAGCTTCCCATCTTACACATAACATGGATGTCTTCAGGCCCGAATTTCAGTCCCACTTCCCTTCCGACTTCCGCATAATCTGTGGTATGAACCATATAAGTACGAAGTTCTGTCTCGATCAGGATTTCATAATGCACACCCTTGAAGGTAATATTGCGCACGATTCCCCTGATCTTTGCCTGACCGGGATCTACGATATCCAGATCCTCGGGTCTTAATACAACTTCAATCTCTTCATTATCCTCAAATCCCTTATCCACACATTCAAACTCAAATCCGTCAAAAGCAACCAGATAATCACGGATCATGGTTCCCTCGATAATATTAGATTCACCGATAAAGCCTGCAACAAAACGGTTTTCCGGCTCATTGTAGATATCTGTAGGAGAGCCGATCTGCTGAATCTCACCGTTATTCATAACAACAACCGTATCTGACATGGACAGGGCTTCTTCCTGGTCATGGGTAACATAAATGAAAGTGATGCCGACTTCCTGCTGGATCTTCTTTAATTCTACCTGCATCTGTTTACGGATCTTTGCATCCAGTGCACCCAGGGGCTCATCTAAAAGCAGAACCTTCGGCTCATTTATCAGAGCCCTGGCAATGGCCACTCGCTGCTGCTGTCCACCGGAGAGCAGAGTTACATCTCTTTTCCCAAAGCCTTCCAGACCAACCATCTTCAGCATACGCTCCACCTTCTGGGCGATGACAGTTTTATCGACCTTCTTCAGGTTCAGCCCGAAACCGATGTTCTCCGCCACATTTAAATGAGGAAAAAGAGCATACTTCTGAAACACAGTATTAACCTCTCTCTTGTACGGGGGAAGCTTGGAAATCTCAATCCCGTTAAACAGTACTTCTCCGTCACTTGGTTCTTCAAAGCCTGCAATGATTCGAAGCGTGGTTGTCTTTCCACATCCGCTGGGTCCCAAAAGCGTCAGGAATTCCTTTTCGTAAATATCCAGATTGATGCCGCGCAAAACCTGCTGATCATCAAAATTCTTGGTCAGATTTTTTAACTCAATCAGTTTGTTCATCATCTTTTCCTTCCTCTGAATGTATTTTTCTCTGTTTTTTATAATCCGGCTGTTCCAAAAGCATTGACCGGCTGTTCAGAATGTTCCTAAAAGCTATATCATTTATTTTTTCTTCTTTGTTATCAGTGAATAAACAATAAAAATAACCAGTGTAGCTGCCAGCAGAATGGTACACAACGCATTGATCTCCGGCGTCACTCCCGTTTTCAGCTGTGTGTACACCTTGATCGGCAGCGTAGACAGACGCGGTCCGTTTACAAAAATACTTATTACCACATCATCCATAGACATGGCAAACGCAAGCAGCGAACCTGAAATTACCGCCGGCATAATTAAGGGCAGCGTAATATCCCAAAATGCCCGGAAGGGTCCTGCACCCAGATCCCTTGCAGCTTCTTCCAGTGCCGGATCCATGCCTGCCAGTCTTGCCTTCACTTCCATCAGAATATAAGGCACACAGAATACCGTATGGCCTATTAACAGTGTCAGCATGCCAAAGGGCAGGTTCAGCATATAAAAGAATGCCATCAGCACCATACCAAGGATAATCTCCGGTATCATTAACGGCAATATGGAAATGTATTCCAGTGCCCCTTTTGACTTCCAGTGAATCCTTGATAACCCAACTGCGCCCAGAGTACCGATCACTGCACTAACCAGACAGCTTAATACCCCAAGAATCAGACTGTTCACCAACGCTTCCAGCATTGCTCTGTCATGGATCAGTTCCTGATACCATTTCAGAGAAAAGCCTGTAAATTTCACCGGCAGTTTGGATTCATTAAATGAAAAAACAATCACTACTGCAATAGGGAGATACATCAGAAAGAAAATCAGCCCCATATAAAATCCGGCAAATCTTGAATTCTTTTTCATCCGATTCCCTCCAGTTCTCTGGCATTTGTCACTTTCCTGTAGATCATGATCAGTACAGTTGTAAGTACCATCATCACCACAGCAAGTGCCGCTGCAAATGGCCAGTTACTTCCTCTTGTCATCTGATCCTGTATCAGGCTTCCCACAAGTACCACTTTATTTCCGCCCAGGATATCTGCAATAAAGAACAGTCCCATGGATGGCACGAAAGTCAGGATCACACCCGAAAGCAGCCCGGGCAGTGTAAGCTTCAGTGTTATGGTAAAAAATGCCTGCAGTCTGGATGCACCAAGATCTCTGGCAGCCTCCACATAAGACCAGTCCAGCTTCTCTGCGCTGGAGTATACAGACATGATCATAAACGGGAGAAGTACATAAATCATACCGATCACAATTGCCGGATAGCTGTACAGGATAGACAGCGGTTTCTCAATAATCCCAAGTTTCATTAATGCAAAGTTCAAAAGTCCTTTTTTCTGTAGAATGATGATCCAGCCATACAGACGGATCAGGGAATTTACCCAGAACGGCGTAGACAACAGAAGCTGTGCCTTTTTCTTTCTGTGCTCCGGCAGCCTCGCCATGAAGTACCCGAACGGATAGCCGATCAAAGCGATCACTATCGTACTGGTAAATGCCAGTTTCAGTGATTCCACAAATGTATTCAGGT